>VTLG01004356.1_pt1 | contig 24106 bp, 30 predicted proteins | sample 4694571 | NCBI WGS metagenome assembly VTLG01 (sample SAMN12604809, study PRJNA352737) | marine metagenome | biome: ENVO:00000447; feature: ENVO:00000209|ENVO:00000569|ENVO:01000036; material: ENVO:00002151; isolation source: viral sequences binned using virsorter ...
TATCGCACCACCGACACCGGCAGCAAAGTATTCACCACCTTTATTGGTAGTAAATCTACCTGCTGCTTTAGAATCTTGTGATAAATTAACTTCAGGAAAAACATCTTTAAATTCTTGTTGATCAAATAGGTTACGAACCTTTCTACCAAAGTTATAAGACAGTTCTGCTGTGTGTGTAGTTTGTATAATTTTTAGCTTAGGATTCTTTCCCATCATCCACGCAGGAAATAGGTTAGATGCAAACTCTGACTTCGTATGTCGTGGTGGCATATTAACAATTAATCTTTTTATCTTTCCACGTGAAACATCTTCAAGTTTTTGTGCAAATATTTTGTGATGATTACCTGCAATAAAGTCTGGCCAAACTTTTTTTACAAAAGTTAAATAGGAGGAACGGGACTCCTGAGCAACTTTTATTTGTAAATTTCTTAATTCGTACTTGAGCAAATCCGTTGGAATTTTGGAATTATTCATAAAAAAGTTATATCATACTCTATGTTTGTGTAAAACCTTACCTTTAGTGTTAGTTCACACCACGACGGGCAAAATGGGTGTGTAGGGGTGTCAATTGACACCAGATATAGTTTCAGATTGTTTGTAAGTACCTAGATGTTGTTTAGTGAAGGGGATAACCTGACTGGCTTCCTGGGAAGCAGGTGGCAGCAGCGTGTACCTGCTGCCTGGTGATGCTGGTGATTAGAAATAAAAAAGGGGGCTAGTAAGCCCCCTCGCCGATCCAATTGGAATTAGGTTATCGGTTTGATTGTCGTTGAACTATCTCAAAGAGTTTTTGTTTAACTCTATTACCCCATTCATTAACGTACTGTGGGGCGTTAGGATCAAGGATAATAGATTCAACTTCACTTTCTAAAACTTTGTACAAAGCTTTATAATCTAGTCCGTCAACATGGGTTGGCTGAACTTGATTATTATTATCAACTGCTTGAACACCAAAGGCATTATTAACTGCTGATAATTGTCGTGATAAGTAGTCATCATTATTCGGCATTTTGATTTCTCCTTTCTAATTACTTTTTACTCCCATTTAATCTTATAGTCAACTTCTTTTTTACTTTTCTTTTCCACAACAACTCCACGACAGATTCCCGTGCCGTAGTCCTACATGTATATCTATATATCTATCGGTATCGTAGTAATGGGAAATGGAAATGGAACTAGCAGACGCCGGTGCTTCGCATGGTGTTATTATATTAGTGTTAGTCTTGAGGCATGAGTAATGGGCAATGGAAAATGGACGTAAAAAAGGGGCGAACAAGTCGCCCCATAGACTACATAGGCAAGTTATCGGTACTATGCAGAAATTCTGAAGTCAGCTACTTCATCGATTGTCGATTTCTTATTTCTCGAAATCGTGCTTTCCGATAAAGGCATAGCTTGTATTTGTTTATATTGCGTTGGTACTTTGCATTGGTGGTACGCAATCTCGCCAAGTTTTTCTTTAACAAGTTGCGTGTCAATTTTAGCACCGAGTTTTTGTGAGACATGAAGTGAGTAATCCCTCCCATGCAATAGGTTTGCATTTTCACTCATAGATAAGTCTATCATCAGTTGTCTGTTGACTTTAATAAAGTCTGCTAGAACTTTCTGCATTGTTAAAGCTCGACCATAAGCGTCAACGATAGCTTGTTTATTTCTTTTACTTACACTAGCTGGGCTTTGTGAAGCTTTTTCTAGTACTTCTAATATATTAACAGCTTTTGACATTTTATTTTCCTTTCGTCTTTCTAGTTAATAAGTCTTATATAATCCCATTTCATTAGAAGTCAATAGTTTATTTTATTTTTTTTTTTTGCCAGACGAACTTCCGTTACCTGCACCTTCCTGAGTATTATATTTACCTTACACTGGGGTAGGGGCAATGGACAATGGAGATGGAGTCCGGCTACCCGCGCAGCAGAATCCAGGCAGCCAGAGCTGCTGCACCAAGAATGGGATGGTGTATGGAGAGTAACACGATGAGTATCAGCAGCATCAGCCAATCATCTCCTGCATTTGACCCCAGGCCTCAGCGTCCTGGGCCACATGCAATGAAGCGCCGTCAAACCAGTCCAGGTACCAGTATTCTAACCGATGTAGTTCTTTATGTTCGTTAACGTATCCACGAAGCTCGTCGCTCGGCCCGCCCCAGCTGAACTGCCATCTCCAGTATCCTTCGGCCTGATCAGTGAATGTATGCGGAGCTACGTAATCAAAGCTGAGCGCTTCATACTCTGGGTTCTGCAGATCCTGCTGGCGGTCCTTCCACTGTTCTTGTACTAAGTCTACGCACCGTGGGTTGGTGCTTCTTTCTGATGAGATATGCATATGTTGTTCCTTTCTTTTGCGCGGGAACGCCAGACGCCCTTGCAAGATCAATCTGGATTAACTAGGAGCTACCTAGCTGGGCTCGTCCCCTGTTTACTATATAGTCCCATCTTATTTGATAGTCAAGAGGTAAATGCAAATTCTTTTGCAAACGCCACCTCCAGCAAACTCTCCTGAGCCCTGTAACTACTACTGTAGTACCACGGGTCGTGGAACTTGGGCAATGGAATGGAGATCTACCATCTCAGCTTCCTGGCTGCAGGTGCAGCTCCTGGTAACTAATGTGCCTCGAAACCCTTTGGTTTCTGCCAATGGAAATTCATACTGCATCCTGATCAGCAGACTCAGCTGCGGGGGACGCTGGTAGTTACTATACTTACGCTGGGTTTTTGGTAATGGGCAATGGAGATGGAGAGAACGTTGATGCCATCCTGCTGCCTGGTGTGCGGGACCGGCCTCTTGGTACTACTGTAACGGGGCTTCTGGCTTCGGCAATGGAGAATGGAGAAGGATGTCTCGCACCTGCTTCCAGCAGCCCGTGCCGCGGGACATGTCTATTTGCCAATTAGGGGAAGGACAATGGGCAATGGAGCCAATGGATGGAGCAACGATTCCTGGGAAGATATACAGTAAGCTCTGAGGGAAGGTCGTGGCTATAATAAAGTTTCTACCGCCTTGTAAACTATGGTTATAATTCCACGATTTTTGAAAAGGCGATAGAACAATCTTATTACTGCGAATTACTTTAAGTTCCAACCAAACTGAAATACCAGCAGAGATTCCATAGCAATCTGGTATACCTTGTCCTATCCTGTTTTCTAGTCTAGTCCAATGGATCTCTGACAAGTTTTCTTTGACCTGTTTCCAAAATTTACTCTCTGGTTTCACTACATTAAAAAGAAATAAATAACAAAAAATAACAAAAGAAGCATCTTGAAATTATATAAAGAAACAAGAATCAACAATGTTATTAGAATCTTTGTCATGGCGCATCTTTCATTAATTGCAACATCTGATAGTAAAAAATCAGTCTAAACTCTAAATCTTCTGCTGTGAGCATTGCTCTTTTTAAGTTTTCTACCCTACGCCAAAACAATTCGTCTGTCATAGGTAGCTTAACATAATTATACCGATCTGGTCTTATTAATATTAATTGCATTATTGTGCCTCCCAATTTTCTATCCAAAATAGTAAATGCTTACTATCACTTTGAATATCTAGACTAGCATCTTCTTTATTCTCTTCTAAATACTCTTTAACTTTTTTTAAAACTTCCTCAGCTTTCATTCTTTTCCTCCTTTACATTAATAACAAGTTCAATAGTTCTTGATGACCACTCACCATTAACAGTCTCATGCCATTCATCAAGTAAAGATGATAATTTTTTTAAATCAATATCAAGACCATCAATCGTTCCTAAAATTTGATTCTTTTTACTTTTACCATTAGTCCACTTTGTACCAATGTTATTCACTACATATTTATCTATATGCATAACTTTCTCCTTTTTAATATCTGTATGATTCTACAAGCTCATGTACCATATCAACAATTTGATTTAATTCTACATGAACAACTTTTTCATTAGCATTAAGTAATTCTCTTACTTCTCTAATAAAATCCTCTTTAGTTTCCATACTTCCTCTCTTTCTATAATCTATATACTCCCAACTATTTAGATAGTCAAGACTTATTTTCTAATTCTTTTATTTCTTCAAAAGTAGTTTCAATACTATATTGTTTCTTCAAATCCTGAATCTTCTGTTCTACTTCATCTCTTGACATCGAATCTATCGTGCCAGTTAAGATCTCTTTTTTATCCACATACAAACCAGCAATCTGTCCACGCCTGGTCTCCGCAGCTACAGCAGCATTCCAGTTCCCTGACTCACTAGCTTTATCTCTGATGCGAGCCAATGTAGATAAGGATCTTTCCTGAGTACACTTGTACCTTTCAGCAATAGCTCTTCTCTCTGATTCAATCGCACCTGCAACCAATGGATACTTTTCAGGGTTTTGCAACTCTGAAGCACGTACAACAGCAGAACCAACTGCAAATCCTGCTTCAATCGCACATTGTCTAGCTGTTTTCAAACCTTCGGAATGGACAAGCAATAATATAAACTTACGCTGTTTGCCTGTTATTTTAGGATTAAATAGGTCATCTGAAAATGCCTGTGGTATTAATAATTCTTTGTTTTCTTCCATAATGCACCTGTTCAATAGATGTTTCTTCCCAGAAACTATACAATAATTAATCAGTCCATGCAATGCGAGTTATGTTTGTAAATATAAAAAAGGTAACTTCTATAAATGTGTAAGTTACCTCTAAGTTACCTTTATTTGGTAGCTGATAAGGGTTGTAACTTGGTAACTTGGTAACTTGAGTTCTGACGTAAAAGAGGTTGTATCTTTATCTGGGTAAAAACATCTATAAAAAGAGGTGTTTATGCAAAAAACTTTGGATCTTCACGCACAACTTGTAATGCTTTATATAAAGCTTCCTTACCTTCTGTAATGATTTGCTCCCATTCTGCAGGGGTATAGGTCCTGTCATGTTTTGGATCGAAAAACTTTATGTGATAATTATCGCAGTTAGCGCACTTAAATATTTTTCTTACTGGGCTGTTTGGAAGGGTGATGTACATAACGCTTAATCCTTTGTAATGGAAATAATATTACATTTTTAGGTAATTTTTTCTTAAAATAAATTGAATCCATGACTTTCATGGATTTAACTCTTTCATACTGGTTGGTCCGTGTTGCGAGAAGCGTGTCGAGTAGTTCTCGCTGCCTTAAAATCTCTTGGTCGCTCATAAGCATCTTTCAAACCCCCGTATGAGGCTTGCTCTTAACAGGGGTTTTGTGAATAAAATCGACTAAATATAGTATATTAAAGTAGTTTATGCAACTAAAAGGGTGGCTCTTCACCTTTTTTGACGTCTACAATAGGTTTACTCTGGATAAATCTTGTAGTTTTTAAACGATTCTGGATCCAAAGGTGGTCCCCAGTAAAAGTTATCTGGTTCATTCGAAAGCCCACCACTCCACGTTTGGTGGTAGTGCTTACTTTCATCGAGTTCCCCTTGTGAGTGACAAACCTTACACTGTTTAATTGATTCCTCTGCTTCAAATGCCAATCTGAGATACCCATTACCTTTACAATGACTGCATATAATCATAACGCCTCCATAAGATTTTTCTTAACCTTTCCCACCTTACACGAGTTGCTACTTCTCGCCAAGTTTTTGGTTCACGGAGAGCATTTTTAGAGACTTTTACGTAGTCTTTTAACAGCCTAGTTTTAAGATTATCCTTTCTTTTCATGCTGATTTCCTCCATTTAAAATTATAACAACGAATGCAATACCAGTTATAGTCTCGACCTTCAGGTTTACCCATCATGTAATCTTTCGTATATGTTTTATTACATTCGCAGCATTCTGTTCGTTCAATCTTCCATCCAGGTTTTAGCCTTTGATATGATTTAAACTTTGGCAACAATGTCATGCAGCCAACTTTCTTTTCTTTGCTTCTCTTTTTACTAAATATGTTATTTGCATACCGGCGGACCTATCGTCCTCGGCAGCTAGTTTCTTCAATAATTTATAGGTATCAATGGCGACTGCCACACTTTTAAATTTCTTGATATTCATCCTGTTTTCCTTGTGTGTTGTTCATTGTGTACTAATAACTCTCGATCACCAAAATCAAAAGTTGGTTGCTCTGGTTCGTGAGCCGCGGTTGGTGTAAATTTTCTACCTGCATTTCTAGCAAGGTCCATCCACTGTTTACCCGCATCTAACCAAAATTCTGTCATCTCCATATCACCGATGTTTTTTGCATCAGTAGCACGTACATAACATTCTTTAGCTCTAGTTAAACGCACACCAAGACGAAACCCTTCTTTAAAGGTCGCCTCATAGTCTTTTCTTAAAATCATACTTTCTCCTTTTTAAGTGTGAGTAGGGGGATTCTTTGACTACCCCCAACCTTTTCCCGACAAATCAACATTTCCTAAATGTTAACAAGTACTTCAGTACCACCCTCAGTTAACTCAGACACATGTCCGTACTTCCCTTCAAGTGTGCCTTACTACTTTGTGACAGTTGTTCAGCCATACTCGGAGAATGTTGCACCATTCTCATTTAATGGGATAATATAAGATTACGTATTGATTGTCAAATGAAAAATAGTGGGATACTCTTTTAATAAAGTAGTCATAGTTTTTGCCAGTTTTTCAACATAATCAGGGTCTATAGCATAACTATGTAAAGTCTTAACCACAGCCAAAGGATCAATTTCTCCGGATACATACTGCTTTACTAAAAGTTCTTGATACTCTTTAAAATTAGGATGCGTGTTTAAAATTCTAATATAATCAGCAACTGATTCACATTTTTTACCGTAGGTCCTAATCATAATACTAGGATTACCTAACGCTTTTAAATGTGGAGAAGTAGGATCTGTTTCAATAACGCCGTAAAAGTTATTACCTTCTTTAGCAAACCTGGATTGTCCCCAATCAGATTCTAGAACGGCTTGTCCAGCACTAATGAGAATAATAATACGTTGCGTGGGTGGTACAAAAGTATTAGCTAATAAAGTACAATCAGTAATTCCTTGAACAAACTCTTCTTTGGTAGAATAAGTAAAATCAAAATTATTGAATGTCGTTTGACAAAATAAAAATAAGGTAAGGCATAAAGATTTCATCAACCACCTGCATCTCCCCAGTTTTTACCGCACTCTACATCAACTTTACTTGGTACAGCGAGTTCAACACAATTTTCCATAATGTGTTTGATTCTATTCTTATCTTTATCGCTTGCAACAGAAAAGTCTAATTCATCGTGTACTTGTATATGTGCTAAATATCCTTCTTTATCTAACTCTATCATAGCTTTCTTCGTTTGATCAGCAGCAGATCCTTGAATTAATCTGTTTAATGCTTTGTAGGTCCATGCACGTTTAATCATATGTTCGCCATATTCTCTTTGTGCCTCAGCTAATGGTAAGGATTTTTTACCCCACTCATTTGTTGGTTCCCACAAATCAAAACGGCAACGTCTTCCCTCATGTGTGTGAAGGAAACCTTTTTTACTAGCTTTGTTCATTGTATCATTCATTAATTGCTTAACAAAAGGTACTCTCTCATTATAAGCTGCTAGAAGATCACTTGCAGTCTCCAGGTCAACACCGAGCTGTGACATCAGTTTACCTTTACCCATGCCATAAAATAGTCCTAAATTAATTGTTTTAGCTTGTTTACGAGGGATGTCAGCCATCTCTGATACCATTGTATGAAAGTCAGTGGTTTCATCTTCATTGTATGAATCAACAAACTTATCTGCACCTGAGAAATGACGAAGGCTTGCGTAATGGACCACGAGCCGTGGTTCTTGTTGCGAGTAATCAAATATACCCCACTCATTATTTTTTTCCGGAATAAATATAGATCTGATCAGTGGGCCGAGGATCGCGTGCCGTGCTGGTATTTGCTGTAAATTAGGATTCGAATAACTAAACCTACCTGTTACAGTTCCTCCTTGGTCCGATCGCATCTGGTGGATCTCAGCATGAATCCGTCCGCGGTGCGAATGCTTGGTGATACTTTCAATGAACGTGGTTCTCGCTTTATTGATTTCACGACACTCCACAACCATTTTAGCAAGAGGGGAATCATGTGTCGCAAGAAAGTTCTTGTCAAACTTTGGTTGCCCTGTTGGAGTACTATCATACGACAGTGAAAGATTATCGAACGCCTTTGCCACGCTAGTGGCAGCCCAGACTTCGACATCCACTCCAGAAAGTTTTCTAATGGATCGTAAGATTTTATTTTCTTGAGCAAGTAAATCATTTTTAATTTTCTCCGCTTTTTCTAAATCCACTCGCACACCTTTTTGTTTCATCTTAAATAAAACAGGAAACAAATCTGTTTCTAATTCAAAAATGTTTGAAAGATTTTGTTTTTTAATTTCAATATCTAAATAATGCCATAAGCGTAGCGTCACAGCAGCATCTTGCTCTGCGTATTCTCCTACGTGTGAGGCAGGAAGCTTCCATAATTCTCCTTTAGGATCTAAACCCCACATTTTGGCAGCCTCGTAAAGTTGGGCTTCTGATTTTGACTCTTGTAGATAATCCTTTGCTAATGAGTTTAAATCAAATCTGAACCTATTCTCATCTACGAGTGGTGCCGCAATAAGAGTGTCTATTATTTTTCCTTTTATGTCAACATCCATCGCTTTTAACCAGCCTACATCATAAAAAGCGTTATGAAATATATAGTTTATATTTTCGTAAGAACATTGTTTACGAAGCCATCTGGTAACTAATTCTTTATCCATATTGGGCGGTGTTTCGTGAGCAATGGGATAGTATCCTTTCCATCCGTCCACTGCTACAGCGATACCTACTACTTCACCGTGCTTGCGTATATAACCAGGACCAGCATCTTTAATGCCAGGATCTCTTGTTTCTAAGTCAATAGCTATCTCGTCATAACCAGATAGATCAGGGAATGTATCAGGCATAACCCATTCACTGGGCATGCGATGTACTTTAGGAAACCAATTAGGTTGATCTTTCATCTATTTCTCCTGCAATGGCAGCATAAGCAGCTAAATCAACATAGCTATCTTTTTTGTGCGCATGTTTTAATCGTGCTATCTTAACTAAAGCCATGCATATTGCTACGTCATGAGGTGTTACATTAAAATTTAAATAAGCACTCCAAAAATTAGCAATGTTTTCATGGTTAGTAAGTTTATCACCGTAGTCTTCTTGTCGATCTCCACCCACAAGTTTTTCTGCTTCTTTTAAAATATCTTGACAAATCATGCACAGTTCCTTTCATGAAAAAATATTGGTTCATATTCATATTGTCCCTCTGTTCGATGAACAATATGTAATTCTTTTTTAGCTCTCGTAGCTCCTACATAAAAAACTCTAGCCTCATCATCTTTACCTTGTTGTGTTTCTGTTGATGACTTGTAAGGACCAAAAGATAAATCAGTAATTAACATAACGTTATCTCTTTCACCGCCTTTACTTGCGTGTATAGTTGATACTTCAATACGAGGAACAGAATCTAATTTATTTCCTGAACGCATAATAGAACGAAGGTATGGAATTCTTTTTCGTAATCCTTTTCCGTTTAACATATCATACCAGGTTATATCTTTCACACTTGCTGTTTTTGTACTTGATAACTTTATATCTTCTCTTAACCCATATTCTTTTATAAGTGTATCTAAATTATACATTCCTTCATGTTGTCCTTTAAAGACACCATAGTTTCTTTTAATACGAGTGCTGTCCATGTGATGATAAATTGTATCACAATCAACACCAGAAATGCTTTCACCTTTTTGTAGTTTGGTCCAACCTCTGATAGCTTCTATGTATTTAAAACTAATGACTGATGATCCGTAACGTTTATACAACCATCCATACGCTTCTAAAGATTCGGAAACTTGCTTTACAATTTCATGTGTTCTACATAAAATTAACCAATTACCTTCCTGCAATCCTTTGTTTAAAGGTCTGATATTTAAGACTTTTCTTGTTCCTTCTTCATCTCTTGGTTTATATTCTTTTGGTATTCTTTGTGAAATAGACTGTGCTAATTTTGTGGCAAGAGTGTGCACACTAACTGGGATACGATAAGATTGTGTAAGAGGAATAATCGTATTGTTTTCATCATTAGCCATGGCTATAAAATGTTCAATGTCTGCACCAGCCCAACGAAAGATTGCTTGGTCATCATCACCAGCAACATATGTTTCTAATGCTCCAGACTCTTGCTGTAACATATCAACCACTTGCCATTGTTGTTTTGATAGATCTTGAGCTTCATCAATAAATAAATATTTTAATTGTGGTGCGTTTTTATTTTTAATAAAATTAATAAAGTAATCAACATACTCATACTTATCTCTATCTTCTTTAAATTTACGCAAGTCTAAATCCATTTGTTCAATCATGTTCCGTGCGCCGTAGTTATTTAAAGTTGTTTCTCTAAATATTTTAGCTAGTCTATCTTCATCATCAGGATACTTTGCGTATGCTAAATTAATGATGTCCTGGTATTCACTCTTCGCAGTTGGCATTGCTATATCAACACCATTACCTTTACGCATCTTGTTTACATATTCATGTCCCGTGAGCCGTGATAATTCAGCGTAGTCATTATCGTCCATGATTTGAGCTTGTTGAAGTTGTAAACGTCTGTACGCTAAACTATGTAACGTAGAAAAATAAGGAAACAAAATCTTTACTTGTTCTTTACTAATCTTTTCATTAACCATAACTCTGTCTCTAATTTCTTCAGCAGCTTTTACAGTAAAACTAAAATAACCAATCTCTTGTGAAGTACATGCACCTGATTTTAAAAGTTCTTCTACTTTATTTTTTAAATAAGTTGTCTTACCCGTACCAGGAGGACCTATAACAATATGTCTATGCATTAGTATGCCTCCTCTTCACTAAAGTCTTTCTTACTTAACTTGTATTCAGACTCTAAAATTGTAGTTGGTATTTTCCAACAATGTTCTGGATTACTATTTACTTTTAACTTTGCTGTCGTACCTTTAAACTCTTCAAACATCTTGTATTGCTCTGAATCAGATGCTTTGGTAAATCTTTTTGTCTTTAAAAAATCTCTAAATGCTTGAGGTTTAAAGAAATAATTATCTTTTAACTCGAACACCATTCCTTGTAATACGTCTTGTCTATCCTTTGCACCTCTGTTGTTTTCAATAAATATTTGCAATTGATTTAAGAATTGACCTTTAGTTGTTACCTCACCTGGTAATTGAATAAAATCATCTTCTTGCATATTACTAAGTAATGTCTGCACCATGTCAGCCCAAATGGCAGGAGCCACGGGCCGTGGGCTTTCATTCGCTTGGGCTATGCATTGCTTTCTGTACTCTGCATGACTTGATAACTGATCAACAGTTAAGATAATAACTTTACCATTGTGCGTTAATTCATACACAGGATTATCAGATACCCATTTCTTTAATCCACTAATCTCATTAGTTGCGGAATTACCAATGCCAAACTTTTGTGACTGACATTTAATTTTCTCACACACTGTTTTAAACAATGGTTCTTCGCAACGATAAAAATATTTTTTATCTTCTACTTGTTTAAATATAGTTAGCACTTCTCTACTAGGCAGAGGTGGTGAAAAATACTTAGAGTTATAATAATCTAATTTCTCTTCTAACTTTTCAGGAAACCGTTCACGTAAATAAATTCCTAATTGAAACAAAGCCATGTTCCGTGAGCCTTCAGGAAATCCCTGTGAAGCAAGTGTAACTAAACATGGAGGAGCGCCTTTAAAATCATTATTCTTTTTTTCGGTAATTGGTTTTTCGATAACCACCTTGCTTAATTGCGATACGACTTTTGTTTCGTAATGCTTTATAAAGCTACTTAATTCAATCAATGCATTACCTTCGTCATCAAACGCATATCTTGTGGGAAACTCTGGATGGTTATATGGCAAGTTTAAAAAGTTACCTGTTCCTTTTGAGTTCAATTCAATTTGCTTTGGAAATATCTCACAATCACCATAACCTAAAAATACAGCTATCTCTTTTAATTTTATTTGCATTTGCTTGGCAAGAGCTGGTTCGCTTACAAATAAGAATACATGAGCACCCCCACTTTTTGATTTACACACAACCAGTGGTAGTTTCTTTTCGACAATTTGTTTAATTAATTTTTTATAATCAAAGCCATCGTATGTATCTATGTCGATAGCACCCCATTTACATTGATTGTTATCATCAATTGGAATGATACCAAGTGATGGCTCTTTACCTTCTAAGTGATTAATCCATTTATCTCTGGTAATTGGTTCTTTGACTAACCAAGATCTGCCTTCTAATTTGCCAGACTCATTCTTTTCACGACTTTGTGTTTGACCGTATGCTCGGTCTAAGCCTGTAAATATTTCAATAAATTTGTTTTGGTCGTCCATAAATCTTTCTCATTCATATTTTTAAAGGGGCAACGGCGGTCGCCCCTTGTATAAAGTTTTTTAGTAAGGTGCTTTTTCACCGTTGTCAACACTCTCATCTTCGTGCTTAACTTTTATTTCGCCTTTAGCAACGCTATCAGCAAAAGCTTTTGCAGCGTGATAAGTATCAACATCTTCAACAGGACCTACTCTCGTAATATCCCACCCAAACCATTCGCCTAAGTTATTAGACTCAGCTATTGTTTTAAGTGTATAGACATGCGAGTATGAAGGAGGTGTAAACAATCCGTTTGCACCCTTCAATTTAAGCCCCAGCATAAGAGAATTCCATCGTTTAGATTTCTTACGCTGGGTGCTCTTCATTGCAACGAGGACTTGGGAGGAGGTTCCATCCTTGCCAATGACCAGGCAATAGTGATTTGCAGTATCTTCGATATAATTGCCGTTAGCAAGTCTATCTTTTCTCTGCTCATCCCTTGTTGTTTTTGAAAGTATATCACTCTCTGCAGGATAGATATTAACAGGAGCACCACTGCCCTCGCCTCTATCTGTCCATTCAATATATTGACGTTGATAGGCGCAAGGTATTACACTTACTCCTGCCTCCCCGTCGTATATCTCTTTTGTAAGCGTATTGTAGATCATTCCACTTTCCGCTCCCTCTATATATAGAGGATCTCTTTTCTTGATCTGTGGTGACGTATCACTCAGTATACGAAGAAAAGGTATTGCAAGATCGTCCATTCCCAGATTGCCTAATCCTTTATTAGCATCTTGTTCAAAAATGCTAGGATCAAAAGCAACTACGTTTGTTTCGTCTTTTTTCTTTACAGCGTTTGCCATATTTACTCCTTATTTTTTCTTGGTTATTTTAGTTTTCTGTCCGATAAACAAACTAAAAGTATTGTCTGGGACAGATCTTCCCTCTTCATGCCACTTTTTAATAGTAGCTTTCAGTGTCGAAGGATGCACTGAAACTTTTACTTCAGGTATGAGACCCATCTCTTTGATGGTTTCTTGCAAATGTGTTGCCATGTTGCTCTCACCCTTACCGAAACTTATTCCTACTTGGTTTTTAATTATATCACCCAAGCCATTATCTTCTAACCACTCATAACATGCAGATGATTTCTGTGGATCTTTAGGTATAGATACATAAATATCTTCAACCACTTCCACTTTAGAACCGTCATACATCGTAGTAGATGTCATTCCTAATTCTGCCATTTTCTCTGGAATAATTTCTCCAGATAATTTTCTTAAATCTTCTTTATGCGTTTTTAAAAGATTTTCATAATCTTCTATTTTTGCTTCTAATTTTAATTGTTTTCTTAGTAATTCTGCTACAGATTCTAAACCTGTTTGTTCTACGTTAGCTACTGCGTCACCTTCAAAGTTTATCTTGCTCATCTATTTCGCCTTTCTCATTAATGTTTATACTAACAGAATAATATTTCTTTTGAATTTTATCCCATTTAAGTATTTTAAATCTACCTCTATTCATATCAGAAGCTATACAACATGCAATACCCATTGCTGCTGGATCGCCCATCATTAAAAGATAGTCATTATCATCGAAATCTTTGAGTTTTCTGCGAAGTTTTTTTATCGCAGGCTGTGGACTAAACATAATTTGTTGACCACTTTCAAACAATAAAACAATATCCCCATATTCTTGTGCACTTAATACATTTATGTAAGGGTTTTCCTGTACTAAAAATACAGTAGGTTTTTTATTTTCTTTTTCTTTTTTAAATTCCATCTTTCTAATTTCTCCTTTATCTCTTGTATTTTACTAAAGCAAGTATTATATTGCCTTTTTAGAAAGTTATTATGGATTATAGATTTAAAACGACACCTTTTCAACATCAATTAGATGCATTAACAGCTAGTTGGAATAAAGAAGTATGGGCTTTATTTATGGAAATGGGTACTGGAAAAACCAAGGTATGCATTGATAATATTGCTATTTTGTTTGACAAAGGCAAAATAAACTCGGCTCTTATTATTGTACCTAATGGTATTAAACGTAACTGGCGTAATGAGTTAAAGATACACTTAGCCGATCATATTAATTACCGAGTAGCTATTTGGTCCGCTTCTCCTAAAAAAGAAGAGAAGACAGAGCTGGAGCAGTTGTCCGTGATCACTGATGACTTAACCGTTTTTATTATGAACATCGAAGCATTGTCTACCAAACGTGGTTATGACTTTGCGTATAAGTTTTTATTAAAGAATCAAGCACTGGTATGTGTTGATGAATCAACAACAATTAAAAATCATTCTGCACAACGCACAAAAAACATTTTAAAATTATCTAAACATTCAAAGTATAGACGCATCATGACAGGTTCACCTGTTACTAAGTCACCACTTGATTTGTTTTCGCAAGTTCAGTTCCTTGATCCGTGGTTGTTGGACCAACAATCGTACTACAGTTTTCGTGCAAGGTACGCTGTTGTTGTTCAACGCAGTGTCGGGACACATTCTTTTCAACATATTGTCAAATATCAACGATTAGATGAATTACAGGAAAAAATACAAAATTTTTCGACTCGAGTTTTAAAAAACGACTGTTTAGACCTACCTGAGAAGGTTTATACGAAGCGCTCTGTGTCATTGACCGGCGAACAGGTAAAAGCTTACACAGAGATGAAAAAAGCGGCAATAACGTTCTTTGAGGAAAATGTAATGACTGCAGCCTCAGTTTTGACACAAATGATACGATTACATCAAATTATCTGTGGTCATGTTAAAACAGATGACGGAGAGATTAAATCTATTAAGAGTAACCGCATAAAAGAATTATTAGAGGTGCTAGAAGAGACAGATGGTAAAGTTATTATCTGGGCCGTGTACCGTTATGATATACAACAAATAGAAAAAACATTAGGAGAGAAATATGGTAAAGAAAGTGTGGCAACTTATTATGGGGATACAAAAGATAATATTCGCCAGTCTGTTGTTGACAGGTTTATGGATCCTCATGACCCTCTTCGATTTTTTGTCGGAAATCCCAAAACAGGAGGCTATGGTCTCACTCTTACTTCTAGTCACACTGTTGTGTATTACTCTAACGATTACTCATTAGAAGTACGATTACAATCAGAAGACCGAGCCCATAGAATAGGACAAACATCGAAAGTGACATACGTAGACTTAATAACAGATCATACGATAGATGAAAAGATTGTTAAAGCGTTAAATAATAAAATAGATTTGGCAAGTCAGGTTATGGGAGAAGATCCTAAAAAAATTTTATTCTCCTAATGCTCTTTCGAGCAGCACTTCGAGTCTTATTACTCGTTCTTTTATTTCTGGTATGTCTGATAATATTATTTTTTCTAGTTGCACTTGTTTTGATTCAATTGCTTGTAGTCTTGTTGACATCATGCCGTAGGTTGCACCTGCGGTTACCAAGATTAATCCAACCCAAATAATATTTTTAAGGCTTGTCTCCATTAAAAATCTCCCATGTACTGATACGTACTTTTTAATTTATTATAATCAGAATTGTTTAAAGAAGTCAATCCACCATTTTTATAACCCATCATTCCTGGTGCCATCTTTTCAAATTGTAAGTTTTTCATAATACGATCATCAATATTAGCACTGGCTGTTAAGGATTCATTGTTCATTATATTACCATTTATATAGTTGTAACCACCGTTAGCAAATGATGCTATTCCTCCGTGCGCTCTTGGTAAAGAATTTAAAATGTTTAAATATTGTTGAGACGACGGATCATACACGCCTGTATCAAAATTAGGATCTGTGTTTGTAACAATATTAGGATCTAATAAAGAATTTGTGTATCCTCCTTGATTAATAAAATTTTGAAGTGTGTTCTCAACAGCAGCTTCCGCTTCCGCTCCTGGTTTCATTCCTTCAGGGGTTCCTTCTTCTGTTTCTTCAACAATAACAGATTCATCTACATCATCATCTCTTGCCCCTGATAAGTTTACAAGATCTTCTTGTGTTAAGTCTACAAGCGGATCAATTTGATTGACTACACCGTCAATATTAGATTTATTTACAATATCTTTTCCTTTGTCAGTCATTACAGGTCCACTACCTATTCCTTGAATATCACCGACATCGGTTCCTCCGAACATTTGCATTGCTCTTATTTGATCTGCTGTAGGATCAAAAACCAATTCACTTAAATCTGTTTCTGTTACCACCCCTGTAGGAGATGAACTTGGAAGATTTATCATAGGATCTGATTTTGGATCAGGAGGATCGTAGTGCGGAGATACACCTGGTAAATTTCCTGGTGTAAATATTCTGTCTGTTTCTGTTTTTCCTGGAGTGCCTGCTGCTACAGTATTATATAAATTTACTGTTGGATCATAAACAAGATCCGTTAACATCTGTATACCTTCTTTTACAACAGGTGCCTGCTTTGCGGTGTTTAAAGCAGAGCCAATACCTTCTATAATTCCCGCACCTGGAATAACGCTTTTTATTAACTTAGGCAATAAATTCATTAAACCTGCTGAGAAAGGAAATTTCTTTTTATATGCTGCAGGATTAGATAATCTAAAATTGTTCATTATTTCCTGATATTTATTTAATTCAGGATTACTGCTGTGTGGTAAATTTTTTAATTTGTCTTTTTGACTAATAATATACTCTAATTGAGCTTCTACAGGATTACCATCTCCAGTTGATTGATTGCCCGCATTGTTACTACCACCACCTGTGTTTGTTCCTCCTTGAGTAGATGCGATGTAAGCACCTTTGTTATCAAATGGGTTATTTTTTTCGTCATCATATGTATCTGCTCCTGGACCTCCTGGACCCATTTGATTTCCAGAACTTCCAGAACTTCCAGAACTTCCAGATGTATTACTTCCTCCACCTCCTGGTTTATTACCAGAGCTATCTTGTATATTACCTACAATATTACCCCAATTTATTGCCATTATACCCTCCTATTTCCTAAAGCAATTGCTTCATCAAGATTACCACCAGCTAACGCAATACGTTGCTGTGGATTTAATGGTGCATCTGATACAGGTCCTGCCATTGTCATTTCACTTTCTGAAAATATATCTTCAGATCCTGATCGTACATTAGGAAGAGGTATGTCAGGAGACACTTGACTTAAATTACCAAGTTCCATGTCTGCTGCATTTTCTTCCATTGATCTTTCCTGTACTTGACTTAAACCAATATCTATGTTGTCGCCAAAACGACTTTCATTATATTGTTGTTTTGACTGATCGTTAACAGCATCCATACTAGATTTATATCCTGCACCAAATAACCATTTAAAAAATCCATCAGGATTATTTAATGCACCTTTATATGTTTTAAACTCATCAGGGAATTCTTCTAAACCTTCACTTTTCTTATTACCCATTTTTTGTTCGTAAAAATTTTTAAGTAGTTGTGCATATGCATTTTTTCTTACAATATCTTTTGTTGCGGGGTCCACGATCCGTGTGTAGTTTTTCAAGGCTTGCGGACTAGATAAGAAATCTGCTGTAAATCTAGCAAGTAAACCTGCTGTAACAGCACTCATCGCACCCATTGGTCCACCTGCAGCTCCACCCGCCGCACCTGATGCCATACCAAAACTAAATGTTTTTAAACCAGATCTAACACCACCCAAAACTAATCGACGTGAAATTAATTGAGAAGCAAAAGGAATAGTTTGACTTTGTGTTTTTCTTAACAAATCAGTTAATAGTTCAATATTTTCTTTTACAACAGCACCGTTTCTTCCTGTTCTCTCTATCATTGCTTCAAAACCAGGCTCACCATAACCAATATTTTTTAAGAATTGATCAGGATCTAAAATCATTTGAGTTACAGGAACTTTAATTTCTTTTCCTGCTTCATTTATAATAGTTTCGTAGTAATCAACTGGTTGTTTAGATAAAGCGTTTTTAAATCCTTTGTCCATCCACGTTCTTACTGAAGAAGCGAAAGCTGCTGGTCCAACAAGTTCTTCTATATCAGCCACTGTTTTTGGTGTAATGCCTTTACGCGCAATTATATTAAATAATTCATCGGAATAAAAATAACCAGGTAAATCAGGTCCTGCAGAAAACATGTTCTCATCAACAAATTTAAACTTTTTTGCTGCTGGACTTTTATATAAAGGTGCCATTTTAGAAAATACATCATTAGCTCGTAACAAAGATTTCTTTGCAGATTCCGCTATTACTTTTTCTGCATCTGGCATGTCTTGTCTCCATAGAGCAAAGTTGTTAAGATCAGTTGTTAATGCTTTTCTTGCATCGGCTAACATGGAAGAACCTGAAAAAGTTCTGTTACCTGTTTTATCTACCATTTCTCCATACAATGCATTAATTTCTCTTTGTAATCCACGTAGTTGTAATGGTGTAATATATTCAGGTAAAGTAGCTAGTGTCTTTGTAATAAAGTCATCAATCTTTCCTGTTGTAGGTACAAACTGTTCATAGGTTGTTGTTTGTATTTGCATCTGCGCTAGTCTATCTTTTAAAACTTGCGCTACCTGTTTTGTATTATTTGTATTAATAAAAGGTTTAGATATTTTAAGCGCTTTCTTTTCAAAATCATCATATAACATGTCATTAATGTAAGCGAATTTTTGATAACGTGCTTTTGCTGCATCAAACATAAACGTTCCTACATCTGTCATGTGCTGTATAGGTGCATAACCATTAACTCGAAGCTCTCCTTCAATAGCAGCGTCTAATGAATCATAACCTTGATCTTTTAGATCAGCCATAAATTTTGCTTTGTCATTTTTTGACATAAGTTTGTATTGTTCACGATAAAAATCATCAGCGTATCCTAAGTCACCTGTTTGTGCGTCAATAGCTTTTGTTAGTTTTGCTTCTGACATCAATTGACGTTGACGCATAATATTACCAATAAACGGGAAAAGACCTATAACTCTACCATATGATTTAGCACCTGCAGCAATAGCGCCTTGTCCCGATGATGCAATACTTATACCAATTGGCACATCATAAATGGTAGCTAAGTCAGAGTATTTTTTTGCTTCTTTACCTAAACCAAAAATTGCTTTTCCTAATATTGGTCGGAGAGTCGCGGCTACTGTTCCGAGACCCGCGGCTCCTGCCGTAAAGGCTGCTGTGTTTCTCATTTCAACCAAGGCTCTCATACCAGGATCTTCTGTATCTGTAGGATTTGGAATACCTTGTGTTTTACGAATAAGTTCATTCATTACATCGTAAAAAGCACTCATTCCTCCACCACCAAGTGTTGATCCTGCTCCTACTTTAAATGGAGATGAATTCATTACTCTATTTACAATTCCTCCTGTTAATTTACCAGGCCCTACCATGCCTGCTGTGCCTCCAATAACATCACCATACATAATAAAATCAGATCTTCTTTTAGGAACAATATCTTTAATAAATTCACCTGCTTTATTTTTAATGACACCTATAGGATTTAAAATTTTATCCCATCCACTTGAATACCCTTCTTTATTTTTAGCATCTTTACTTGTAGAGTTAGCCCATTTATTTACAAAAAACTTATAAGGGTCTGCTCTTTTTTGTCCTTCTTGTACTGCTGCAAATCTTGCATTACTATATTCAATAAAACGATTGTTGTTGTAATCAAAAACTTCTGTTGTAACCTCTGATAAACCCATTGATTTTCTTTTTTCATTTATGGCATTAATAACATTTATTTTTTCCGCCTCTGTTCTAGGAACAAAAATGCCTGTGTCAGGATTTTGGGCTGGTATGCCATTTACTTCATCTTGAACTGTTAAAAATATAGCTTCACCAATACCTGATCGTGAAGGTTCAATAATAACTCTTTTACTTCCTGCTGGTGCGCTTAAAAAATCATCCACCTGGTACCACCTCTACAAATCCTGGTGATCCATCAGGTAAGTTACCTTTTGCATCAACCTCGTATGCATTTATATTTACTGTTTTACCTCTCGTAGGACCAGAAAAAGAATCAAATTGAAAGTCTGTTATCATTGCATCAGGCATATCTAAAGTATCAAATATTCTTTTTTGTTGTTGATAGCCTACGTCTAGCTCTGCATATACTTGTTCTAAAGCTGCTGCTACATCATCTGAAGATGTAAATCCTGTTAAAGATAAAGAAGCTTTAGCGTTGTCAACGTCGTTAACGTTTAGACGACCTGTATCTTTACGTACTCTTGCAAGAGCATAGTAAATTGAATTCAATCGTATTTCGTTTTGTGGAATGTTAGGGTTAAAGAATTCTCTATAAATTGCTCCTTCATACATTTCATCATCACCGTCATCAATAAAAGCTTGAGCATCTGGATTTCCAGTGTTTGATTGATAATCAGCACTTAGTGAACTAAGAGCACTGTTTTCCAATCTATTAAGTGTTCTGTTGTAACCATCTGAATCAATAATACCTTTATCTGCAAAGTATGATGCTAAATCCAGAATTGTAGATGTACCTGTTTGTGTAAGTTTTTGCATTAATCCAGGTATACCTACGATACTTGGATCATCAGCAATAGTTTGTTGTATCTCTCTAATAAAACGCATCGCTGTCATAGCGCCATTCATTTTACCTATAATATCCATTGTTTGTTTTCCGCTTGGTGCAAAGTCACCTTTTGTTCCTAATTGAAACTTTGTATCAATTGCATTAGGCATTGGTATGTAATCAAAATTTTCACCATCTTGAATAGGAAAATAAGGAGTTGGTATACCTTCTTCATTGTTTTGAATATAACCCATAGCAAAAGTTCCTGTCTTAGGGTTATATAAAACTTTTGGATCTTTTTTATAATTTTCTTTTAGTATGTCATAGTGTTTTGACATTGCTGTAGAGTCTGTATCATACTGATAGTTGTAATACATTTTTTGTAGATCACGCATGTATTCTTGTGTTCGTGTGTCGTTGTTCATGTTAAACTCTAAAGTCTTCATAAACAATTGCATTTCTCCAGCATCTCTTGCGTTTTCTTGAGCTTCTAATGACTGAAGAACATAGTTTCTTCTAGCCATTTCTTCTGCTGATTCTCTCTCACCTCTTTTAGCTTTAGCTTGTCTTTTTCTTTCATTAATAACAGCTAAATCATTTAAAAATCCTGTGCCTGCTTCACTAATAGCAGGTGTCATTGCACCACCAACTTGTGGTTTCATTAAAGCTAACCCTAATTTAGCTAATGCTAAATTTTTTTCAAACTTAAAATTAACAGGATCTTGTTTTGTTGGCTCGTATATTGAATCATATACCGCTGCAAAATCTTCTGCTGTTTTAGGTTCTCCTGCATAAGATGTATAGGCATCTTTAACATCGTTAGGATCTACTAAGTTTGTAATAAGAGTTGGATCTAATCCCATTAAACCAAGCGCTCCTTCAATAGCAGGGGTAGGATAAGATAAAGAAGTATTTGTAGATTTTTCTTTTTTTGGTGCTCCAAAGCTAGGACCCATTGGTGCAGCAAAATCTGGTCCAGAATCAACTGGCCCTTGATTAAACATTCCTCTTTTTAAAACGGGATCAACCATTTTAACTCTCTGGTGGATTTATAAAAGCTCCGTAAGCTCCTAAACCCGCTAAGCCTCCACCGATACCTGCAAGTAAAGGATTAGTGTAAGGTTGTTGTTGCATACCATAAGAAGATTGCATTGAAGGTGCAGCATTTAAAAGATCACTTAAAAACTGTAGTCTTTGTCGTGGCTCTTGAGCTGCGCCTGTTCTAAATCTAAATTGTGCATCTTCTAATGCTTGATTACGTTGACGTTGCGTTGCACCTGCTCCTAGCAGTCCTGCAATACCTTGTTGTCCTAATTGAAATTGTTGTCCTCCAAGATTAGCAATATTAGCCCCCATTGCTCCATATTGCGAAGCTGCTTGTTGTTGTCTTGCTTTTGCTGATTCACTTGTACCAATTGCTTTATCTTGTGCTTGCATAAAGTTCTTGGACAAGTCTTCAAATATTCTTCTTGATTTGATGTCGGCTAAATTTTTATCTAATTCTGCACCAGCAACCGCGGCTCTTGATCCACCAAACACACCTTGTTGTACTTGTTCTCCAGCCATTCTGTTTCTTGCTTTTTGTGCTTCTTGATCCATTTGCTCTAAAGCTTTTTGGGTAACATCCGCTTGATATTGATCCATAAAGTCTTGTGTATTAGAAATTGTAGGATCATATTGTTGTGTTGCTTGTTGTAAAGCAGGCAATCCTAAACCCATTACTGCTTGACCTTGCGCAATATAAGGTTGATATGAAGCTATTCCTGTTTGTTGTCCTGTTGCAGGATCATAACCCATTTGCTGAGCTGCTGCATTAAAAGCTGCTGTTTCTTGTGGAGCAAAACTTGCAATGCCTTGTTGATATTGTTGTGTTGGCATGTTTGCCATACCAAAACCAGACTCTAAAAGTCTACGTCTATAATCCTCCATGTAAGGAGCTTCAAATGATGTGCTATATCCGTTTGCCATTATACTTGTTTACCCATTTTTGCTAATCTATCTTGTAGTGCGTACATAAATTGTGCACCTTTTTTCTGTGCTTCATCAGCATTCTTTGCACCCATCATAATACCTGCACCATTAACAGCGTCTGTTCGTTGAACAAACTCACCATCACTTAACATAGCAGGAATAGAATCACTTGTCTTTGTACCTGGTCCTCTTATTGTACCTGTTCGTCTTGGAAAATTCATTGTGTCTCCACCTTGGTTCATATAAGCTGTAAGAGGTGGTACTTTATTTACATCATCTTCAGCTTTTTTTATGTTACTGTAAAAACCACCTTTAATACCATCATTACCATATGCTGAATAACTTACTTCTGGTTTTCCACCCATAGCTAATTTCATAATACCACCGTCTTTACTTCTAACGGGAAAATCTTCTGCTGTAAAACTTTCATACATAGGTTGACCACTTGCATCAAAGTTTCCTGTAAAGTTTAAATTTTGTACTAAATCTGTAAGAGGAGGTGGTGTTAACTCACTTGGTAATCCTCCACCTGGATTATTGTAATAATCAGAAACAATGTTTTTTTCCGCCATCATTCTGGCGTATTGTTCTTCCGCTCTTCTTTTGTCTTGTTTACCAGCAAAATAATTTAATATAGCAGGTAATCCAAAAGCTAGAGGTCCTCCTAATCCACTAAAACGGCCCTCTCCACTAAACATTTTTGAAAAGTCTGATACTTTTTCTAGTATATTTCCTATTCCTGTAAGCATAATCTCCTTTTGCAACTTATGGATTGAATTCGCAAGGAGGCAGGCCTTGAAGTCTTTGCCTATTTTATTCTATATTTATACGCAAATTCGGTGTAATGTGCAATGAGAAATATGGAATTTGACATAAAGAAAGCGCCTATGGTCCGTGTTACGTGGTTAGATGCCCGTGATATGGAGACAGGTTGGCTTCCTATAAAAGAAATTAGAGAGGCTCCTTTAGCAACGTGCCAAGAAGTTGGTTGGTTAGTAACCGATACACCTGAAAAAGTAGTTGTTATGCGTTCATTTTGTGTTGACAAAGACGATAATCATGGAGGTGGTGCTATAGCAATACCGAAAGGTTGGGTAACGAAAGTAGAATATTTAGAGGTAATTTATGGAAAAGGAAGCTACCATTAACAGTTTGTTTGGTGAAACTATTTATTTCGCCCACATAATAAACAATGATGAAGATACAGCAAAGCATGTTGAATCTTTTGTAAAAGAAAAACCAGGAAGAACAGCAGCTACTACTGATGTTAAAGGTAATACACACTTTACTGATTTAGAAGAAGCGAAGGATAATTTACACAAAGATAAAAAATATAATAAATTGTTTAAAGAAATAGGAA
>VTLG01006086.1_pt1 | contig 24102 bp, 45 predicted proteins | sample 4694571 | NCBI WGS metagenome assembly VTLG01 (sample SAMN12604809, study PRJNA352737) | marine metagenome | biome: ENVO:00000447; feature: ENVO:00000209|ENVO:00000569|ENVO:01000036; material: ENVO:00002151; isolation source: viral sequences binned using virsorter ...
TAAATTTAATCATAAGTCAAATCTCTTTCTAAGATCCCTTTGAACAGCTGGTGGTAATGGAGAGTTTTCTAGAGCCCATCTCATCACGGTTGCAAAAATGTTTCTATCATTATCATATGGTTTACCTGATTTTTTAATAGTAACATAAGCAAAGTCTTTTACTACAGGTGCTTTAGTATTTGGATAAAATTCAGTTTTATTTCTATTATTGAGTACTACATGAACTTGTCCATCTACATGTTTTCTTTGTCTACTAGCACCAAAACCTCTCATAGTTTTAATTCTTTGTAGCATATTCTGTGCGGCTTTTTGATGTGACATAAAGAGAATATCTTCTGGTACAACTCTATCTCTTTCTTTGTTTGCTTTTGAAGCCACTTTGTAATCTGTAAGAACCCAAACTAAATGTATGTTTCTAGGTTCATAACCTGCTTCAATTAATTTAGGAGCAACGTCACTTATATCTGAAGGATCTTTCATTGTAATATCAAAGAGTATATTTGGTAATGTATCTTTTTTAGCATTATTTAATATTAAATCAAGTGTTTTATTTTTAATACCTTTTTGCTTTACGATTGAGTGTAACTTAAATACATCTTTTGGATTTCTTAAATTAAGTTTAGCAAGTTCAGAATTACCATCTTTCATTTTTGCAAGTTTAATAAGTGCTTTCTTCCATTCATCAACATCTCGCACTTTAAACTTTTCTTTTTCCATATAGTTGTCTATAGCAAAACCTTTACCAGATCCTGCACCGCCGGCCATAAATACAATCTGTCCATATCTTTTACCATTGTTGAACAGTATAAGTTTTTCTTCTAACTCTTGATATTCTTTCAGAGTTTCTAATTCTTTTCTTGTTAGAATCATTCTTTTAATCCTGTATCTTTAACACACTCTACTATAGTATTATATTGAGATTTGTTAAATTTATGTCTTACCTTAAAAATTAAATATTTTCCACTTGTATATTTATCTCCCTCTGGAACGTCATATGAAGTTGCAGGAGAAAACTCTGCATTAATAGTATCACCCACATTAAGTTTAGAATTACCATATAAAGTTAAACTTAAAATATTATTAGTTATGTGTTTAAAATAGCTATCACGTATTGGATCTTTTAACACATTTCTACTACTTAATACACCTTCTTTATCAAATACACTATCTGTATCATGTCCTCTTCGAGATGTTTTGAGATGAACAATAGCATTTTGATTTGAACCACCTGGTATCTTAAACTTATTTAGAGTATTAAAACGAGTAAACTCTTTTTGATAATCATATACAGTTGTAGTAGATTTTTTTCTAAGAGGATCTACTTCTATAGTTGTAGCTGAAAATAAACCTTGACTCATATTATCTGTTATATCTACATCTTTTACTCTTGACATATCAATGATATTAAAGAATGCTTTACTCGCTGTTACTGCTTGATCATCATTCGATGGATAATAAACGTAACTATCAGCAAACTCATCTGGATCTTCAGTTACTAATTTACCTAAACTACGAAACTGAAAACCATTAAAAGTTTCAAAAAATAAAAATTTAGAAGCTATATCATCATCAATAGAATCTTTAATTAGATATTGAATAGCTTGTATAGGATTCATGTTTGGTATAATGCACTTATGAAGTCCTGTAGTTCTATGTTTTTTAAGTTTACCTAAACCAGTAGATTTATCAGGACGTCTGCTATTATTTTTTAGATATGTGTATATACTCTTTACTTCTTTTGTCAAAATAAATTCATCATAAATTGATTGAACTATATTACTAATTTGATTACCAGAACTACCACCATAAGATTTTGATATCTTCTTGTCAATTGTTGTAAAGTGTTCTACTGAATAACCTTCTATGATATATCTTTCATTACCATCACTATGTCTAAATCTATTTGATATTTTATTTACTAGAAACACTAAACTGTTTGATCTCATAGCTGGATCAGCAGTTTTAAAAGAAACATATATTATCTCACCACCACTTACACCACCTTTCAAAGCATTTAATAATCCAGCGGCATCTTGAATAGCTATTTCAATTTGCATGAAAGGTTTGAATATATTTTGATATATGTTTGTTTCTGATTGTAAATCGATAAGACTAAACAATTTACCATCTGTACTAATAATATCTAAATTACTAAGTACAAAATCTCCAGGATATCGATATTCAGTAGTTTGTTCTACGTAAGACATTATTCACCAAGTATAGTTTGTAACTCTTTTACTATTTGATTTACATATTTTTTATCTAAAAGTTTTATTTTTTTCTTTTCATCATTTAACTCTTCTTCATATTCATATACAGATTGTGTTCTACGTAAGTTTGGTGTACCAGCTAAACTATTATATGTCTTTAAATCTACTCGTACTTCTCTTCTTGGTAATTTAGTGCCATCTATGAGAAGTTTTTCTTCTTCTAGTATTTTAAAATAATATTTAACTGTGCTACTTGCAGTCGATACTGATCCATATTTTTCTCTTATATATTTTGTAAAGTCATGGCCATATAGTGGTAAGTCGTAGTACGGATCTATGATATCATTATAATGTAAAACTAACCAAGCTAGATTTTCATCTTTATAATATTTTGCCGCAATTGTATCTGGCCTATCACCCTCTTGCATTGTATACTCATAGTAAGAACTTACAGTATCTTTTGCTTTACTTTGAACTTTAAATCTTCTTAATACATTTGTTAATGTAGTTTTTACATTTGTATCTTTTAGATCATGTTCTGTTGTTGGAAAATAACTAAAATAATTACTCATTAAAATGGCCTCTTATGTCCGTTACCTAATGTTGTCAAAGCTTTATCTGTGCCTGTAACTATATTTGAATTTACAACCTCATCAAAATCTATAGGATCTTCATGTGCTGTTTGAAATCCATCTTTTGTAAGAATAGCTGTTTCTTGAAAAGATAAGTTCATTGTTATAGATACTGGTGCTTGAGTATCTTCGAAAAAGATTGGTATGTTCTCACCATTATAATTTACAGTCATTTGCGTTAGCACACTTGTTCCTATTTGATATAGATATGATCGAATACCTGGTGCAAAACTAATCTCAAATTCTTCAGGATATTCAAAAGCTAGTCCGACACTACCCTGTCTACTTCCTAAAGTGTTTGATGGTAACATGTGATGTTTTAGATGAGCAATAATACTTTTTATTGTATTACTTTCCATTTGATTTCTAGCAACAAATTTATATTCAAAAACATGTGTTCTAAAGTCTACACCTTTAAACATTACAGCCATATGTGGATTAAATGCTATACCCTCATTGACTAATGTTCCTGAAATAACATTATCGATTCCGCCAGCACCAATAACACCACCAAGAATACCAGCCGCAGAAAAACCTACAACAGTAGCTCCTATCGTAGCGGCCGCGGCACCAACTTCACTACCAGTTTGTGATATGTCATTTGTACCAAAAGCAGATATTCTATCACTAAGTTTTCCTACAATATCATCAGCACCTCTAGTAGCTGTTCTCAAACCTAATCTCCCAGCCGCTGCCGCTCCTATTTGTCCGAGTTGAGCATTTTCATATTGTGCTTGATATTGTACTTGTAGATTTCCTGGTACTGGTAAAACTATTGAAGTTAATATTTCTTTCTTACCTTTAGGTTCACTTATAGTTTGTTTACTTCTTTTTACTGCATTAATCATCACATAATGTTCATCATCTAAATCTTGAGGAAAAAAGAAAGAAGAAGTTCTTTTATTATTTTTATATAAATCTGCTAGTTCACCTTTAGTGCTTCTGTTTGAAATTTTTCTTATAAAGTTTTCTTTTGCTGATATTCTAAGATTACTACCATCAAAAGCGATACCACCTTTTATTTGTTTACCAGCAACATCTGTTATAGTTTTCAAACCAGAATTTACATTTATGTTTCCGTTACCTATAGTGATTGGCATTATACATATTCCTATGAGTTATAAAGGTAAGTTTCGTCCTAAATTTCCTATGAAGTATAAGGGCGATCCCACTAATATTATTTATCGTTCTCTGTGGGAAAGAAATTGTATGGTTTATTTTGATCAGAATCCCAATGTACTTAAATGGGCTTCTGAAGAGTTAATCATTCCGTACAAGTCTGCACTTGATGGGCGATGGCACCGATACTTTCCAGATTTTGTTATTCAAGTAAATAATAAACATAATATAAAAGAAACAATAGTCATTGAAGTAAAGCCTTACAAAGAAACCAAAGAACCTAAACCACAGAAAAACATTACTAAGAAGTATTTATACGAGGTAAAGACTTGGAGTATAAATAAGAGTAAATGGAATTATGCAATTGAGTATTGTAAAGATAGAAACTGGAAATTTATGATACTTACAGAGAAAGAATTATTCAAGAATGGCCACGGTTTTTGACGATTTATTGTTAAGAGGTGTTCGTAGAGGAGAATTACCCGCTCGTACACAACAGTCTAGAGATTGGTTTAGAGATCAAGCTAAAGCATCTACTGTAAGAGGTGATAAGGGTGCTATGCAAATTGTCAGAGATAAAACACGTTTTACAAATCGTGGTGCTTTGGGTAGAATGTACTTCTTTTATTACGATCCTAAACATAAAGCTACATTACCATACTACGATAGATTTCCATTAATATTTAAAGTTGGTAATGTTAAGGGTGGTTTTACTGGATTAAATATGCACTATCTACCTCATAGACTGCGAGCCCAATTGATGGACGCATTGTATGATGCAACAAATAATAAAAAATATGATGAATCAACAAGAGTAAGAGTTACATATCAAACATTACAGGCCGCAAGTAAGTATAAATACTTTAAACCTACTTTTAAGCAATATCTAACAAATAATGTGCGATCACGTTTTATAGAGATATCTGCATCTGAATGGGATATAGCTTTATTTTTACCTGTTGAAGCTTTTGAAAAAAGTAGAAAAACTACTGTATGGAGCCAAAGTAGAAATGCCGTTTAACGTAAACAATTTAGTATCATCTTTAAATAAGACTGGTGTTGCACATAATTCACACTATGAAGTTCAAGTTACTGGACCTGGTGAAACAAGTGTTGAACAGAGTATTATGTTACGTGCTGAAAGTATTGATATACCAGGTAGAACAACGCAGATAGTTGAGAGTAGAATTTATGGGCCACTAAGAAAAATACCCTATGCTGGTGTTTATTCAGATGTTGGTATGATAATTCTTTTAAGTGAAGATTTGAGAGAAAGAGAGTATTTTGAACAGTGGCATGATAAAATAATGGGAACTGGTGTATTTAAGACTGGTGGTTATGGTAAATATAATCCATCTTATTATGATGATTATAAAGGTACAGTCACAATCAGACAGTTTGGTAATGCTGGAGATGTTATGAGTGTTCATACACTACAAGAAGCATATCCAAATGCTATAGCTCCAATACAAATGACAGCCGCAGGAGCTGAATTAGCAAAACAAACTATATCTTTCTCATATAAAGATTATAAATCAGTCTACAATAGAAGTGATCAAGCACCAGCTGGAGCTTCATTTGGACTTAGTATTGGTAAAGCTGGTATATCTGGCTTTGGTAATATTCCTGGATTAGGAAACATTTCAGCTACTAGTGGATTAGGAGCTGTCGGTAGTGTAAACACACCATTTGGATTGATACGAAAAATTTAAATTATTAAGGAGTTATAATGTCTTTACCTCAACTGGTGTCTCCAGAGTTTACTACGGAGATACCCTCAACTAAGCAAAAAATTAAGTTTCGTCCTTTTTTAGTCAAAGAAGAAAAAATACTTCTTATGGCATCTGAAGGTAATGATCCTGCTGAAATGCAGAGAGCAGTTAAATCTATATTGAGTAATTGTATTCTTACAAAAATAAATGTATCAAATCTCGCTACGTTTGATTTAGAATACTTATTCCTAAAACTGAGAGGTAAATCTGTAGGTGAAGAAATAGAATTATTAATGAAGCACTCTAGTAAATCAGAATGCAAACATCAGACAACAGTTAAAATGAATCTTGATGACATAAAGATAGTGGGAAAAGTTAGTGATGGTAAAATAATGCTTGATGATAAAATAGGTGTTAAACTTAAATATCCTACTTTTGATGAAGTCGCAAAGATGTCAGAGAATCAAAGTAACACAGAAATAATTTATAAGACTATGGCTATGTTAATAGAATATGTTTATACTGAAGAAGAAGTATATAATGATTTTACTGATGAAGAGATGGAAGAGTGGATAACTAAATTAAATCAAAAACAATTTGCTAAGATTACTGATTTCTTAGCAAATATGCCGAAGTTATCTCAAAAAGTAGAATGGACATGTAGTAAGTGTGGAGAGAAAGATACTGTAGTATTGGAGGGGCTACAAGCTTTTTTTACCTAGGGTTGATACATAATTCGCTAAGTAATTACTATCAACTCAATTTTTCACTTATGCAACATCATAAATACTCTTTAACAGAGTTAGAGAATATGATTCCGTTTGAAAGAGATATCTACGTACATCTTTTGAAAACGCATTTAGAAGAAGAAGAAGAGAGAAGGAAAAGTAAATGACTGCGAAAAAATTAGAGAAAGAGTCTAAGTATGCTGATATGGATGCCAACAAAGATGGTATCGTATCAGATGCAGAGATTGAAAACTGGCAACAGACTGAAGAAGTGAAAAGAGCAAACAGAAAACAAATGCATCAAAGAAATATGGCTTGGATAGCACTTATTTCAATGATAGCTTTTACAGCGGTAATGTTTACACCTATAGTTCCAGATGAAAGAATTAAATTACTTACTGATATATCTAATTTATTTTATCTTGCACAAGCTGGTATTGTTGGTGCTTTCATGGGCTTTGCGGCTTTCGATAAAAGTGGAATGAAAGGAAAGTAATGGCCTTACCAGAACTACCATCAAATTCTAGAGCAAAAGTTGCTAGACAAGAAAGAAAACAAGATTTAGAAATAGCGACACAGTTACAACAAGTTACTATGTCTACTCTAAGAAACAATTTCTTAGAATCTATTGATCAGACTTTAATTAAAATGTTTGATTTACAGAGGGCTATCTTTGATGCTGATGAACTAGCTAGACAAAAAGCTTTAGCAGATAAACAGAAATCAGGTAGAGATACAACAATTGAAGGTGATAAAGTTCCCACAGCGATTGAACCTAAAAGTGGTATCGTAAGAAATCTGTTAGGACTAGGAGCTCTTATAGCCGCACTTGGTGCAACTTTTGCTGGATTAAGAGGTTTTGTCAATCCAATGAAAAATGCTCAAATATTAATGAAATTGTTAAGAGCAATTTATATATCACCGATTACGTTCTTTAAAGATTTAGGAATAAAAGTAGGACAATTATTAAAAATAGATGTTGCTTTTGAAAAACTTAAAAAATTCTTTCTAAGAAATGCTACACTAAATTATTTATTTGGTGGATCTAGAAATTTAGAAACAGGACGATTTCAAAGACTAGGATTAGTACCTAGAGTTATTAATTTAGTTTCAACAAAAGTAACAGATTTTTTCAAGAACTTTAAACTTCCTGGATTAGGTGGACTACGAGGTAAAAATGGTGCTTTTGCAATGATAAAAGGATTATTTAATAGAGTTTTAAGTCCAATCAGAGCCATTGGTACGTTTATATCTGAAAGTAAAATATTTAATAATCCACTCATTCGTGGTGGTATTGCATTTTTTAAAGCTGTATTTGCAAAGATATTATTTCCATTAGGTATATTGATATCTAGTTTTGAGGGTATTAAACAAGCACTTAGTTCAGATCAAGAAACTTATTTTGGTAAATTTGTAGATGGTATAACTACCGCTGTTGCAGATTTCTTGGGAGCCCCGTTAGACTTATTGAAGAATGGTTTTGTATTTTTATTAAGAAAAGCACTTGGTGTTGACTTAGATGAAAATGGAAATGTAGCAGGTGGTGAAGGAGTCGCTGGAAAAATTATACAATCAATGATAGATTTTAGTTTTGAAGATTTAATTAAGGGTTTGTTAATGGCTCCGTTTAACTTTCTGAAAGCGGCAATAAAATCAATCAAAGCTTTATTTACTGGTGAAGAAGATCCACTACAATACATACGAGATCCAGTATTAGATATAATTCGCCCTGTTATTCAATTTTTAGATACTCTTAAAACATATATTACTGATCAGCTTAAAAAAGTACCTTTTGTTGGAGAACTATTTAAAACAGATGAAGAAAAATTATTAGACGATATAAATGAGAGAAAAGAAGCATTGTCACAACTTCAGGATCAAGAGGCCAATCTTAATAAAGGTATAGCTAGTCAAGCTGAAGAAGTAAAAAAGTTAGAAGAGATGATAGCTACAGGAAATTTTGATGAAGGTTTTCTTTCAAGTTTTGGTAGAGGTATTAATGATGAAGAAGAAGCGAGAGAAAATATAGCAAGATTAAAAGAAAATATTGCATTTAGAGAAGAACAAAAAGCTTTGCATGATGCTAATGTCGCACAACAACTACAAGAAATTGAACAAATGGAAGCTACTCTTGCATTGAGACAAAATGCATTAGAAAAATTTGATGCTATAGCTACTGCATCAGGTAATGGTGCCGCAGAAAGTATGAGAGCGATGGAAAATAACATAGCTGGTACGCAAGGCGGTTTAATGAATAATAATGTGACAGATGCATCAGTAACAAATGTATCTAAAGTAGAAAACAATCTAGGTAATGCTAAAGTAGATCCTAACAATTCAAGAGAATATTACAACTATGCTGAAGCAGGTAGATGATTTGGCTACTTGTTGTAATACTACACGGAACTGATATACAAGAAGATGTCTATTTCAATGATTTGGATACGTGCCTTGGATATGCACAGAAAATCAGAGATCAAAACACACATCAACAAACCGCATGGAGTAAAGTTTATGTCACGACTTACTGCATTCCTAAAAATAAAGAATAAAGAAGTATTAAAAAAGCCTTCTGAAGAAACTGAAGCTTTAAAAGATATGGGTGTGTTAAAATAAAAAAGGGCGACATAAAGCCGCCCTTAGTAGAGAGAGAAAAAGAAAGATTAATCGTCTTCTGCTAACTTCTCAAAGAATGAGAGGTTCTCATCATCACTATCAATCTTCGGTGCAGAAGCTTCCTTCTGCTTTGGCATTTCAACTACATTTTCTTCAGCAGTTTTTACTGAAGGTGCAGGTGTACTACCAGACAAACCTAATACCATATCAAGTTTTGCTTGTAATTCAGCATAGGTTTTAAAATGCTTTCTATCAAGAAATTCTTTGAGAGAAAACATTGAATCATAAACTTTTTCAAGTTTATCATCATCACCATTAAGTAGCGGTGATACTTCAGCAAACTCTGACTTATCGTAATTACGATAGCCTTCAACATTACGAATTTTCAATTTTAAGTCTGCACCTTCCCAGAAGTCAAAAGGGTTAGTTGCAGTTTCATCTTCAAATTCAGGATTCATTTTTTCGTTGAGTTTGTCAAAGATTTTCTTACCAAACTTATAAAGTTTGACTTGTCCCTCATTCTCTGGATTAGACGGATCTTTTACTACGTAAATATTTGCAATGTAAGAAAGTCTTCGCTTTTGTTTACGAGCCTGTTCTTTACCTGCTTCAGTTCCATTATTCCATAGAGTTGAGTTATATTCACTTACTGGATCTTTCTCATTGAAAGTTGTAAGAGAATTTTCGATATACCATTTTCCAGATGGCCCTTGAAAGCCATGTGAAAACATTCTAACCCAAGGTAAGTCTTCACCTTTTGGTTCTGGTAAAAATCGAATAACTGCATAGCCGTTACCAGCTTTATCAACAGTAGGTGTCCAAAAACGATTATCTTCGTTTGAACCTTCTGCTGGTGTATTAATTTTTGCAGTTTCGGTTACTAACTTGCTCAAAGAACTTGAGCGAGATTTTTTAAGTGCGGCGAAAGATTGTGCCATATTTGTATCTCCTGTGTATATTGTGTATTTGAGTATTTAATTTGTCCAATATAACATAATATAAGTTGTGTGTCAAGTCAATATTTAAGACTTCCAGAGAAAAAATTATTTTTAACTTTATTAATTTTAATATCCTCTTTCTTTTCTTCTTTTGGTACTGAAGACATTATATATTGATGATTCATATAATCTCCATACTTTGTTCTCCAAGCAACCTCTTCTTCTAATTGCTTAACACGATTTTTAAGAGAATCATTTTCTTCTCTTAATTCTTTTAATTCTCCAACATATCTCTCTACTTCATTATTCATTTGTAAACCTCCAGAATAATATTTTTGCATTTATTGTTGTCGATCTTAATATAACTATACAGAAAGGGAGTATATTTGTCAAGTAAAAAAATAAAATCTTTTAACATTTTATCTTCTATATGACGATCCCAAACTTTACCAAAATTAAGTAGCTGATTTAAAGCTACACACGTATTTATATGCACCTTATCTCTTAGATAAAGTTTAAAGAACATAGGGTGCAAGACACCATCTGTCATATAGTCAAAGTGTGAATCAAAATTAGAACTATATTCATACATAGTTTTGATGTCTTCTTTGAACTGATATGAAAATGATTCGATACTTTTTTGCCACTTCTTGTGTATTATCATAGCTTTACCCTGTGACATACCAAGAATATAGTCTTCTTCTGATAAGAAGTTTGATACAAGATAGCTTATGAACTTTTCTTTGTTCATGATACGAGCCATCTTTTCAAATTGATAGTGATCTCTTCTTGTACGGAATTTGTCTTCGTTTACTTTTATCTTGCCGTTGTATTTAAAGTAATCATAGTTTTTAGTTTTAAAATGATTACGAACGGCAAGATAAGTAGAATATGCTTCAAGTCCATTCATGCTATAAAGGTAGCTTTGATCCTTTTGGTGTTGTTAAAAAATTTAAGTCAACGGCTTCAGCCTCAATCTTTGCTTTGATTATTGCATTTAATAGTTTAGCCGCAACTTCTATTTCCATATTATGTTTTTCACAATACCATACAACTGCTTCCATATATGGTATTCTTTTCTCTACAACAACTTCTTCAATCGTTGTAGAGAATTTACTTACATTCATTACTTCAAGTGCCATTTATTTTTTCCATCTATAAAATATGTGACTTTCAATTCTAGCGGTTCTAAGTTTTGACTCAGCCCAACTAGGCCTTACGTAGTAAGCATGATAGTGTGTTGCACCATCAGTAGGATCTATTATCCATTTGTAATTAAATAAAAAGTGTTTAGCTAAAGTTTGTGTTTCTAACCATAAATCAGAATCTACTTTTGGAGGTATATCTGATTTACCATCACAAAACCAACTAAACTGACACCTGTTACGAACAGGTATTAATACATTTGGATTTTTCCATGATTTACGAGTTGGTCCTTGCTTAACTACATCACAGATATTATTAGGATATCTGTTATCATCAACTCTATTCATAACAACATGTGATACCGCCAACATAGCGGCTTTACTTTGGTTTCTTGCTTCCCAATACATATTTTCAGCTAAACAAGAAACATCACTATCATCATAATTTTTTGCTACTGCTACAATCGCAAATAGTATTATAAAACATGTAGCAATTAAAAGATATAATATTAATTTTCTGCACTCGGCAAAAAAAGTTGTATAAAATTTACTAGTCATAGATTATACTATACTAGATACAAACCTGTTTGTCAAGTTATTTTATTGAGTTAGCTAATGAATCGAATACATCATATATGCTAACATCTGAACTGTTGGGTTCATAAACACACATATATTCTTTAGGACAATCATCAAACTTTTCAACCACAGAAGTTTCATTCGTATTCTGTGCTCCTTTATAGACACAAATCTTTTTTGTTCTAACAATCTTTCTACCAGCTAAACGGCAGACAGTCATTTTTGGTGGTTTGTCCCTAGTACCCTTTCTTATTTGTTGTTCTCTAGTTTCTGTGGTAGAACCAGAACGTGGTTGCAGGTTGATAATATTACTTGGTCCACCAGCTGGTGAAGTCCACATTTTACCTCCTGCAAAACTATCCGCAGGATATAGAAAAAGAATTAACAAAAATAATATTAACGAAAACTTTCGAACAATGGAGAAGTTTGAAAAATAAACCAAAACATACCTCCTACCATAGTTACTATTGTTATTATACCAAGTGAAATTATTATCCAATTTATTAATCTTGCTCTCGCTTCTTGTTGATCATAAATTGCCTGTTGACGTTGTTTCCTGATTTTACCTTGCATACGAATTAATTCTTCCCATGCACCTGGTCCATGAGTAAACATTACAAACTGTTTCAACTCATATTCCATTTCCTCTGCTTTCTTTTTAGCGGCAAAAGCTTCCATAGCTTCTTGTTCTATAGAACTACCATTAAAAATCTTTTTAAACAAAGGTGGATTCTTTGCTTGTTTTTCAGAATATCTTATATCTGAAACTGCACCCATCCATCTACCGATATCACCATACATAGACTCTACGTCTTTTCCTATAGCTATACCTTTTTTTATAGCACTAAAAGCAGTACCTGCGATGGCTACAGCCGAGACTGGATCTATCATATGTTACTCTTTCTCTCAGAATATTAATAATAATCTAAACCAAAGAGTTGCATTAAAATAAATCAGTATCACTATTTATAAAAAAAGGGTTGCACAACTGCAACCCTTTCAAAATATGTTTCTGATAGCCACATCAGATATCTAGAATTATCCTAAAGTATCTTACTACTTCTGTCCCATATCATGTTTATAAGTACTAATTACATGTGTAAGGGCTACGAAGGCCTCGTACTGGTAACATATTTTATTCGTGTTCTCCTCCTGGATCATCATCATCTAATTTAACTTTTTTACCATTTACCCAAAGATGTTGTCTCGCTCTTGGGAAACTATGATATCCATCTTTCTTCATAAAGAATTGAGGATTCTTTTCTGCGGTTCTAAATATTGCAAATGTTATTGCAATTCCTGCAATGATTAAACTATGAAGTACCGCTGTCGTTCCAAATACATACATTGAACCAAAGTACATAGAGAATATAACACACCACATCCAAGCTAGTAATTGAAATACCATATGTCGTGTTTCGAAATCAGGTATTTGTGATAGTGGATTGTGTTTATTATTCATTACCACGTCCCACATATTTAACATATAGTTCATTCGAATTGTTCTCCTTCCCATTGATCACATAAACTTCTTAATGCTACACCTACATAACCTTCATAACATTCATCACTCTCAGAGTATGTAAAAATTTCGTTTATGTTTTCTTGTGTTAAGTCTTTGATTTCTTCTACACCATAGTGTTCAAGAACATCTTCATAAGCCCAATCATAAGCAGTTGATTCAAACTGATCTTGTAACTTATGTATTTTTTTCACTTCAAATTTTGACAATCATTTCTCCATTTTTAAGTGCATTGGGAAGACTTGGTTATACTTCCAAGAACTGTATACCGAACTACCATTCTGATCACCGCTCTACCATCTTATTGTCCGCTAAGACTGAACCGCTAAGTTCTAAGATTTGCTTTATCTACGTTCCATAGATTATTCAGCCACAATGCTATTTGCTCGTCAGCAAAACTAAATTTCGTGAGAGTGTTTCTGTTTCCAAGTACACTCTCAAAACTCAGTAAGATTACGCGGCTAAGGCGTAATCAACAGGTGCAAAGTTATCGTTTGCATTTACTTTAATGTTCTACTCTAACTTACTAATCTACCAGTCGATCCTGTTTCACCCCCTCATTCGAAGCTATTTAGGATTTGGTGGAGGTGTCGAGTACTGCCCTCGAGTCCTGCTTAGTCTTCAATTAGTATCAACGAACAGTTTATTTATAACAAATGATTCGTCAAATGTCAAGACATTTTTGAAATTTATTTTATTATTTTCAATCTTAGGATTTATCTTATCTTTCATTAATTCTTCTAAATGTTCTTCTTTTGGTGAAAAGTCTAAATTGAGTCCCATGTCAATAATACAACCGTCTTTTCCAGTTCCAAACTCAACCATAGCCCACTTACCACTTTCTGAGTCAGCAAAAAACACCATATCTGCAAGTTGTATTTTTCCTTGAGCATTAATTATACTAGCAATACCAGATAATAGTGGTACTGCATTTGCATCATTCATTAATCTTAATATATCCGTTTTACTCATACATCTAATGAACTTTTTGGCCATGTAAAATGTCATTGGTACACCTTCTGATTCATGTTCAGCTTTTGCTGGTGCAGGGTGACAACTATAGAGCAATATTGCAACTGCCCATAAAGCTATCATAAATCTTGTCATTTTATTTGATGTTAAATTTTGCATAATATTCCTCATATTCTTTTATCTTTCTAATTAGTGTTTCTGTCCAAGTGTCTCTTTTCTCTACGAAAATCTGTGGCTCTTCACCATCTACTGTCATTACGATTACTATTTGACTGACAGGAACTTTAGTACGTTCTTCATACATCACACAATAGGCAGAACCTTGTTGAAAGTAATTGTGTATATGCTCACGTTTCTTGAGTCTTCTAGATGTTTTGAAATCTATTACAGAAAGTTTACCTTTCCATTCTGCTACACAGTCCACTCTACCAGCTACTTGTAGATAGTCTGAATATAAAGTGGCTTCTTGACAATGTATATTATTTATATTGTCAGCTAATATATTTTTGATGCTATTAAAAGTTTCTTTATCAGACGGCATAAACTTCTTTTCATCTAATTCATTATTGATGAAGTCTTCACACATCTGATGTACTTTTGTACCCCTACGTGATGCTTGAGTAGATATACGATTGGCCTCTTTATCACCAACACGTTGTCTCCACTCGTAAATAGCTTTTTTATTGAAATGTCCTAAAACAGTTGTGATAGATGGATACTTTTTACCTTCTGGTGTTACGTAGTATCTTTTTCTATCTATCGTTTCAGTTTTAATTTCAGGAATGTCATTATCTAAATGTGTAAACATCACAAGTCCATACTATACTTTCCTTTACGAACACCAGACTTATTTAAAGCATTTACATTCTTAACTGTTTTATTTGATCTACCACCAACTTGATCAGCTAGTGTTGAGTTAGGGTGTGCTTCTGCAATACGTGATAGATTTTCTTTCCAACCAGCATCATTTTTAATACCACCCACACCAGAAACCATATTAAGTTTAACTATTTCTTGAGTGATGTTTGGATTATCTTTCAAGTATTGCTCTCTAGCAGACATAGACATCATTTCATCAAACTGTTCACCAGTATTTATATCTCTAAATGTATATAAGGGCATAATCTTTCCTATGCAGTTTTGTTATACTGCAAAACTTTCACCACAACCACATTGTGCTTTTGCATTAGGGTTTACTACTTTTAAATAGCTACCACCCAATTCTTCTACGTAGTCTACAGTACAACCAAATACAAACATTTCTGCCATAGGATCTAACCATAGATTTTCTACAGTTGCTTGTTTATCAGTTGTACCCCATTGATATGTAAAACCCGAACAACCACCACCTTTAACAGATAGTGATACATTCGGGTTTCCTACTCGGGCTAGATACTCTCTAGCATTATCAGTTATTTTTAACATAGTACTCATAATACTATATTTAGTAATCTTTGTCAAGACACATTTGGCTTTGGGGAGAGGACTCGAACCTCTACGTCATTACTGACACTCAATAAACAGTTGAGCATGTCTACCTATTTCATCACCCCAAAGTAGATGTATCACTAGTAAAATCTTTAATCCATCTATCAGTATATGATGAAGATGTTTTATCGAATGCACTTAAAAGTCTGGTAATACCGATACCTCCACCAACTCTTTCAAAGAAGTCGTGTTTTAAAAATTCTTCTAGTTCTGCTTCAACTCTTTCTCTACTAAACAAGTCAAATAACAATTGTGCATATTTACCATCTGTAATATCATAAAATGTTTGTCTCATTTGATGAACATCTGTACTACGTTCTGCACTACCTATTGTTTCCATACCACCAAGAATAACATCAATCTTTTTCGCAGTACCATCTGTATTTCTTGACATATTCCAAAAAGGGTGAGTAAACTCTGGAAAATGTGTGATCATTCCATTTTGTATTTTTTCTTCTTCATCATTACCCAACTCTGGTACATCAAACATATTTGTCCAGTTATGATACATATCAATGTCTAATTTAGGAAAGCCTAAGTATTCACACAACTCTATATTCATCTGTTGTAAGTCATGTATATTACCTGGCATTTCAAATTCAAACATTGGAAATATTATATCATGTCTACCAGCTACTGCATTTGGTTCTTGTCTATATGACGTAGAGACACAAAAAAAGCCCTTAGAAGAGGGCTTGGTGAGTAATTCATATTCTAACCACATTTGTCCTGTTTGTGGAAGAGGCCAGATTTCTCCAGCATAATTGTATGTCGCTACATTGAAAGGATCTTCACATGCGGCAAGTATTGATAATCGATTTTGAGTATGTACTTCTTCAAAACCTTTATTTAAAAAAAAGGACCGTAATCGGTCCACTGTTCTACTAAATTTTTTAGGCTCAATCAATTGAGTCATTTTAACCTCCATATTGATAAATTTTGATAAATCGTAGTATATATAACTATGCGACTTTGTACCATTCTGGGACATCACGTTTTGTCCAAACTGCAAAGCCACTTTTTGCTTCTCTATAATAATTACGATATGATGCTAACGAATCATTTTTTACAATACATTGTGGAAAGTGTGACATAGCTGGTGTCGGCTGTGTAAATGGTTTATCAGAAATATTTTTTGGAGCCATTGCAAGTATTACACGTAACTTTGTATCTGTTGAATGTCTCTTACCATATCTATGTGTATATTCATCACATAATGCGACAAATAAATCATATAGCCATCTATAATTCATTCTTGATTCTCTAGCCCATACCGCTGAAGGGTGATGATAATGAACTGCTTGATAAAATGTTTTATCATAATAATCATTATCAAATTTATATCGTTTGACTTTACGGCCATTCTTAGATAAACCAGTATACTCTATACCATCTAACATTCTATGTGCGGTAGAAAGTAATTGAGCATACTCAACAATCATTTTAACAACATGTTTATCAACGTGCATTTTAGCACATTGTTTTACGTCTTCATGTAAATAGAATATATTCATAATGTAAACCTTTCTATAACTGCAATAACAAATTCATAACCAACCCAAGCAAAGAACAAAAGTACCATTGCTACTAAGAACTTATTCATTCCGTCATTACTGCCGTTATGTTTCCAACTTTCATCTTTCATAAACAACCTTTCTTTATTATTAACAATAACATACCTATAATATAATGTCAAGTTATAATTTTAAGACTCTGTGAGCAAACCATTTTAAAACACGTTTAATTGTGTTCTTAATCCACTTATCAAAAAAATGTCTGATTAATCTGACGGCAATAAGAATAGGAGAAGTTATAACATCTAGTATTAGTAGTAGCATATCAACTACTACATCAATAATACTATCTACGTTCCATAATGCTTTTAATTTAGATTTGAATCTTTGCCACAATTACTTACTCTCACCTTCTGTAATATTAGCTATAAATTTATCCATAGAGATATTTGCAGGTATGATACCTTTTTTACGACATCTACTCCATACACCTTCGACACCCTTTTCAACACCAATTCTAGTGCCCTCTATATAACCTATTCTATATGATGTAAATGCACAACATATCATAATAGCTAATAATAGAAGTTCGATTAAGCCCATTTATTTGTCTCCAGCATAATTCTTTATAAAGTTTTCAGTAAGTATTCCATAAGCATTATCAGCATCAAGAGAATATACTTCTATCTGTGGTAAGACAAAAGTAAATCTAACATCACTATGTTTATTCATAAACCAATTTAGATAATTAACTCTATGTATATTATCACTTGCATTAGCATGAGTCTCTATACCATAACCCTCTGTATCTTTATAGATGTTATCAGTAGATTTTTTATCATCTGATATTAGAAAGTCAAAACCCAAACAAAATAATTTATCATGTTTTCTTTTGATTGCTTCTAGCATAGCATTCATACCAGCATTAGAACGTCTTCTTTGTTTTGAATAATCTTCATGTTCATAACACTCATGATCTGGTGGAAATATAATTCTTGAATCTTTTTCTTTTCCCCAATGCTCTTCAATAATCTCTTGAAAACTTTTATCAATACTTATTAAATAATCATATTTATCAAAATCTCTATATAAAGCATTACATGCAAATATGGTCCCCTTGCCCACAAGATTATCTAAATTAATATCTTTTCTTGTAGGACCATTACCAATTATAAAAGCAGTTTTCATAGTTCGTATTCTTCCCAATTTATGTTTTCAAATCCTTTATCACGTTGTAGATTTACGGCATGTGCTTTGACTTTGCCTTTCCAATTAATGTCATTGATTAACACTCTACCAGTATCAGCAAAACCCATAATCAACATATCAAAAGGAATACCAGCTTGTTTAAGTGCATCTTCTGTTACTTCTCTAACACTTTCTCTTCTGCCAGTAATAAGAATTATTCTACAACCCTTCTTTTCCCATTCTCTAAATTTATCTAATACACCATCTAATATTTTTGGTGGATTGTGTACTAACCCATAATGGCCATTTCCTACATACTTAAATATTGTTCCATCAATATCACAAATTACTGTCTTCATTTCTAATTACCTGGCATTGTAAACAATGCTTTTACTCCTGATCTATCTTTAGGTTTAGTTCTAGCGAACACCACCCACTTTGGATTGTAATCAAAAGACTTAGATTGATAATGCTCTTTGCAATATTCTTTAAAACTTGTACCAGTAGTATACACATCATCAACAATCATAGGAGGTCCTACAGTAGCATATTCTTTTAAAGCATTTGCTAAAGGTAAACCACCTCTAGGTATTCCTTCAACTGATCCAAAAGATCGTGTTTCGTAATCCATAATCATACGTGCAAGTCCTTTCCAATCTTTTGCGGTTAAAGCATCACATTCTATTTTCCATTTTAGATGAAGTCCTGCATGTGATATAAAATCGCCCTTTTGAAAAAGATCCATTTACCAATTACTCGCTAGATTTTCAAAAGCCTCTGACACTAATTTTTTAGTGATACCTTTATATGGTAGTTTTCTGTCTTTCATTCCAAGTAAAATTTTAGCTTCTGCATGATGTATAGTTTCTAACATATTAATAAACAACTGTTCTCTTTTCAAAGGTTTAAGATTTTGTTGTTGTTCACTTGGACCATCTACAAAGAGATAAAACTTACGGCTTTCATATTCTAGTTGGCCTTCATTATCTGCTGAAGTATTTGGTTTGAATGGGGGTACACCTTCTGGCAATAACCATTTTACATTCGGATCATACGTATATCCCAAAATCATTTTCAATCCAGGACTACTATGTCTACGTAGATGTTCTATTTTATCTTTGCGAGATTTTAATTTTTCGTTCTCACTAAACACCTGATGAAATGTTTTTCTCATTAAAATTCTCCAATCTTATCAATCAATAGTTTTAATTTATTCTTTATAAAATAATTTAGTAGTCCACTTCTAGGTGGTATTTCATAATTATCATATTTTTCATTTATTTGATTTTTAATATTATCTGGTACCAAATCTAAATTTACCAGTGTTTCATTTCTCTTATAATTACGTAACATAACTTCGTTACAGAAATCTCTAGGATCTAAACCAATCCACTTTTCAAGTTTTTTAGATGCAAGTGGTTTTTGTCTAGAGCCAACTACGATAGAATTATCAGCGGATAAGAAATTTGGTACACCATCGCCTCTATCCCCTCGCATTATATGCTCACGTAAAAAAGATTCAGCATTAGCGATACGTATCCATTTTTTTAGCATTGGTGAAAACTGTTCAACATTTGCAAATCTTTGTAATTGAGCAAAGTCTTTATCACCAGATATAATTAATATATCAATATCATCTTCTGCTTTTAATACTTTACCAAAACGAATGCAAAGGGTACCAATGATATCATCTGCTTCTGCTCTATCTATTTGTATTACTTTGTATGGAAAAGTTTCTTTTAATTCATCACGTATCTTGTTTAAAATAGTAAAAATATTATTCCAATCAAGAGTTGATGATTCACGATCAGCTTTTCTATGTGCTTTATAATATGGAAATATATCTTTTCGCCAGTAATTTTTATCATCACAAGCGATTATCATTTCACCATATTTTGCTCCAAACTTAACATTGTACATACGAATAGAATTTAGAATCATATGTCGTATGAAACTTTCTTCTATCTCATCATTGTTTCTTTGGAGTTGCATCATCAAGTTGCTAATCATAACTTGATTTAAGTCCAATAGTATCATGATATTACTCTTTATTTAATCTAATATTATTTATAACACATTTTGAGAGTTGTTGTCAAGTATCATCTTCTTCATCTATACCAGAACTGAAAGTCATGTCCATCATTTCATCTTCATCAAGTTCTTGTTTATCTATTACCTCTGTCATATCGTCAAGTGTTTCATGAAATATGTGGTATATACCCATATTACGGTACAAGTTAGAACGTAAAGCCTCAACTGTGAAAGCAAAGTCTTTCATAAATTCATCATTTTCAATGTCAAAACCTGAAAGAGCAATATTAGCTAATAATGCTGAAGAGTGTTGATCCACAAGATTATTAATGTAATGCTTTTTTTGCTTTTGAACTTTATTTTTGAAATCTTCGTAGCTACCATTTTGCTTAGATTTCTTTGGAAAATTTATTATATTAGTCATCACTATATTTATCACTAGTAGTACCAGCTGGTACTATGGTTCGATATCGAACTTTCTTTTCTTGATCAGCACCATAGAACATATCAATATAAGTACCAGTTCTAATGTAAGTCTGCAAGTTTCTGATATAACCTTCTATATCAGCAAGTTTAGCGATTGAACCTTTTGCACCCATTCGCACATTCTTTCTTAAACCAGGTATTTGTTCTTTATTGTACCTAATCCAAGCCATAACATTTTTATACGACAGCGGACTATCATCTTCTAAAGCACGAACATTTGGGTGTACATGCTCAAGTTTTGGTGGATTAGCTAGATTACGTTTTTCTCTAGCAATAGCTAATCTTTCTGCGGCCGCTTTTTTGGCTTCTTCTGACATTTTACGTTTCTTACGAACGGGTTTAACTTTTGAGGGTTCTCTAATAAATTTCATATTCTCTCCATTTTTAGAATAGTAACATCATTATAATTTAGTCTAGTTCTATTTCTTATCTTTTTTTTGATAAGATTAATTGCTTTCATTTCAGATGTACCATAACCATAATCATAATTATATTTACGGCGTCCAGCGGGAGTATAGTACATGTAATCAACTTTAATTTTTAAATCATTCATTAGCTAAACACCACTAATGCAAACAAAGCCATAGAAAACATAACCACTAACCAAGTAAATTCAATTACACCAGATATAACAGGGTGTTTATCAAACCACTCTTCAGATTTTTTAAACCAATTAATCATTTTTATAATACTCACTTTCTGTATAAATACCGATACCTGGACCTTTGTTTATATCTTTAGTCCAATAAGTTGCTTCTTTCAAATCGTCCCATTTTACAGTAACTTCTGCATCTACACCTTTGTAGTCACGAATGACATCAACAACAGTTCCATAACTAAGAGGTATCATTGCACCCCAAAACCCAATCATTTTAGTACCAACTACAACCATTAAGCTAACTCCTTTAATAATTTTTGATTTTCTGTTTCTAATGTTACTGCATGTCCAAGATATTTGTCAAAAGTCTTGATCAAGTTTATGTAATCACCAGATTGCATTTGTTTAATAACACTCTCTCTAATCACATCATCTTTAATAGCTTTGTGAACAAAACCGATCAAGTAGAAAGAATTACCTTGACTACCATCTAGATCAATTACAATGTCTTTATTAAATTCTTTTTCTTTTATCATATTTTCTCTCTCTTTCTCTTGCGAATCACTATATTATTATATTAGCAGGAATGGTGGATTTGTCAACCATTAATATATGAACCACTCTTCTTTTAGTGTGTCAATGGCTTGTTCTTTAGTCATATAACCAGTCCAACGATCATATGGCTGAACTAAATCGGGCATGTCATCATCTTTACAGACAGTACCGATGTACCACCCAGCGGCACTCGCCATAACTAATGGTTCACTTACAACACCTTTGAAGTGATTTAGTTGGCCAGTAAAATCTCTGGTAAATTTGATATCTTCGATTTTTTTGAGTAGTTTCATATTTTCTCTCTCTCTTTGTTATACTATTATACTATCAGGAAAAAAGAGAAAGTCAACCTTTTTAAAAAAGTCAATAAAATCAATGAGTTACAGAGACTAATTTTTTAGAGATTTAGCGAATCGTAGCGAATCGCTAGTGATATATGCGAGAACTTTTTTGTGAAATTTTATTTCTTTGTTCGAATATTGTTTGTAATATACTTTCATAGCTTTCTTCATCTAAGAAACTACGATAAAGACTTAGAGAGTGGGCCATAAGAATGGCCGCTACTGCAATAGGATCTGCATCATTTTCTTCTATTTGATGAGTACAGAATTTCATTGTGTCAAGTGATAGATTTTCTAATAGTTTATCATCACTCATTTTAACCCTCCATCTAATCTAGCTAAGATATGATCTAACTTAACTTCGATTCGATTCAGTTGATTTGAAACACCCTTCCAACTATCTGCAATACGATTTAGTTCATGTGTGTTACCATAATCCAAAGCATTTTTATTCCAACCTGACATTTCTATATTATCAGATTGCATATTAGCTTGTTTCTTTTTTTGCTCTTCTTGTCTCAATTTCCATCCTATCCAATCATAGTATCTTAGTGGTTCGGGATCATCTTTATTTAGAGTCATCTACTTTTTTTCTTTGTTTCATAAGTTCTAAAACACCCTGCAACATACCAGTCCATTCGTTTGCTCTTAGTTCCCAATTATAGAAATTATCAACCCAATTTTTTTGAAATAAAAGCTTATTGTTAATATCTTCACTTCTATGACTATTTATAGCACCTTGTAAAAAATTTACAAATATATTCGCATGTGTTTGTAAATCTTCGTGCCAATGATACATTGTTGCAAAACCACCAGTTGTTTCTGATAATGCACCCAAATTAGGACAAACAATTTGACAACCAGCAGACATAGCTTCAATAGCGGCAATACAAGACGTTTCTGTCCATATACTTGGATATGCAAATATATGTGCAGACTCTAAAGCTTTTCTTACAACATCATTTGGTTGAAATCCATGATACGTCATATTAGGGTGTTCTTCAATTTGCTTGAAAATTTCTTTGAATGGCTCATCTCTATGTGGCCAACCATAAGCATTAAAAGAAGAATACACATCAAAGTGTATTTTATCTTTCATAGTTTCAGCTAACTTTTGAACAGCGGCTACTGCAATATTTAAACCTCTGTGTGGTGTTGTATGATAAATCAATCTTATCTGTTCACCATCTTTAGCATTTTTTGGTATAGTTATAGGATCAATTGCATTTTTCAAAACAAAAGTTTCACTATATGGAATACCATATGCTAACATATAAGTTTGCATTTGATAGTTAGATACAAAGATTAATCTCTCAAATCTTTTTCTCTTTTCTGCATCACTTAAATGTTGATTCTCTGGATCGTTCCATAAATCATGTAACCAAAGTATATTGGGTTTTTCGTCAGATACTTCTCTGACTCTAGATTTAATTATATTAAATTGCTCTAATAAATCTTTATCAACTCTTTCTAATAAAGCTTTATTCATCAATTCAGTACCACCCATAGACTTTGCATAAGTTCCGTCTTTAGTAGGTCCTGCAGGTTTTTCCTGTTTCATTTTAAATTCGTCAGGATTAGAATCATTAACTTGTAGCGACATTATTTGCTCCTTGTAATGAATCCCATCTAAAAGAACGCCAACTCTTTACATCTGTATCCCAAACTGGTTGAACTTCTTCTGAAACATTTCTAATTTTTTTCTGTGAAAGTGGATCAGCTTTTGTA
>VTLG01007087.1_pt1 | contig 24099 bp, 34 predicted proteins | sample 4694571 | NCBI WGS metagenome assembly VTLG01 (sample SAMN12604809, study PRJNA352737) | marine metagenome | biome: ENVO:00000447; feature: ENVO:00000209|ENVO:00000569|ENVO:01000036; material: ENVO:00002151; isolation source: viral sequences binned using virsorter ...
TCTTTAGAAAAAGCAGGTCGAGTAAAGAATTTAGAGCTACAGCCAAAGTTCATAATCTCTGTAAACGGACAAAAGATCTGCACATACATAGCCGACTTTAAGTATGACAAGGAAGATAAAGACGGTGTTTGGGAACATGTGATCGAAGACGCAAAAGGTGTGGAAACCCCAGAGTTCAAGTTAAAGAAAAAGCTTATGAAAGCTGTTCATAACATTGAGATCTATCTATCTAAAAAGTAAGGGGGCCGAAGCCCCCTGCCTGCTCAAGGGAATGTTACTGTAAAAGTGCCATCCTTCTCTTTTACAATTTGTCCTGGACATTGAAATCCAAAGTCATAACCGTGAGAGGCATCAATCGCGGCATTATGCTCTGCAATTTCTGATGCCTTCTTGGCGTCGTCTTCATTTTTAAATGTGTACCAACTAACTTTACATCCCACTTTTTTGATTGTGTATTCTGGAAGTTTTGAGTCAGGAATATACTTTTCATAACTAATAGACATTTTTGCTCTCCTATAATTATTAAATAAAATCAATCACTTCGACTGATAACCCCATAATATCCCAAACTTTACCAAATGTCAACCCCTAAAAATAAAAAAATTTATATAAAAAAGTTATTGACAAAGATCCCATACTTTTCTAAGTTGAAAATTCTAGAACTAAAGAAAGTATTATTATGAACAGTACAGAACTTTTCGTTGCGCGAGATGAAATCAAAGAGCAAATTGATTTGCTTAGAGGTGAACTCAAAGACATCGAACAACAAATCAAAGATATGTTTTATGAACAAGCCCGTGATGCATTACGGGCGGATGGTAAAGACTTTGGTACCACACACATGATTGCAGGTAATCAAAAGCTAAAAGCTAAGATTACTAAAAAAGTCGTGTGGGATCAAAATGAATTAGGCTGTGTGTTGGAGGCAATGGCTCCAGAAGATGCACAGCACTATGGAAAGCTTACGCTTACAGTCGATGAGCGTAAGTATACAGCAGCACCACCTGCTATTAGATCGTTACTTGAACCTTGCCGTAGCGTTGAAGTTGGTGGATTTACAGTGGAAGTGGATAATTAATATGAGTTTACAAATTATTTCTGCTGAACAGCGTCTTGCTGAAAAACGTGGTCACAAAATTGTGGTTTGCGGTGCAAGCGGTGTTGGCAAAACAACCTTGGCTCGAACATTAGAGCCACACTCGACACTGTTTATGGATTTGGAAGCAGGAGATGCAGCAATCGAAGGATATGAGATTGATGTTATTCGTCCCAAAACATGGGCAGATTGTCGTGACTTTGCGTGTTACTTAGGGGGGCCAAATCCTTCTCTGGCAGAAGATCAGCCATATAGTGAAGCGCATTATGACAATGTGTGTCAGTACTTTGGTGATCCAGAACAGACGATTAATAAGTATGAAACTCTGTTCATTGATTCGATTACGGTTGCAGGACGGCTGTGTTTTCAGTGGTGTACGCAACAACCAGAATCAAGATCGGACAGAACTGGCAAGTTAGATACTCGTGCAGCATATGGGTTGCATGGACGCGAAATGATGGGGTGGCTTACACAGCTACAACACATTCGCTCAAAGAATGTAGTCTTTGTTGGTATTTTAGATGAAGTTACCGATGATTACGGACGCAAGCAATATGCGTTACAAATCGAAGGGTCTAAAACAGGCAGAGAACTACCAGGGATCGTGGATGAAGTGATTACGATGGCTGTGATGGCGGGAGACAACGGCCCATATCGTGCCTTCATCTGCGGTGCCTTAAATGAATGGGGCTATCCTGCGAAGGATCGTTCTGGTAGGCTTGACACACTTGAAGAGCCACATCTTGGTAAATTATTAAATAAAATGAGTGTTGGCGCACCACAGGCAGAAAGGCCACTTGATTTTGTGGACCCAAACACTCAACATTCTAGAGAAGGAGAATTAGCAAATGCTTAATTTAAATAATGCAAATGTATCAGAAGCTCCACAAATGGAGCGTACATTGATCCCTGCGGGAACAGTATGCCGTGCGGTAATTACTGTTAAGCTTGGTGACATGGAGATTCCAGAGTTTGGAACAGGTCATTGGTTTAAATCCTCACAGTCTTCAAAGGCGAAGTGGATGGAGCTTGAGTTTACTGTCATTGGCGGTGAACACGATAGACGCAAGTTTTGGGATCGCATTTTTGTTGATGGTGATAAACAAGGCGCTAGTGGTATTCCACAAGCTAAAGAGATTGGTTTGTCAACTCTCAGATCAATTATTGAAAGTGCATTCAATATCTCGCCAAGTGATGTTTCACCCGAAGCACAAGCTCGTAGACAGATTCAAGGCGTTAAGGACTTGAATGGTATGGAGATTTGCGCTAAAGTCGGCATCAAGAAAGGCACAAATGGATATGCGGATCAAAATAAATTGACCGCAGCCGTTACGCCTAACCAAAAGGATTTTATCCCTTCTGGTCAAGCGCCAATGTCTCAGACACCTGCCGCAGCGCAGCAATTGGCGCAACCACAGCAACAGGCGCAGCCAGTAGCAAGTGGTGCAGTACCAAGTTGGGCAAACAGGTAATCTAGCGGCACAGGTTTTACTTCACCTGCTAGACCACCGAAGGGGAGCGGTGGGCCAAACACTCCCCCTCTTTTCTAGACCAATGGAGTTCCCAACATGTTATTGCGCCCTTATCAAGAGGCCGCTGTTAGTGATGCGTGTAAAGCATTAGATAAGCACGGTAATACAATTGTTGTAGCACCTACTGGAGCAGGTAAGACGATTATGCTCTCCGCGCTCGTAGGTGAACGTTACAAAGACGGTAAAAAGATTTTGGTGATGCAACACCGTGATGAACTTGTAGACCAAAACAAGTCCAAGTTTGAGCGTATTAATCCATACATCACAACAAGCATTGTAAACGGCACAATCAAAGATTGGGGTGGTAATACAATCTTCTCAATGGTGCAGACAATTTCACGCGAGACAAACTTAAAAGATCGTCCTGCGTTTGATATGGTTGTCGTGGATGAAAGCCACCATGCAGCAGCCGATACATATTTAAGAGTTATCAAGGCAGTCAAAAAAGATAATCCAAAAGCAGAGATTGTTGGCTTTACTGCAACGCCAAATCGTGGCGATGGCAAAGGGCTACGCAACGTTTTCAATAATTGCGCTCACCAAATTGAAATCACAACATTGATTCGAGAGGGCTTTTTAGTACCGCCCAAAACATATGTCATTGATTGCGGTGTGAAAGATAAACTTAGTGGCGTAAGCCGTAAGGGTAATGACTTTGACATGGATGAAGTCGAAGCGATTATGAATCGTAAAGTCATAAATGAAGCTGTTGTCGATAACTGGATTGATAAGGCAAGTGATCGAAAAACTGTTGTGTTCTGTAGCACAATTAAGCATGCGCAAGATCTTTTATATGAATTTTTAGACGCTGATGTTAATGCTGAAATGGTTACAGGCGAGACACCAAAGGCAGAGAGAGCCAAGGTACTAAATGACCTAACCTATGGAGAATTACAGGTTGTGGTCAACGTAGCGGTCCTTACAGAGGGTTTTGACGCACCACCAGTGTCTTGTGTGGTTTTAACAAGACCGTGCTCACAGAAGAGTACAATGGTTCAGATGATTGGTCGTGGTTTACGCACGATTGATCCCGAAGAGTTCCCTGGCATTATCAAAACGGATTGCGTAGTCCTTGACTTTGGCACAAGTGTTTTTACGCACGGCTCACTTGAAGATTCAGTTAATCTTGATGATCGTGAGCAGGGCGAAGCACCTGTCAAAAATTGTCCTAGTTGTGGTGCAGAAGTCCCTATGGGAACCAAAGTCTGTCAGTTCTGTGAGCATGAATTTATCTCTGAACAAGAGGGAGAAGAGAAAGAAGAGTTGTATGACGTTTCAATGACTGAGTACGACTTGATGCAAATGTCACCGTTCCGTTGGATTGATTTGTTTGGTGATGGCAGCTTGCGTATGGCTATGGGATTTGAAGGATTTGTTGGGGTGGCAAATACATCAGAGTTGTCTATTTCTTTTGGTCTTACCAAAGGCAAAAAAATGCAGCTTAAAGTTCTTGCCGTAGGTGGTAGCCCACAAGCCACAGCAGCCGCAGATGATTTCCTACGTGAGATCGAAGATGGTAATGCAGCAAAGAAAACTAAGAGATGGCTCGACCAGAGAGCTACACAAAAGCAAATTGAACATTTACATAAACAAGGTATTGAAGTTGGTTTTATGGATTTCTCATGGACTAAATACAAAGCTGCATGCATGCTTAGTTTTATGTGGAATAAAACAATTATTGAGGAAGCAGTGGAGAGATATTTATGATACGTTGGGCAGTTTATGATGAAGGTTTAAAAATTTGGGATGATGGAAAATTAATTGCAGTTCTTCCAACATCAGATTTTAAATATATTTTTTCTGATTTGGCGTTATGGTTAAGACATAACGACAAAGAGAGGCAAGAGGATGGCGAGATTTGAAATGGTTTTGTCTTTAGCCAAACGAAGTAGTCAAAGAGAATTATACACAGAAGAAACTAAGTATGTTTGTTTTTGTAAAAACCTTAAAGATTTAGGTGAAATTACAGATACAGCAAACGAAGTTATTCAAGATGAGATGGAAGACTCTGAAGAAGGCGAAGTTTTGTTCGGGTCAGCGGATGTTATTGTAAACGATCTTACAATTCTAATGCTACAATACACGAACAGTGAACTTCCAAAGAAAGAAATAGATGAGATAATTGATTTATTAACAGAGCAAGAGGGAGCAATGCACTAATGGAAGAAAGAAAGCCAATAGAAGAACTGGCATTTATATTAGGAAAGTTCGGGTGGGAAACCAGATTTTGTGATTTATCAGAAGATCAAGTTCATACACTCGTATTTGGATTACAAGAGGCAGCAAAACTATCATCGGAGATTGAAATTGGGAAGCTCGAAGAAAATTACTTTAAGTCAACGGGCGCTTGGCCCCATACAAGCATCCCATTCTGACCCTATAGCAGAAGCAATAGCAGAGGCTGTAGACCAAGGAATTGTTCGGGTTAATGAGCGAAGAGAAAGGCGGAAGTACCTGGGAGCGTCAAGTATTGGTGATGAGTGCAGCCGTAAAATACAGTACCGTTACTTAAATTATCCTCAAGATGAGAACTCTGGCTTCAGCGCACAGACACTACGCATCTTTGAGTTCGGTCATGGGATCGAAGATCATGCAGCTAAATGGATAAAGGACGCAGGGTTTGATCTTAGAACAGAAGACAAAATGGGAGAACAGTTCGGGTTTTCAATTGCTGATGGTGAGATCAGAGGTCATATAGATGGCGTAATCTGTGATGGTCCTGTTGATATGTGCTATCCTGCGTTGTGGGAAAACAAGTCAGCAAAGGACAACAAATGGAAAGCCTTTCAGCGCATGGGCGTGGCGAAGGCAAACCCAACATATGCAACGCAGATCGCTCTGTATCAAGCGTATATGGAGCTAACAGAATGCCCTGCGTTGTTTACAGTCGTAAATAAAAATACGTCTGAAATATACTATGAGTTAGTTCCTTTTGACAAAGAGTTGGCACAAGCAGCAAGTGACAAAGCAGTAAATATCTTGACTGCATCGAAAGCAGGTGACATTCTACCTCGCATAGCTCAAAGCAAAGATTTTTATCTTTGTAAGTTCTGTGAGTTTAGGGAGACTTGTTGGAAGGGTGAATAAAATTAGGGGTCAGCACCGTGTCAATGCTAACCCCTTAAAGTGGTAAATATGAGTGTAAGGACAATATAATGTCATTGAGAGTAGTTGGCAATACAATATATGGGGGCAATCAAAAAGATTTAGTCGCTGAGATTACGGAGAAAGTTCCGTCATATGTACAAATCGAAGCACTAAAGAATGCTTACCCAAACGGAAGAATTGTTCGGAATGAGTTTTATCTTGGCTCATTGGCGGGAGAAGCAGGGCAATCTCTTAAAATAAACATTGATCCATCAAGCCCAAACTTTATGCGCGGCATGGATTTTAACAGTGGTGACGGGATCGGGGGTATATCCAAGATATTAATGGAAGCTTATAGGTGGAAAATCACCGATGTAGCCGAACATTTTGCTACATTCTTAGATCGACCCCAGGCAGAAGTGCCAATGAACCCAATAAACCCGAACAAGTTTGACGATAACCAGGGAGAACAACCCGAACAAGTTAAGCAAAGACGGGTCATTGATACTAATACACCGCACGATGGCGAGTATTTCTACCTATCAACTGATGGAGAAGTCCTCGTAACAGTGCGAAGATATATAGAAAGAGATGCAGCAGGGGAAATTGTTCGGGATACGGACGGCAATGCAAAGAAAGAGTTCCGCCAGTTTCCGCGTTTGCCTGAAACTAGACCACTTTATAACCTCCCTGACATTGCTCAATCAGATCGCGTAATATGGGTTGAGGGTGAAAAGTGTGCAGATGAGCTAACAAAGCAAGGATATACAGCTACTTGTACTATCGGTGGTGCAGGGATGCTATCTCGTAACACAAAAGATAAGTTTGATTTCTCTCCGTTGCAGGGCAAAGAGCTAATAATCTGGCCTGACAATGACGATGCAGGCCGAAAACTAGCTAGGATAGTCCAAGAACTAGCACAGAATGCAGGTGCCAAATCAATCACCATGCTTGTGCCACCGAAGGGTAAGCCTAAAAAATGGGATGCAGCAGACGCAATTGAAGAAGGGTTTGACATATCAAACTTCCTTAATGCGCCTGTGCATAAGGTAAAGAAATCATTATCTCTCAAAAACCAGAATTTACTTATTAGTCAACAGTTTGTTGGATCGGCTCCAGAGCAGAAGTTTTTGATCGGAGATACAATACCGCTCGGAGTGCCAGTGGTGTTTGCAGCCGCAGGGGATAGCGGTAAAGGTATGATGACGCTTGATTTAGCAATGAAGGTGGCATCAGGCGATGGTATGCAAAATGCTTTTGGTGGTTTGGTTGCTTATCATGGCACATCAATTGTTTTATCAGCAGAAGATGACAAAGATGAGATTCACAGACGGATCAGCAGACTAGATCCCCTGAACAAACGTTCGGGTTATGCGCATGATTGTATCATTGTGCCGCTGCCAAATGAAGGCGGTGTGTTTCCAATTATGATGAAAGTAGACAATACATACGCAACTTCTCCAGAGTTTGAAAAGATTTATGAAGAAATGTTGGAGATTGAAGATCTCGCACTGGTTGTTATTGATCCAATGGCATCATTTGTACACGCAGATGTAAACGCTGATCCTGCTGCGGGTGCAGCATTTATGGGTTTACTTGCCCAGATTGCAACAGAAACAGGAGCAACAGTGATTGTAAATCACCACATGGCGAAGATTAGAGACAAAGAACCAATCACAACGCCAGAAGAAGCTCGTAACCTTATTAGAGGTACGTCAGCAATCGTTGATGGTGTTCGTTCAGCTTTCGCTGTTTGGCAAGTAGACGCATCATTAGCCAAAAGCAGATGCACAGAGTTAAATATAAAATACACAAGGAACGCTGTATTTGATGGTGCAGTGGTAAAATCAAATGGCCCTGCCAATAGAGAAATAAGAAACTTTGTAAGAAACCCAGACACGGGATTACTTGAAGATAGGACAGTAGATTTAAGATCCTCCAGACAAGTAACCGCACAAGTTAAAAGTCGAGAAGATTATATATTTGCTTTAATTGCAGAACGTGAATCTCGTGGCACTCAAATGACTGTCGGTGGTGGAACAGATGGCGTTTACGAGACAATTAGAACTGCTTCTCTTGATGACTTAAATGCCGCCAATCTCAAACGTTGGGCTTCTTCCACAATTAATGAGAGCGTTAATAAGCTATTGGAGAGTGGTCGTATTGGTAGATATAAAACATCGCGTAACAATCCAAGAAAGTGGCTCGGAGTTGTTGGAGGTCGTTTGCATCAAGAAGAACAGGAGTTTGAATACTGATGGCAAAAACAGAGAAGATACATTGTCTCTCTCGCAAATGGGAGAAGTCTTTAAAAAAACAAGCGAAGGCAAAATTGCGTAAAGAAGGTAAAAAACAATCTAAACAAACGCTTGACTAGCTTGGTACAATATGGTAAAAATCCCAATTATTCTAGAGAAAGGTAAAAAATATGATTACAGTATTTGAAGAAAAAGCACCAACGCTTGAAGAAGCGCAGAAGATTGTCGGTGGTTTGGTTGAGATGGTTCACGTTCCAAACAAGCCAGATATTCAAGTGTTGGTAAACGAATCGGGGTTGCTTGAAAACTTAGAGTTTAACCAAGAGGCATCAAGACTATGCGAACAAGTACTTGTTGGTCCCGCGATTATTTTAAAGGGAGATGCCGTTTGGACATAGATATACAAACGATAATTAAGCAGCTTAAAAGAAAAGCCCATTTGTTAGTCAATGACGCAGAACAGATGGGCTTTTTTAATGTAAAACAACAGGGCGAAGAAATATCTACTTTGTTGGAAATGTTAGAAAGAAAGATCGAAGAAAAATAATCGTGGGACAAGGAGGTAAACCCGCCTCAATGTCCCAGGCGAACAATACAAACATTTGTTCGGGTTATCAACCTGGGACATAAAAAAAGCGGGGGAAATCCCCGCTAGTTTTTTTCTTTATCTTTTTTAATTTGTTCGGTTTTTTTATCCCAAGGTGGCCTTGATAAACTAACGCTATCTTTAGAAAGATTAGCTAGTTTACGCCTGTAACCTAGCCATTCTTTTTGTTCCTTAGTCCACTTTTCATTAGTCCTGTCTCTCATGGGCGTGGCATCGGTTTGACAGGACCACCTGATGGAAACGGTGTGCGCTTGCAATACATCATAATGTCTTTGCCATATGTGTCGGCAAGAACATCATACACATCATCAAACACACCATCGCCCATGTATTCATAGCAAGCCTGTTCGCTTGGCAAAAGAACAGTGGTTGATACGTTTTGATCTTCAACAACGTATTCAATCACAAGCAACGTGTAGAATAGTTTAAACATCAGGCTACTCCCATCTTTTTATCTTCGGCCTCATATTGTGCTCTTTCCAACCTATCAATCCAGTTCTGTAAAGTTTGGTAATTGGCAAAGCCAAGCAATTCAGCAGCTTCAGATAACGTTTTGGTTTTGGTCAAAGCCCTTTCAATGTAGTTACGCTTAACTCTATTAAGCGCGGCATTCATATCGAAATCATCAGGATCATCAACAAAAGAACCATCAGGCATGTCACCATCTGGGTTTAGCTCACGGTGTTCATCGTTCACACTAATGTTGTACCTGATCTCTTCCATAAACTCTTGTAGATCGGTTTGGGTTTTAATACCGCCCAACCGCTCAAGTGTGTAATGCATACACATTGTATCATCTGCAATGGACATTATGCTACCTCCTTCCATTCTTTGTATAAATCTTTAACCAAACGCTTTGTCATATAACGTAAAGCTCTGTTATGCGCATGACCGTCTGTTTCAACACGCTTACGCTCGTATACTTTTCGATTGTCATAAACAATACGATACGGCCCTGCGTTCTCTTCTTTGCCTTGAGCCTTAAGAAGACTGTCGCCAATCGTCCAGAACACCGCATGCCTTGAAGGGCTATAGCCGTGAACCAATGCCATTTCAGCATTGCTGTGTTTACGCTGACGCTCTCCATCAATCACGGCAAGTCCTGCACGTTTATAAATACCGTCCAGTTCTTTTTCGTAAGCCATGAAGTCGCCAACTTCTCCAACAATACCTGCCAAGCCTAAATGACCAAAGCCTTTTACTTTGTCCACAAAAGTTGCAACAGGTAATTCCTTTGCCAAATCACATAACCACTTTTCAAAACTTGCTCTACTTTTTAACAAAGGTTCTCTAGCATCAAACAATGGTTTTGTTGCAGCCATGAGTTCAAGTGAACCCTCTCCTTTTTTCAAAGCGGTAAATAATTTGTTTGCTTCTTTAATTTCACCATCTGCAAAACCTCTACAGATAGCTTTAATTTGCAATACTAATTTACCTTCAGCACGAACCATATTTTGACGGTTGCGCCATGTTCGATAAATCATTGCGATAGTTGGGTTTTCATATCTATTATCCATTTTTACTTCTTTCTTAGTTGCGAGGCGTGATTATATTGGCATTTCTGCGAGATTTCGTTGGCCTCTGGTTATATTGGGCGTCAATTACATAACATTGCTGTGACGATGGTATGGCCCAAATCTGGTGGGAGCGTTACCCCTCTAGCATCGCTGCGTTTCTTGTAAGGCTCCCATAAATTAATAGGAAAGGGAGAAACAGTAGCGGCTTGATGAGCGTACAAATTATGTCCTTTCCTAACTGGTGGGCGTCTACCCCGTGGCATTTCTGCGTGCATGGGTTGGCCCATAAACTGGTCGGGAAGGGTGATGGCACTTTGGCATTGCTGCACCGCGTTAATGACCCTTCCCTTGCGAGGCGTTTGCTAATTGGCCTTTCGGCGATTAGAGGGTGGCCTCTGTAAACTGGTCGGGAAGGGCGGACCCTGCTTGACATTTCTGCGATCCTGTGGCGACCCTTCCCTTTGGAGGTGGTGTCGGGGTGACATCTCTGTTGCGAATTATTGACCTCCATAAAACTAATAGAGAAAGGCGTGAACACCGTGTCATTTCTGTGACGGATTTGTGGCCTTTCCCTAACTGGTCGGGAAGGGTGCGCATAGCTTGGCATTTCTGCGGGGGACAAGTGACCCTCCCCTAACTGGTGGGAGCAATCATAGATCGGCATTGCTGCGTGGTAACAAAGGCTCCCTGAAACTGATCGGGAAGGGTGAAACCTTTTTGGCATTTCTACGTCGTACTGATGACCCTTCCCTAATTGGTGGGAGCGGGGTTCGATTAGCATCCTTGCGCAGTCAAAATGGCTCCCATGTAACATTACGACACCATCACATCCGTATGGATGGCCTCTACATCTTCAATCTTCCAAACATCCCGAACAATTTTACCTTCGGGCATCTTCTCTAAGATCGCAGATAAAAACTTATGATTACGTTTATGCGTGCTCATTTTGCCATGCTCTCGTTTAACAACATGCTCTAAATCAGCTTTAGTTGCATCGCCAAGGGCAATACCCAAATCGGGCAATGCAAAGTAATCAAAGATGTTCTTGGCATAATTAACAGCCGTATTCTTCAAAGACACATTCGGGGTGGAATGTTCGCCCTTCTTTAACAGAACCTGCTTTGAAATCTTTTCAGCCTGACGCTTGAAACTAATTCGGTTTGTTCTTGATCTTGCGCTCACATCTTCAGACGCAATGCGCTGTAAATAACGTGCAGTGGCTGCATCACGCAATTCTTTGTTATTGCGCAACATATTAAGATACTTTTCAGCAGCTTGTTTTTGCGTCTTTGAGTTCTCCCAAGCCTTTTCAATGGCCTCTGAAACAATTGGGTTTCTACTTTGATAAGTCATTTTTTACTTCCTTTCTCCAGTGCCACCGCATTCGGGGCATTCAATTGTAACAACGTCGATAAAACCAACGTCACGATTAAAATTTTGAGGTCGGGAGGTTTCAGCTTCAACTGTCCCCCAACCACTACATTCAGGGCAAGATAAACAATCAATGCACCAAATCTCACAATCATCGTGGGGTGGATGCCCCCATTCAAGAGCATCCTTGTGGCACTTGTCGCACTCGACACATTGGCAATCAACACATAGCCAACCATTGTCGGCAGGGATGCGGTTTACATATTTACCGCTTCCCCATGCTACACTGCTTCCACAATCCTGACAAAGATCAGACATCTTACCAACTCGCCTGATAAGTAACGCTACCCCAAGGGGTTTCATCAACCCAATCAGCAGCCTTGTCAAATAACTTGGCATGTTTATCGCCTTCGGAACGTAACTCGTCCCACCACTCGTCACCGCCAAAGAAAAAGCCGTGACAATCGTTATTGTTAGGCAACTCGTTATCACGCAACGCATTTGCAATCTTGCGCAACTGATCTGCTTCAAGGTCAATTCTCTGGCATTCATCAACACCATCGGCAAACTCGTTTACAATGTAAACGTGTAACGGTGCGAACTTGCGCCAATATCCCATGTCAAGAACATATGTCTCAACCTCAAACCCATCGACAACAGGTCGATCAATTTCCAGTGATCCACCTTCGGGTTTTTGCTGTGAGTGATCCCACTTGCTGATGAACTTGTCACCGCGTAAATACATATCTAAGCCCATGATTTTACTCCTTTTCACTATGCTAGACATCCCACATATAAAATAGTTTATAATCGGTGTCAAGAAAAAAAATAAAAAAAATTATAAAATAAAAAAAACCCCTCAGAACGGAGGAACTGAGGGGCGTCTAGTTAAGTGAGGCAGAAAGGTACAGACCAATGTCTCTCTGCAAGGAATGTTCTAACATGGGAAAAATCCCAATTCAAGAAAAAAATGCGCAGCGGGGACAAAAAGTAAAACCCGATAAATTGTTCGGGTTCTCGGCTGGTACAAAAAACCCCCGCTTGAATTTGCGGGGGCTTTATTTACCAAAGTTGGTGATCTTGCCATGTCCATTTGGACGGTTGGAGCGTTGCCCCTTTAGCAAAAACCACGATATCATTGTCGGGGTCGATATCTCCCCACATTCTTTTATCATGCCATTTGTGGACAAAGTCGGGTTTCCCCCAAACTTTGACGGCGGCACTGTGTTGAGCATCAGTCCTGAACCCTACAAAGTGAACGTGTTTCATTTTTTCCTCCTTCTACCACCATTGCGCGACAACTCCTACGATCCAGAGCATCACGGCAATAAACGTAATTGCAGCGATAAGCCAATCTTGCCAACCAATCATGCTGTAGCCTCCATCTCATTGAAAGAGGCATCTTCCCGCGCTGATCGCAGCCAGAAATCATCAAGGCCAAAATCTTTGTAACCGCTTTCGATCATGTCATAATAACCGCTTGACGGATGCCGCAAGTTGCCCTTGTCGCCATTCATGTCATAAATGATCCAATTGCCATTGATCTTGCGCCTATCGTATAAAGTCGGGTAGCCCTCAAGTTTATCAAGCGACGCCAGACAATCGTGAGTAATTTCCCACAAGACAACAGGCAACACACAATCACGATCATAACGAAAATCAGCCACGCCACGAAAGATAAGTCTGTGGTTAGGCAAATAAAAACCGCCCATCGGTTTTGCTTTTGGACACCTCACCGCCATTGCATCGCGGCTCGTGTTCATTCCATATGCTAGATAATACATTTTAATTACTCCTTGTTTTCTAGACAAATCATTTTATCCCATAAAATCCCAAACGTCAACAAAAAAGAGAGGCCGAAGCCTCTCAATGTTTTGGGCGGTTCGCAGACCATGCCGCCCATCATGGAAGTATAGGTTAGGAGAACAACCTCTCTGCAATTATTAGTGTAACCTCCCTGCTTTCAAGCGCTCTTCATAAAGAGCAAGGCTTTTGTAAAAATTTGTGTTAGGATAGATCGTTGTGTCTGTCTTAACATATTTTTTCTTTTTTGTATTATCCCACTCTGGCGAAGTACGTGCCTTGTAATAATACTCTTCAATCAAATCCAAAGCATCATCTACAAGCCCTTCCGTGTACAACCACAAAAAATGATCCCACTCAGGCTCAGGCTCAAGAAAGCCCTCTTTGTTCACTCTGGTCTTAAAAAATTCTACAATGCACTTCTGAGCGTAACCATAAGAACACTGTGCATCGTGCGCGGTGTACCTTGTAAATTGATTGATAGCCCAACGGTGCATTCTAATACCAAAGCCATTCAAGCCGCCGTCACAAATCTTTTTAAGATCGGCAACATTTTGACGGTAATGCTCTTCACCTAAGTAAGAGCCTTCAAGCCAACAGCGAAACATGCGCCGCGTAACGTGATTACTGTCTGTTTCAGAACCTCTAAGGTCGTCGAAAATACGTTGTTTAATTGTCTGTGTCATAATATCCTCCATTGATTTAAAATTATGATGTCACCCTTATAAATGGTAAAGTTTGGGATTGTCAACAACTTTTATAATTTTTTTTATATTATTTTACTCCAGAAAAATTTACTCCAGATCTTGGAGTGTCTGGAGTTGGAGTAAAAAATATAATAAAAACAACAACTTAACCACTTTACTCCAAGCACTCCAGAAATTCTTTTTGGAGTAAAAAAGTCAATGTTTTCAATGGTTTATTTACTCCAGAAGTTCTTCCCCCCTATAGGGGGGTATATATACCTTACCCCCCTTGGAGTAGATGGACCGCCAAGCTTTGGGATATTTTGGGAAAGTCAGCACTTGACGACAGCAGCAAATGAAGTAATATGTAACCCGACAAATTGTTCGGGTAACACGGGAGCCAGTATGCCAAAGGTCGGGGAGCAGATAGCAAAAGGAGAAAAGAGACTTACGCCACCGCAGCAGAAGTTTCTTGATAACTATATCCATAAAGACATGACCCAAACCGCAGCAGCTAGAGAAGCAGGATATAAAAACGCAAATGTTTCAGCAGTGCAGCTTCTCAATAACCCAAAGGTCAAGGAGCGCATGGAGGAAATGCGTCAGGAGCTTGAAGCAAAGTATGGGGTTTCGATAACCAAATCTGTTCGGGATATGCAACGCTTACGGGACGAGGCTTGGCAAGAAGGCAATTTCGGAGCAGCGATTAAAGCCGAGGAACTCAGGCTGAAGGTAACGGGACTGATGGTTGCCCGTAGCCACGTAACACACGAACATATTGACAACCTCAGTCGGGAGCAGATCGTGGAGCAACTGCAAGAATTTATGGATCGTGCTAAAAATCGCATGATTGACGTAACACCAGCAGAAAATCCCACAGAACCCGAACAAAATCCTATAACAGACTATAACCAGCAAGCAGCGGAGTAATCGGAACGCTTGGCGGGGGCGGAGGAACGCCTACCAGCCCCGTTTTTTGGCGGAGGCGGGGGTGGAGGAAGAGCTTCGGGGTCGGGAACCCGAAAATTTGTTCGGGTTCTGTCGGGCGTCGTGCGGGATTCCCAGGCATAATCGGGATCGGGGTCGGGGTTTCGTGCGGGATTCCCAGGCATAATCGGGATCGGGGTCGGGATTCTCCCTGGCGCATCGGGATAACCCGAAGAATTGTTCGGGTTTATATTACCAGGGAGCTGGTTCCCAGGCAACTGCGGGATTCTCTCCAGGGGAGTCCCCGTCCAGCCAGGCGGATTTTCGCCCAGGCATAAGAACCCGAACAATTGTTCGGCTTTTCCCGCCCAGCCAGGCGGCTGGCCCTGGCAACCGTTACCGAACCGTTACTAAAATAAATATAAATTTTTTTATTTTTCGTGTTGACATTATATATAGTGTGGGATAGTATGGGATTATTCTAGTTAAAAGGAGAAATAAAATGAAAGAAGTTATTATGCATCTGCCCGACTTTTGGGCCACCGCGCTCTTCTATGATGATACAAGCGGTTTTGAATATGAGGACGAGAAGCCTTTTCAAGATTTCTGCGAATGGATGCAAAAACATTACGGCACTTCTGAACCAGTTGAGATGAACGAAGAGCCGCATTTTATGAAATATCATGACGCATCACCTTTTGGAGTTCTCGCTTGCAACGTTCACGAATATGTTTTTTACGAAAACTACGGGAACCCAAATACTAAGGTATAAAGATTAACTTTTCCATAACTAACTCGCGGGGCATTGCCCCGCTTTTTTTGTGCTGGATTTAAACCCGAACAATTGTTCGGCTTCTAAGGGGGGTAAATGGGGGGGGTACCGTTACTAAACCGTTACTAAAATAAATATAAAAAAATTTATATTTAGTGTTGACAACTATTTTATTATGGGATAGTATGGGATTATCTAGAGAAGGAGAACTAAAATGAAGTATATTAAAAAGCATATTGGCAAGTTAAGAAAAGTAAAAAGACTAAAAAACTCACTTAACGGAAACCCGCGCTTCTTACTCGCAATGGTCGACGAAAACCAAAACTTCCAACTTTTTAGAACAGCAGTTGATAGCGGCCTAGCATACAGTGTAGAAAATTACCTCAATCGGGATCAAGTTGTTGCAGTGGAGATCGGGCAACATTACGGGAAGCCAACATTAAAAAGCATTAACGAAATTTAAATATCGGGATCGGGTCGGGGTCGGATTATCGGGTCGGGTTCGGGGCATCGGGTCGGGGTTATAGCATAAGCTATAACCCTTTTTTTATATCTATAACCGTTACTAAACCGTTACTAACCCGTTACTGGCTATAAAATGTTTGGGTTTAAACCGTTACTAACCCGTTACTAACCCGTTACTAACCCGTTACTAACCCGTTACTGAACCGTTACCAGCAGCGCCCCAAAAAAAGAACCCGAACATTTGTTAAAGTTTTTCCCATAAAACGCTTGCATATATGGGATAAATCGCATACTCTGTCTTTAGAGGGCGAAGCTTTACCCTCTAAAACGAAAAAAATGTAATGAAATCAATAACTTAAGGAAAATAAAATGCCAAATACAGACCAAATCACTCACACATTCAGCGTAGAATGGGAAATCGCATTCAAATCAGGTGTATCAAAAGCCACATTAATTGATGCACTAGCTGCCGCAGGGCTATCATTCGTCAAGGTAGTGACCGATTGCAGCATTCCAATTGCTAGCAGCTACCATAGCGGTCTTGAAATAGTATTCCCACCTATGACCGATACACCTGAAACTTGGGACATATACCAAAGAGTGTCAGATATACTTGAACAGTACAGACCCTATGACCCAAATACTTTACCTGATAACCCTAGACACAACTCAAATAGCGCAGGAATGCATGTGCATGTATCAGCAGCAGCTATTAACGTAGAAGACAGTCTATTTAATACCGCTAGTTGTCAGAGCCTAGCACGTAGCAGGAACTACCTTGCAGGGCGTGAATGGTTTCACCCAATAATGACAGCGCTCAGCGTCAAAGACATTGTTAGCCGTTACTACATCAATCGTGACATTATTGGCGCTATGCTACCTTGGTCCAGACGTCACACTACCTACGCAAAAAACATTACCGCTAGGCAGCATCACGCAATTCAGAACTTGGATGCAGGATGCACTGTAGAAGATATCAGAGCGCATATCGGCCAAGGTAAATATTACACTGTAAACCTACAATGCTTTAACGCATATAAAACTATTGAGTTTAGACAGGGCCAGTGTACTTGGAACGTCGAGAAAACACGCGAATGGGTCCGATTATTACTTGGCTTAGTATATAGCACTCGACAGGGCCGAGTAATTGAAGGCAGAAACCAAACAATTGTTACACCTTCCAATGGCCGTGAGATATTCGCAGCGCAGGCCCATCGCGCTGTTATGCAATATGATCTTATGCGATCAACAGAGGGCGGCGCTACTACTCGCCAAATTATCGCGGCAATGGGTGGCAACGACGGCGACGTCAGACGCCGTGTATCAGAACTAAGGGACCGCATTGGCGCTGCCGCTATCGTGACCCATACGCAGCAGGCTAACGGCGCTACATACGGCGATGGCACAGACCACACACGTTATGAAGTATTGCACGAGTACACAGAAGACAGACCGTGTGAGATGGTTCCAGAAAACCGACGTTTACCTGAAACCATTTATGCCAATATGACCGACGCGCAATTCGATTATTGGCAAGAGCGCATTCTGGAAATTAGAGCACGCGACGAACGCAATGGCTTAGACAATCCATTCCTACCATAGGTCAATCGGACCCAAACAATAGGGCGCTGCTAGCGCCCTATTTTTTTTGTCAGGTACCCTAGTAAATCCAAACAATTGTTTAATCGGATCGGGTCCATACCCGACACCCACCCCTATTTGTATCTGTATCGGGCGTAGCTACTACACTAAGTTTTACACCAACAGCCACCTACAAAAAACTTTTAGGTACCCTACCCCCTTGACAGGTACCCTAGACTGTCCCATAATATACCACATGCCTAGATTTGCAGTAAAAATTGGTGATTATTTTGAGTTTGACGGTCAGACTGCTGCGGAAGTGGTGCCTGTGATGCAGCATCGTTATAAGCAGGGGCATGACAGTGAGGATGATTTTCTCAGGTGTCAAGCGATTGCGTTTTGCGAGTGGAACGGTAAGAATTATTGTTATTCTGATAGGCATAAGTTTGCAAAAAGCATGATGAAAAATGGATTATTAGAGTGTGTTGATTAAATTTTGACTTGCTGTTAGGATGCGGATTAAGTTTGATAGGAGAATTTGCGCATGGTAGCAGTAAGAACTGGATTTCCTTCACCGATGCAGCCTATGAGGGGTTTCCCATCAGCGGCCCTTCCTGCGGGTCAAACGCCTGTTCCTGCTCCCGTTCCCCCCATGCCATTGGCGGGTTTCCCGCCTCCTCCGCAAAGATTTCCTCAAGGGGGTCCAGGTACTTTTCCTGTTTCTTCAAATGCGCCGAGGCGTAGACGTTTTGGAGATTCGTTAGAGGGTATGTTGGGTCGTAATATTTTTGCAACGCAGCAACAGCAACCTATGCCTACACCTATGATGCCACGTCCTATGGAGATGGGCGGCGCTGTTCAGTATTTTGCTAATGGCGGTAATGCGAATCAGCAAGCTGCGGCGAGTATGTTGGCTGCGGGTATTGGGAATGTTGGTGGCAAGGCAATTACTTCAGAGGCTCAAGATATACAAGATCGTTTTTCTGGTTTGGCTAATAGAAGGAGTAGAAGAAGACGTAAAAGAAGGGAGAGGCGTGCTAGAGAAGAGGCTGCCAGGTTAGCGGCAGAACAAGCAGCGGCGGAAGCGGCTGCATTAGCGGCATTACCGACAGGAGGTCCAGGCACCTTTCCCCCTGCTGCTCCAGCTCCACCTCCACCTTCTACTGATATAACTCCAGAGGTTTTTATACCTCCTAGCGGTGGGATTGATGCGACACCTCCAGGTTTTGGGGCAATGCCTCCAAGCACAGGAATGTCTGAGGGTTTAGAAATTCTTAATCAGATGCAAGACGCGGCTAATTTGCAAGCTGCTTTAGGTGCAGGAATTGACGCTACTCCTCCAGGCTTTGGGTCAGTGCCGCCTGTTTCTCCTGTAGGAATACAAGCACCTGATAGATCTATAGACGCAGAAATAGCGGGTCCTAGTTTAGCTTTTGACGATGCTCTTGCTTTAACGCAAGGGGTTATACCATCTGAGGTTGTTCCTGAAAATCCTTTCGCTTATGACATGGGCGCGATTGGTTTTGGCGATAGCCGTGATGATACTCAGGCTAATTTGGGTGCAGGAACTGATCCTAACATTCCCGCACCACCACCTGGTTCTACAGGCGTCACTGTCCCAGAGGGAACAGCAGTTATTCAGTTTGGTACTTTTGACGACAGAGAAACGGCTGAAGCAGAAATTGAGAGACTTAAAAATAGTCTTAAGGGGTTCCCTACAAATTATTACGTGGAGCCAGTGACAAGAAGTGGTCAAACTCTTTATAGAATAAGGGGTACGGGTTTTAATAACATTGATGATGCATCTAGAGCAGCTTCTGCAATAATTAGCCAAGAAAATGTTGTTCCTATTCTTACTAGAGATTCATTTACAACTGGTGGTTTAGGTTTGCCTCAAGCAGGAGACAACATTTTTGAGCAAAATACCTTTGCTCCTGAGTTTCCTGCTTTACCAGGCAACAGAGGTTTTACGCCTTCAGGCACTCAGATTGCGCCCGAGGCGGCAACAGTAACTCCTACTGAAAACTTTGAGAGCACTAGGGCGATGTTAGAGTCAAATGTTTTTGATCCTAATACACTTGATCCGCGTGGCAATCAAATTGTATCACCCACTGGAACAGGAATAGGTATCCCTCCTGCAAATACAGGCGGGTCGGATAAAGATGATAAATCTCGTCCTAGATTAACGTCAGAGGAATTAGAAAGTCTTAAAGCATCTTTGGGAGAACAAGTTCCAATAAGCGGCATTGAGAAAGTTATTAATCAAGTTATAGGTAAAGCTTTCTTTGGCCTTGGGTCTGGTTTTGCGGATAAATTAAAAGCTTCTAGCGAGGCTGAAAGACAAGCGATTGTAGATCAACATTTAAATGCTTTAAATTCTGGAGCCACACCTGTTTATAATGACAAAGGTGAGTATGTTGGTTTTAACATGAACACTATGGATACCTTTGCTGATAAGGTTCTTGCGGCTGATGATATAAGTGTATTTTTACCTGGCGGCTCTGCGGATGCAGATGGTGATGGCGTTATTGATTATGACCGCTTTCAACAGGTTCTTGATGCGCAATCCACAGCGGCTGATGCCGATAAATTTGGTCAATCAACGGAGCAAGGGTTTATCACTTCTGATGGTCGTGAGTTTTTTGTTGATGCAACTGGAAATGTTGTTGAGGTTGAGGATGGAGTAGTCCCATTTGAAATCGGCGGTGGTGATGATGTTACTGACATCTTTACAGAGACAATGACAACTGGTGGCGGCGATGATGGCGGTGACAGCGGTTCTGACACAGGCGTTGATACAGGTCATACCGTTGATGAAGATGGAAATATAGTTTGTAACACTGAAGGTTACGTTTATAATCCTGAGACAAAAGTTTGTGAACCTGCAAAAGAAGAAGAGGATGATGGAACTCCAGGTTCAGGCATTGGCACTGGCACTTCAGGTGAGAGTTTTGAGGATGTTCTGAAGCGAGTTGTAGTAGCTGCACCAGATGTTGCGCCCATATCTGCAAATGTTCGACCCATGCAAGAAGGTGGCATGGCAGGATTAAATCGCGCTGCGGATAATTTTTTGAAGGCTCTCGCGGGGTAATTTATGAATGATCTTAGTGATTTTACTAAGTATCTGACCGATGAAGAGTTAGCGAAGGTCGCTCCCATGTTGGAGCGACTTAAAGTATTAGACGATAGAATAGAGAAGCACGATAACTTTATGAGTTTCGTGAAGTTTGTTTGGCCTCAGTTTATTGAGGGTAGGCATCATAAAATATACGCTGAGAAGTTACAGGCAGTAGCAGATGGTAAGCTCAAGCGGTTGATTATTAACATGCCGCCACGACATACAAAGTCTGAGTTTGCGAGTTATTTATTTCCCACATGGCTTATGGGGAGAAAGCCAGATCTGAAGATTATTCAAGCAACGCACACAGCGGAGCTTGCCGTTGGTTTTGGTAGAAAGGTTAAAAACCTTATAGATAGCGAGGATTTTAGAGATGTTTTCCCTAATGTCAGTCTTGCGACAGACGCTAAAGCGTCTGGTCGATGGAGTACGAATGGTGGTGGTGAATACTACGCTGTGGGTGTGGGTGGCGCTCTCGCAGGTCGTGGAGCGGATTTGGCGATTATTGACGATCCCGTTTCGGAACAAGATGCGTTAAGCGTTAGTGCATTAGATAATATTTACGAGTGGTATACCTCTGGCCCTAGACAGCGTTTGCAGCCTGGGGGCGCGATTATCATTGTGATGACGCGATGGAGTATTCGTGATTTGACCGCAAAGGTTTTGCAGAAGCAGAATGAGAAGGGCGCAGATCAATGGGAAGTTGTAGAGTTCCCTGCAATCATGCCATCTGGTAATTCTTTGTGGCCTGAGTTTTGGTCTTTGGAAGAGCTAGAGGGTGTAAAAGCTTCTATTCCTGTGAGCAAGTGGAACTCACAGTATATGCAAAACCCGACTGCCGAAGAGGGTGCGATTGTAAAACGTGAATGGTGGAACATTTGGGAGCACGATGATCCGCCTTATTGTAGCTATGTTATTCAAAGTTATGACACGGCGTTTAGTAAAAGCGATAGGGCAGACTACTCTGCGATTACAACTTGGGGCGTGTTTCATTACGAGGAGACAGGCGAGGATCATATTATTTTACTTGACGCTGTACGTGGCAGATGGGAGTTTCCTGAATTAAAGGAAGCAGCAAATGATTTGTTTAAAGAGTTTGATCCTGATATGATACTGATAGAACAAAAAGGTTCTGGCATGCCATTGACACAGGAACTGCGAAGGATGGGTATACCTGTGACTCCGTTCACACCTGGGCGTGGGGCGGATAAGTTTACAAGAATGCATGCTTGCGCCCCTGTGTTTGAGAGTGGCATGGTTTGGTGTCCTGACACTAATTTTGCCGATGAGGTGATGGAAGAATGCGCCTCATTTCCAAATGGTGAACATGATGACTTGGCGGATTCGATGACACAGGCTATACTACGTTTTAGACAGGGTGGTTTTATTACGACCCCAAGTGATTATGAAGAAGAAGACTTAATGTACTCTCGCAGACGAAAGGAATATTACTGATGGGAATAACAATTATAAGCGGTGATGTAGAAGATCCTAAACAAGGTTCTAAAAACTTAAAATCAAAAGTAGTTTCAAGTTACAAAAAAAGAGAACAAGATATTGATAAAAAATATGCTGATCGTGGCTCTGCGGGTAAAAAACAATCAGCAAAAGAAAAAAGAGATTTAACTAGTCAAACGGCAAAAGATCTTGATTTGATTGAATCATACGGAATAGATGCTCCCAAAGCTCGTAGTTTCCAAACCCAAAGAAAGAAAGATGGTGGTAAAGTTCGTGCAATGAAACTTGGCGGCGCTGTAATGCCTGGTCGTGGACCCAAATTCAAAGGACAATCATAATGGCTATAAGACCCAATCGTAAACCTCTAAAATTCGCTTCAGGGGCAAAAGATAAACAACAAAGAAATGCGATAGAAAAAGCCGTAGCTGATGCTATGAGAGATGAATCAGAAAGGGCATTGTCATTTGACGATGTACAGCTTTTGAAAGAAATGATTGGTAGAAAAGAAAGTTTAGCAGAATCCATGATGGGCGAGTCAGGTAGAACTATTTCTGATGCAGATCGTCAACGTGCAATGGATCGTGCAAGCAGATTAGTTGCAGATGAGTTTAAAGAATTAGGAATGCCTACGGTAAAACCAAGAATCCGACCACAACGTATGGAAGAAGGTGGAAAAGCAGGAGAAGTTCCAAATAAATATAAAGGGTTTTCTAAATTACCTGAAAAGGTGCAAGAAAAAATAAGTCCTGATCTTGCTGAAAAATATGAGTTTGGTGGAAAAGTAAAAGGGAAAAAAAATAAAGGAAATGTATGTCGTGGGGGTGGTGTCGCTCTTCGTGGCACTAAATTTTCTGGGACTAAATAATGAGCGATATGACTCACAATATTGACATGGAAAAATTAAAATCTGGTATAAATCAGGTTTTCTTTGATTGTTGTGAGTCACAGAATATTGAGGTTGGGGCGGAAGATATCGAATGTGGCATCTCCCAGCCCATTGATGCAGGCGCTCCCAAAGTGTTACTGCTCCATGATGGTTGAGCGACTTTCGCTCCAACACCTAAAAGGGAAAGAAAATGGCTATTGAAAGAGATGTAGGTCCAGGTGGTGCTTTAGAGCAACAGGTTACTGAACAAGCTGAAGTGTTGATAGAAAACGCTTTGGGACAAAACCCTGGAGTTTTTAACTTTGACGATGGCTCTGCTATTGTTGGAGAATACACAGAAATGGAAGCAACGGTTGAGGCTGCTTTTGATTCCAATCTAGCAGAATTTATGGAAGAGGGAGATCTTAATCAAATATCAAATGATTTGATTGGTAATATTGATGATGATTTTGCATCAAGACAAGATTGGGAAGACACATACAAGCGTGGTCTAGATTATTTAGGAATGCAAAATGAAGAAAGAGTTGAGCCTTTTGAAGGTTCCTCTGGTGTTGTTCATCCTCTTTTGGCTGAAAGTGTTACACAATTTCAAGCACAGGCATACCGTGAGATGTTGCCTGCCACTGGTCCTGTCAGAACGCAGGTGATTGGTGCGCAAAACGAACAGCTTACGAAGCAAGCTGAACGTGTAAAAGACTACATGAACTACATGATTACCTATGAAATGGAAGAATATGACCCAGAAATGGATCAAATGCTGTTTTATCTCCCGATTGTAGGCTCAACATTCAAAAAAGTTTACTTTGATCCGCTAAAAGGCCGTGCAGTAAGTCAATTTGTGCATGCTGAAGACCTAGTTGTGCCTTATGGAGCTACAGATTTACCTACATGTCCTAGAATTACGCATGTAATTAAGATGGATTCCAACGAAATTA
>VTLG01013127.1_pt1 | contig 24089 bp, 33 predicted proteins | sample 4694571 | NCBI WGS metagenome assembly VTLG01 (sample SAMN12604809, study PRJNA352737) | marine metagenome | biome: ENVO:00000447; feature: ENVO:00000209|ENVO:00000569|ENVO:01000036; material: ENVO:00002151; isolation source: viral sequences binned using virsorter ...
TAATTAATTGACGGCTTTGGAAATAGATTTTTTCAAAGTTATAATTCTATGATTGCTAAAATTTCAAATGTTGGAAAAGTTTTTTTAGATAAAAACTACTGGGATTATTCAACAACTACTGGCAAATATAGAAACGCTTTTTTAGGTGAGAATATCGCCGAGACTAGAAAAAAAATAAAAAGCGGCGAATATATACTGGTTGACCTTAACGCTGAAATGGAAGAGCACCAAGAGCAAGAGCTAAAAACTAAGTTTTTTCAAAAATGGAAGGACGAAGACGAGGCAAAGGCTCAAGCGTTTAGGAATGAGCGTCTGGCTTTAAGAAGACAACTAAACGGCTTCAGAGACTAACAAGAGCGAAACAGGGCGGAGCTTCCGCCTTGTCTCAGGGTTAAGCCCTGACTGACGAGCTCAGAAGACAAACAAAACAAACAGGAGAAAAAACCATTATGAAAAAAACGTATAGAGTAGAAATAGAGGCTTTAGCTTATTATGATGTTGAAGCAAATAGTGAAGCAGAAGCTAAGGAAAAAGTGCCGACCTATTACAGCCGACAATTCGACAATGGAGCTATTTTTTATGAAAGTATAGACCATAAAAAAGCAACAGTTGAGGAGCAATAATTATGATTGATTTTATAATTTATGGAATAGTTGACAATGGCGTTATGATTTTAGGAGCAATGACTGGCTACGAGTTGGAGCGGTACTTGCCTAAAAGGCTTCAAAAAGGTCTTGGAGCGGTAGTTGGTGCAGGACTTGGGAACGCTTGTTCTGATTTCTTGGGCGGTGCTTCAACTGCGTCTTGGGACTTAGCTTTTGGAACAGCTTTCGGCTGTCTCATTGGTTTAGTTTTTATTCCTATTCTTATTTATTTAGGAAAACTTAGAAGACTAACAAAAGAAAACAAATAACAACACTGACGAGCCTTGAAGAGGCGAAACAGGGCGAGAAATCGCCTTGTCTGTTGCACTAGACGGCGACACAAACAAATAAAGTACCCTTATAGATGACTATACGACAATTTTTATTTTTAAGGTGTTTGACTAGACGGCAAACATTTTTAATTCAAATTTACATATAGATGACTAGACGGCAACTTTTATTAATGTGTTTTATGACTAGACGGCAACACAAACAAAACAAAGGAGCAATAATATGTTAGATATATTAAAGTTCGTTGGAGCGGTCATTGGGACAGGTGTTTTCCTATTTAGCCTTTGGGCTATGATTTGGGTGGCGTGTGCAATGAGCGACCAATGTTGGTATAATTACACTGGTCAACTTTGATGAGTAGTAATAACCACCAAGCACGTTATGAGCTTTGGCAATCACCAGAGGTCAGAAGACGTTTTTTATCTGACTCGGAGCGGAGCTTCGATAAGATGATAGCTTCAAAGTTGCAGGGACACTGGCAGTATGGCGAATGTGATTACACCGCCGCAGGTGTCAGTAAATCTGACTTTGAAAAATATCGAGAAATCAGAAAACGTCTGCTTGACCATGAGAGCGGAGTTATGGCTTTTTTATATAGACAAGATAGTAAGTGGAAGGAGCTTTGCGAAAAGTATAAGCTCTCAGACTTACCTTATGACTATAAAGAAGAGCCTAAGCGTGATAACAAAAAAGAGCTTCAGCAGATTATCTTGAAAACCGTTAAAGATAATAAGCTCAAGAAAAAGCCGTTATTGGCTTTTTTACGTTCTAATAATCCTGAGCTTAACGGCTCGGCGATTAATAGACAACTTAACAATCTACTCAAATGTAGAGCTTTAGATATAGACACTAAGTTCAAGACGAAGCGGTACGTTATTATGGGTGCGTACTTTAGCTCACATTACATTAAGTAGAGACTGGGGACGAAGGCGTGAGATTAACACAGACAATCACGCCTTTGTCTTTTTTAAACAAACAAAACAAAGGAGCAACAATGATAAGTTATAACAACGTATCAATTAAAGAAGTAAATACAAAAGAAGGCGAATATAATCACAAAAAGAAAAAGCATGTGAAATTCGCAAAACCTAAAGTTACTAAACGAGAGGTGTGTTTTAGTGAGTGGTCTAGCTTAGAAGAGTTAGCGGCTGATGTAAGACACCATGTAATAAAAAATCCGTATGACGTAATTGAAGTATCATTTACGGCAACAATGGAAGTATAGAACGAAACGCCCTGCAATATGGGCGTCTATGGTTTAATACCATGCTGATGAGTTCAGAAACAAACAAAGGAGCAATTATGAAACTTAGACAAGTGTATGACAAGCAAGACTGGGAAAAGTGTCAGTCTCAAAGAGCGTTGAGTGTCATTAAAATAGTTGGCGACATTGAGCCTAAAAAGATAACAGACAAAGACATAGAAAAAGTTAATATGACGTTAAAAGCTAGAGGCTTGAGCGGAGCAACTATTAACAGGTATCTAGCGTCTTTATCTAAGCTGTTAAAGTATGCTCATAAGCGTTATGACATATTTGGTATGGAGCGTATGCCTTATATCGAATGGCACAAAGAGAGCAAAGGTAGAATAAGGTATCTGACTAAAGAGGAAGAGGCTAAAATGATTAAGCTGTTAAAGGACTCAGAATATTTGAGCCTTTATCTTTTTCTTATGGATACTGGAATGAGGTTGAGCGAAGCACTTTCATTTACTAAAGATGATATTCAAGAGCTTGGCGACAAAACTTATATAACTTTATATGGGACTAAAAATGGAGATACTAGGAGCGTTCCATTAACGGATAGAGCTAAGAAACTGAGCGGAGCAACTTTTCAACATTTAGATTATTGGAAAGCTGAGAACACTTGGAAAAAATTGCGTAAAGATATGGGACTAGCAAAGGATAAACAATTTGTTATTCATGCTTTGCGTCATACTTGTGCGTCAAGATTAGCTCAATCAGGTAAAATTGAGTTGCATATAATAAAACAATTATTAGGTCATAGAAGCTATAATACGACTTTAAGATATAGCCATTTTAAACCTACTAATTTATTAGGAGCGGTGGATATTTTAAACAACATGGAATAAAGTACCCATTATAGATTAACCACAAACATTACATAAGGAGCGTTAATAATGACAAAACTATTAGAGATAATGCCTACTTTCCCTGACCAGAACCAGAATGAAAAAGACATGGCTGAGTTAGGAAAGCAAAGAACCAATAAACGAAGAGTGTCTCACGTTGAGCGTGAGGAAGAGTCAGTGACGAGCTACGGCAAAGTTATGGTCGCCAATACGATTAGACCATTAGCAAACAAGATAAAAGAATACTTAGAACAATGTGCGGAGAAATCTAAAACCGCAGGGCAACCGCCAGTAGCTTTTATGCACCTATCAGGAGTAGACCCTGAAATATCTGCCCTAATCACAGCCAAACATATCATAAATACAATCACACAATACAAGCCACTTACCGCTACTTGTATTAGCTTAGGTGGTAAGATTGAAACTGAGGAGCAACTTAAAAACTTTCAGTATCTAAACCCTGAGCTGTATGAAGTAGTTAAAATGGACTTGGACAAGAGGTCTTGGAACTACGCTTACAAAAGACGTAAGCTAAGAGAGACAGCTAAAAGAGGAGAGGTGGCTTGGGCTGAGTGGACAACACCACAAAAGCTACATGTTGGTATTCGATTAGTTGAGATGATGATTGAAGCGACAGGTCTAATTGAAATTGGAACTGAAACTATTAATCGTAAGAAGACTAAGATTATCAAGCAGACTCAGAAAACTAGAGAGTGGATACAAAATAGGAATAGCTTTAATGAGCTTTTAAATCCTGAGTATCTGCCTTGTGTCATGCCGCCGAAACAATGGACTGGTGTGAGTGGTGGTGGATACTGGACTAAGGAGCTACCTGAGTTAGACCTAGTAAAACAAAGAAACAAAAAGTTTAAGGTTGAGCTTGAAAACTTTAAAATGCCTGAAGTTTATAATGCAGTTAATGTTATGCAGAATACAGCTTTTAAAGTTAATCATTATATACTCGGTGTTATGCAAGAAGCATGGGACAAAGGTTTAGCTTTAGGTGGTATGCCACCAAATGAAAATTTGGATATACCTAACAAGCCACATGACATTGATACGAACAGAGACGCTAGAAGAGAGTGGAAGAAAAAAGCTGTTATAGCTCATACTGAAAATGCTCGTATGTTTTCTAAGCGTTTACTTTATGCAAAGATACTTTGGGAAGCAGAGAAGTTTAAAACATACAAAACAATTTACTTTCCATTGCAATTAGATTTCAGAGGACGAGCTTATTGTGTCCCTGCATTTCTAAACTATCAGAGCATAAGTGGAGCTAAAGCTCTCTTGCAATTCTCTTATGGTAAAGCAATCACTGAAGAGAATAAGGGAGACTTTTGGTTAGCCGTACATGGAGCTAACATGTGGGGTAAAGACAAACAATCATTACAAGACAGAGTTAAGTGGGTTAAAGACAATGAAGAAATGTTGTTTAAATGTGCAGATGACCCATTTACAAATAGACAATGGGAAGAAGCCTCGTCTCCATTCCAAGCGTTAGCTTTTTGTGAGGAGTGGTGGCAGTTTAAACAGCAGGGCTATGGCTTTGTGTCTTCATTGCCAGTATCTATTGACGGCTCTTGTAATGGTCTTCAACTTTATTCTTTAATGTTGAAAGACAAAGAAGCAGGGAAGCTAGTTAATTGTGTGCCTTCAGATACACCGCAAGACATTTATCAATTAGTTGCAGACTCAGTTAATGAGAAACTAAAAGAGCATGTCAAAGAAGGAAGACCGTATGCTGAGGCTTGGTTAAACTATGGAGTTAAACGTAGTACAACAAAGCGTAGCATTATGACTATCTGTTATGGTTCAACTAGATATTCATGTACTGACTTTGTAGTTGAGGACTTAACTAAACGTAAAGACAAAGGAGAGAAGCACCCATTCGTAGATGATGTGTTTAGACCTGCAAGTTATTTAGCAGGTGTCATTTGGGATAGCATTGGAAACAATTTAAAAAGTGCTAGACTAGGAATGGACTATCTACAAACGATAGCTCGTTTAGTAGCTAAGGAACAACTACCGATACACTGGATAACACCGATAGGATTTCCAGTTTATCAAAGTTATCCTGAAATGAAGTCTAAGAGAGTGAAAGCAATGTTAATGGGAGAAGTTATTAAACCTCGTATTAACACTGAGACTGATAAAACTGATAAGTTAAGAATGAGTAATGGTATTGCTCCTAACGTGGTTCACTCAGTCGACTCAGCCGCAATGATGAAAACTGTAAACATTGCATTTTCAAAAGGAATAAAAAACTTTTGTAATGTGCATGACAGCTTTGGGACAACTGCGGCAGACGTAGAAACTTTAAGTGAAAGTTTGAAAGAAGCATTTATAGAAATCTTTACTAAGCATGATGTCTTAAAAGATTTTAGAGATGATGTCTTTCATCAATTACCTGAGTCTTTACGTTCTAAACTACCTGAAGTACCTGAAAAAGGTGACTTAGACATTGAGCAATTAAAAGATTGTGATTTCTTCTTTGCTTAATAAAACAATAAAGTACCCATAATAGACAGTAAAGGACGAACATGGATATAGAAAAACACTACCAACAATTTGATTATCCCTGCCCTATTGACGTAGCGGCGGCGGCTATTGAGAAGGGTTGGATTATTGAAAGACCAATAGAGGAGAACGAAGATGAAGAACAATAATGTGAAGATAGTGTCACCTGTGGGTGTCAGTCAATACGCTTGGCTAACACAACCAGATACAAGGTTTGATAGTGACGGTCATTATAAGACCAACCTTATTATCAAAGCTGAAGACGCAAAATCTCTTATCAAAAGTATTGATGATGAGATGAAGCAAAGTCTTACTCTTGCTAAAGAGAAGGCTAAGGGAAAAAAAGTTAAGGAAGGAAACCCACCTTATGAAATGGAGACAGATGATGACGGTCAGGAAACTGGCAATGTTATATTTAAGTTCAAAACGAAAGCTCAAATTATTTCTAAGGACGGTAAAGTTATTCCGAACAGAGTAGCTCTCTTTGATAGCAAAGGGAAGCCAATGACAGATGTTAATGTCTGGTCAGGTTCAGAAATGAAATGCTCTGCTGAACTTATTAAATACTACACAGCAATCGCAGGTGCAGGTGTATCGCTAAGACTAAGGGCAGTACAAATTACTAAACTTGTTGAAGGTGGTGCAGGTAATGCCAAAGGATACGGCTTCGCTGAAGAAGACGGATACGAATACGAGGAGAAAGCTGATGTGGTACAGGAAGAGACTGAGAAACAAGAAACTGACTTCTAATCAAGTTGGTTTAGTTCATGGATTTCGGTCTGGTCTTGAAGAACAGATAGCTACAGAGCTAAGAGGTCTGCGTGTGCAGTATGAGTTTGAAGAAACAAAATTAAAGTATGTTAAACCTACTAAGACTCATACTTACACACCAGATTTCTATTTACCAAAACAAAAAATATATATTGAGACTAAGGGATTGTTTACTTCTGCTGATAGGCAAAAGATGAAACTAATAAAAGAACAACACCCTGACACAGATATAAGATTTATATTTAGTAATTCAAAATCAAGAATCAGTAAAAAATCTAAAACTACTTACGCCATGTGGGCTGATAAGTATGGTTTTAAATGGGCTGATAAACATATACCGAAGGAATGGTTAAATGAGTAATGAAAGAGAAGAAACAAGATACATAATAGTACATGCTTCCGATACTCTTCCTTCAGAAAATTTAAACGTAGAAGATATTAAAGCTCAAGACCGTAAAGAAGGTTGGCTGTCTTGTCGTTTCCATAAAGTAATTACCAGAGACGGTGAAGTACAAGACGGAAGAGATATTAAGATAGCAGGAGCTCACATAGAGAATAGCGAAAAAGTTTCAAACACCAACAGTATAGGCATTTGTTTAGTTGGTGGGAAAGATACGAATAACAAGCCTGATTGCAACTACACTTTAAAACAATACATAGCTTTAAAAGAGCTTGTATCTGATTTAAAAAAGGAGTACAAGAAGGCGGTTATCGTAGGTCACAGAGATGTGGCTGACGTCCTGTCTCCACACTTCAACATAAAGGAGTTGTTGAGATAGTTTTGTTTGTACCCTGCCAGTAGAAATACTGGTGGGGTTTTTATTTCCCAAAATATTTTAACAAAAAAATTTAGAGAGATTATGGAAAGTGAATTTTTATATCACACGTCTTGCGAGAACTGCGGTTCTAGTGACGCCAACTCTGTCTATGATGACGGACATGCCTATTGTTTTTCATGCGGCACAACAACGAGAGGAAATGCTTTGACAACAAATGAATTTGTACCAACTAACTCTGACTTTGTTCAAGGTCAGATAACACCACTTACTTCAAGAGGTTTAGACACTGCTACATTACAGAAGTTTAATTATCAAACAGGTAAGCACAATGGTAAGCCAGTACAAATTGCAAACTATTATAATAAAGACAGACAATTAGTTGCACAAAAATTAAGACACGCTGATAAAACATTTCAATGGATAGGTGAAGCCAAAGACTCAGGTTTATTTGGTCAGCATTTATGGCGTGACAAAGGGAAGATGTTGATAATCTGTGAAGGAGAAATTGACGCCCTATCAATTAGTAAAATTAATCAGAATAAATTTCCAGTAGTAAGTATTAAGTCAGGAGCACAAGGTGCTAAGAAAGATATACAGCGAGAGCTTGAATGGATTGAAGGCTTTGAGTCTGTTGTCTTTATGTTTGACCAAGACGAACAAGGTAAAGCAGGTGCATTAGCATGTGCTAAATTACTAACACCTAACAAAGCAAAGATTTGTACTTTACCTATGAAGGACGCTAACGAAATGTTAGTTGCAGGTAAGGTAAAAGAGTTAGTAGATTGTATATGGTCTAGTAAATCATACAGACCTGACGGAATAGTATTAGGCTCAGACCTATGGGAAGAAGTAAGAGTAGAAGATGAATATGTAAGTGTTGATTATCCATTTGCATGTATGAATGTTAAGACACATGGTCTTCGTAAAGGTGAACTTGTTACGATAGCCGCAGGGTCAGGTGTAGGTAAGAGTTCTTTCTGCCGACACATAGCATTAGATTTATTAAATAAAGATTTTAAGGTTGGCTACATTGCATTGGAAGAGAGTGTTAAAAGAACTGCTCTTGGTATTATGGGTGTAGCGTTAAAGAAACCATTACACTTAACAAGAGAGGGAATAGATGAGACCAGACTTCAGGAAACATTTAATGCTACTGTTGGCAATGGCGGCTTTTATCTATACAATCACTTTGGCTCTACAGCTAGTGACAATTTAATTTCAAAGATAAGATATTTAGCTAAAGCATGTAACGTAGACTTTGTAGTGCTTGACCATTTACACATGGCGTTATCGTCAGTTGGTGATGAGACTACTAATGATGAAAGAAAATTAATTGACTACACTGTAAGTAAACTAAGAAGTTTAGTTGAAGAGACAGGCATAGGATTAATATTAGTATCACATTTAAGAAGGTCAACGGAAGGTGATAAAGGATTTGAAGACGGTAAGCAGGTGACACTAAGTAGTCTTAGAGGTAGCCAAGCAATCGCTCAGTTATCAGACTTAGTTATATCTATGAGTCGTGATTTAAAATCAGAAAAAAATATTGCTGATATTTATATTCTTAAAAATAGATTTAGTGGAGAGACAGGTAAAGCATGTAGTTTATATTATGATTTAGAAACTGGTTGTCTCTCTGAAGTAAAAGCCGAAGTTCAAGATGACTTTTAGTACGCCAAGACGTGCACTACAATGGACTACAATAGTAATGAGTGCGTTAGCAGACGCAAAAAGAAACCCAGATAAATTTGTAAACATTGAAGTGGCTAAGGAAGAGTCAGCAATGGTAGTTGAACAAGCTCTCATGGCACTAATGGCTCAAGGAGAAATGGCGGCTTTCAGAATAACAGTAGATTTAAAAACACTACATTGAGGAGAAACAGAGTGAAGAAAAAGAAAAAGCTAGAGCTACCTGAGATACCCAACTCGGCTGATTTTTATATGGCGTGGTGGTTGGATATAAATACGGACAGCTCATGGTTGACACCAGAAAAAGCAAAATCAACTAAGCCTACGATATGTTTAACAATGGGTTGGTTAATATCAACTAAAGATAATTGTCATAGACTTGCGGCAGATTATAATTTTAATGATGACGGTACACTTGGTGACATAGGTGGTGTCACTACAATTCCAAACAGAAATATTATTAAATTACAAAAGGTAAAAATATAATGCGATATTGCTTCGACATAGAAACAAATGGATTTCTTGATGAATGTACTACGGTGCATTGTATTGTCTTAAAGAACATAGACACCAACGAAATTTTAAAACCCACTAATGAAGAAGCTATAAAACTTTTAAGTGAAGCAGATTTAATTGCAGGACATAACATTATAAAATTTGATATTCCTGTATTAGAGAAATTATTTGACTTTAAAACTAAAGCTCAAATTTTCGATACAATCGTAGCAACTCGTTTGTTGTTCCCTGATATAAGGGACAGTGACTTTAAACGAAATGACTTCCCTGCGAATTGTATTGGCAGACACAGCTTGAAAGCGTGGGGTTATAGGGTGGGTAATTACAAGGAAGCATTTGATACAGACTGGCAAACATTTAGTTCTGATATGTTAGACTATTGTGTGCAAGATGTAGAAGTCACTCACAGTTTATTTACTATGATTGAGAATAGGGGATACTCTGAACAAGCAATGGAGTTAGAACATGATGTTGCTTCATTAATATTTAGACAAGAACAACATGGCTTTACTTTTGATAAAGAGAAAGCTCAACAATTATATTCTAAATTAAATGCTAGACGTGCAGAGTTAGAAGATGAATTTCAAAAACTATTTAAACCTATTACTACTAAAAGAATATCACCGAAAACTGGTAAACAATTAAAAGATAAAATAACAGTCTTTAATCCTTCTAGTAGATTACACATAGCTGATAGATTAAAAACTAAATACAACTGGCAACCAGATGTATATACTTCAGACGGTAAACCAAAACTAGATGATACCATACTAAGTAAACTAGATTATCCTGAAGCTAAACTCTTAGCTGAACATTTCTTATTAGATAAACGAATAGGACAATTAGCAACTGGTGCTCAGGCATGGTTAAAGAATGAAACTAACGGAAAGATACATGGAACTTGTAATACAAATTCTACTGTCACTGCTAGAGCTTCACATTCACACCCTAACTTAGGACAAGTACCAAGTGTATCTGTTCCTTATGGTAAAGATTGTAGAAGTTTATTTACTGTACCTAAAGGAAAGAAATTAGTTGGTATAGATATTTCAGGACTTGAGATACGCATGTTATGTCATTTTATGTCTAAGTATGATGACGGAGAATATTCTAAAGTTGTGCTTGAAGGTGACATACACACTGAGACACAAAAACTAGCAGGGTTAGAGTCAAGAGATTTAGCAAAAAGATTTTACTACTGCTTTTTATATGGTGGTGGGGTAAAGAAAATTGCTCTTGTCACTGGTAAGAAAGTAAGTGAAGCGTCTAAAATTAAAAAGCGTTTCTTAAATAATTTACCTGCGTTAAATAAATTAATAACGCAAGTACAATCGGCGGCTGAACGTGGATACTTAATAGGTCTTGATAAACGTAAGATAAAAATTAGGTCTGCACATGCCGCACTCAACACACTACTTCAATCAGGCGGTGCTCTTGTTTGTAAACAATGGCTCGTTGAGTTTGATAAAGTAGTTAAGAAAATACCTGACGCCCAACAGGTCGTTTGGGTACATGATGAAATACAAGTCGAGTGTCTTGAGAAAGACGCTGAGACTATTGGACGGTTAGCTGTCGAAGCCATTGAACGTACTGGCAAACACTTCCAATTAAGACTTCCTCTTACTGGGGAATACAAGATAGGAGATAATTGGAGTGAAACACACTAACAAATGGGACATTGATTTAAAGTTTGGTAAGAGTGGTGAAGATAGAGTCGCCAACTTATTAAATGCAGATAAATCAAAGATAGAAGTTAAGACAGAAAGAGACTGGTGGTATAAGACAGGTAACATTGCAATAGAAATAGAATGTCGTGGAAAACCAAGTGGACTAAATGTTACTAAAGCTGACTACTGGGTTCATGTCTTACATAAAGACGGCAAAGATTTTTGTAAATTATTCTTTGACGTACCAACACTAAAAGAAATAGCTTTCAAATATATAGATAACACTAAGATGATAGGAGATAACTATGCTTCTAAGTGTATATTAATACCATTGAAAGAATTGTTTAACGTAAAGGAGCGAGTAAAACTATGAAGCGTAAGCTATTAATAGACGGAGATATTCTTATATATAAAATTGCTACCATGAATGAGATTGATACTCATTGGGGTAATGGTTTATGGACACTACATTGTGATGAGAATACCTGTAAGTCTCAGGTAGATAGTACGATAGATGATTTGCTAGAAGATTTAAACGCAGATGATTATGTAATTGCATTGACTGATAAGACTAACTTCAGAAAAGATGTATTACCGTCTTATAAAGACAATCGTAAACAGAAGCGTAAACCTATGGTTCTCAATGCTTTGCGAGAGTATGTTGTTAAAGAACATAAAGCTGTTATTTATAAGGGTTTAGAAGCAGATGATGTCTTAGGAATCTTAGCTACTACTCCTCATAATGATGAAAGAATTATTGTATCTATTGACAAAGACTTAAAACAGATACCTGCTCTTATATCTAGGGACGGTAGAACTGTTGAAAAGATTAGCAAAAAGGAAGCTGATTACTGGTTCATGGTACAGACTATGGCAGGTGATAGCACTGACGGCTATTCAGGTGTGCCAAAGGTAGGTGTTAAGACAGCCGAGAAGATATTAGGTGATAATAATGTTCCCCTCTTAGAGCTATGGAAAAAAGTTTTAGCAACCTATGATAAAGCAGGTTACTCAGAGAAGGAAGCCTTACAACAAGCGAGGGTTGCACACATACTAACTAATAAAGATTACAACAAAAAGACAGGTAAAGTTAAACTATGGCGGATATGATAAAAGAACCACCTCATTATACTCAGCATGAAATAGAGCCTATTGATTTTATTATAAAAAATAAGCTCGATTTCTGTCAGGGTAATGTAGTGAAATACATTTGTCGTTATAATTTAAAGGGTGGAATAGATGACCTTTTAAAAGCTCGACAATATATTGACTTTATAATTCATAAGACAGACCAAAAAAGTCTTATTGATTTAGAAGAAAAAAATAAACAATTAAATCTAAAACTTGATGACAGTAAAACACAAGCACCTTCTAGTCAGGGCGGAGATAGACTCACCCCCAAAGGATACTAGATACATTCGTAAGTGGGTTCGCAAACTAATACGAAATATAAAAATGAAAATGCTAGGTCAACCTTCAGCACATTATGTTGATGAAGTAGGCAATCGTGGTCTGACCTGTGTGGCGAGTATACAAACGTCACATATAGCATTTCATTGTTGGGACGAAAGTAGCCCTGCGGTTATGCAACTAGATGTCTATACTTGTTCAGATTTAGATGAGAAAGTTGTGTTCAATCACATGTCTACTTTTAGCCCACGTTCAATTAAATACAAATACTATGACAGAGAAAACAATTTTAAATTATTAAAGGAGACATAAATGGACTATGCTAGAGACGAACTATTAACTTATTTTGGTAAGACTACATTAAAAGATAGATACTTATTACCAGATGAAGGTTCGCCTCAAGAAGCATTTATGAGAGCCGCCAAAGCATTTTCAGATGATGACGCTATGGCAGAAAGAATATATGACTACGCTTCAAAGTTGTGGTTTATGTTTGCCACTCCTGTTTTAACTAATGCAGGAAGTAAAAGAGGTCAGCCTATTTCTTGCTTTTTAAATTATGTTGGAGATAGTCGTACAGGTTTAACCGCACACTACACAGAGAACGCATGGTTAGCGTCAGTAGGTGGCGGCATTGGTGGGTACTGGGGACATGTTCGTTCAGACGGTACACTCACTAGCGGTGGTTCACAAAGCTCAGGGTCAATTCCTTTTTTGCATGTCGTTGACTCAGAGATATTAGCTTTCTCTCAAGGTAAAACAAGACGAGGAAGCTACGCCGCATACATGGATTTATCTCACCCAGAGATATTAGAATTTTTAGACATGCGAAAACCGAGTGGTGGAGACGTACATAGAAAATGTCTTAACCTACATCATGGTGTAAACGTACCTGACAGTTTCATGCAACTGATTGAAAAATGTATTGAAGACCCAACGTATGATGATAGTTGGAATCTAATAGACCCTCACACTAAACAAGTAGTAAGGACTGTTTCTGCTAAAGAAATATGGCAACGTATTTTAGAAAACAGAGTAGCTACTGGTGAGCCCTACCTTTGCTTTATTGATACAATTAATAATGCACTTCCCCAAACACTTAAAGATAAACAATTAAAAGTACATCATTCTAATTTATGTACTGAGATAACACTACCAACTAATGAACAACGTACTGCTGTTTGTTGTTTGTCTAGTGTCAACTTAGAAAAATATGACGAATGGAAAAACAACGATAGATTTATACCTGACTTAATTAGGTTCTTAGATAATACATTACAATCTTTTATTGATAATGCACCTGATGAATTAGCTAAAGCTAAATACAGTGCACACCAAGAAAGAAGTTTAGGTTTAGGAGCTATGGGTTTTCATGCGTATCTACAATCTAAAGGTATTGCGTATGAATCTGCTTTAGCTAAGTCACAAAATCTTAGAATGTTTAAACAAATAAAAGAACAAGCAGAAGATGAGTCAAGAAATTTAGCAATGGAGAGAGGTGAAGCTCCTGACATGAAGGGCACTGGTATGCGTAATGCACACTTATTAGCTATTGCACCTAATGCTTCTTCATCAATTATATGTGGAACAACCTCACCTTCAATAGAACCATACCGAGCTAATGCGTATGTGCAGAAAACTATGTCTGGTTCTTTTTTAGTTAAAAATAAATTCCTAGAAAAACTTTTAGAAAGTAAAGGAATGAATGATGAAAAAACATGGCAGTCTATTCTACAAAAGAATGGTTCAGTATTACATTTAGAAGAACTTAATGATTATGAAAAAGATGTATTTAAAACTGCTATAGAAATAAATCAGCAATGGATAATTAATCATGCCGCAGATAGACAAGAATATATCTGTCAAGCACAGTCGGTTAATGTATTTGTTCCTGCTGATGTAGATATAAAAGAGCTACATGACATACACATGTTAGCTTGGAAACAAAAACTAAAGACACTTTATTACTGTAGGTCAGAAGCAATTAAACGTGCTGAATTAGTATCTCTAAAAGTTGAGAGAACAATTATACCTGAGTCAGAGTGTTTAGCATGTGAGGCATAGATGACATATACAGAACTATTTAAAGATATTGACAAACCAAAGAAGTGTCAATGTCAAAAGAAAAAACAAAAACAAACAGTGCTATGGACAGTGTACCATACTATCTTAGCATTAGAGTTATTAGTAATCATAATTATAGAAGGGATAGAGCTATTAATAAAATGAGTTTATTTAAAGAAAGAGTACACTACAAACCGTTTGAATATGAGTGGGCTTTTGAAGCATACGACATGCAACAAAAAATGCACTGGCTACCAAGTGAAGTTCCCTTACATGAAGATGTTAGAGACTGGAATAGTAAATTAACTAAACCAGAAAAAAATCTAATTAATCAAATTTTAAAATTCTTTACACAAGGAGATGTAGATATAGCTCAGGCTTATCTTGATAAATATATTCCTATGTTTAAGCCACCAGAAATAAGAATGATGTTGTCTGCTATAGCAACAAGTGAAGCTAATCATGCACATTCTTATTCATTACTTAATGATACTGTTGGTTTACCTGAAAGTGATTACAAAGCATTTCAAGAATATAAAGAAATGGCAGACAAACATAATTATTTATTTGAAAGTAAAGGTAAAGGACTATCAGGACTAGCTAGAGAAATGGCATGTTTCTCTGCATTTGGTGAAGGCTTACAACTGTTTGCTTCTTTTGTAATGTTACTTAACTTTCAACGCTTTGGTAAAATGAAGGGTATGTGTCAGATAGTAACGTGGAGTATTAGAGATGAAACACATCATGTAGAAAATATGATTAAATTATTTCATGCGTTAATAAAACAACACCCTGAAATTTGGACAGAAAAATTTAAAGCAAGTCTTTATCAAACATGTAGAGATATGGTTGAACTAGAAGATAGGTTCATAGATTTAGCATTTGAGTTAGGTGGTATAGAAGGACTAACGGCTGACCAAGTTAAAGAATATATAAGGTATATAGCTGATAGAAGATTACTTCAGTTAAGTTTAAAACCTAATTACAATGTAAAACATAACCCTTTAGGGTGGCTAGACTGGGTATTGAATGGCGTAGAACACGCTAATTTCTTTGAGAATAGAGCTACAGAATATAACAAAGGTACAATAACAGGGTCACTATTTTAATAAAGTACCCTTTTTAGAAGGAAAACAATGGATAACTTAGATGATATAACTCTGCCAACAACGGTTGAGGATTTAGTTAAATTGTTAAATAAAGTATATCCTGAAAAATCACCTGAATTAACAGATGATACAAAGACAATATACTTTAAAGCAGGACAACGTGATGTTGTTAAATTTATAAATCAATTAAAAGAAAGGGCTGAAGACAATGTGCTTAGGAACAAGTAAACCTGTTCAATATAAACGACCAGACGATAGCCCAAATTTTGTTGACGGAAATAGATTTGACCCAAAAGATAATGCGTTTAAAAATCCTGAACCTTCTGAAGTTAATGTCGGTGGAGACCAACCGAAGAAAACTAAAAAAGATACTTACAATCAGGGTGGTGTCGAAGGCTCAAATTCTGGTCTAAACATAACTTAATAAAAGGAGATACTTACTATGTGTGGTGGCGGTTCAAGACCTGCACCTCAACCTGTTGCTCCAAACCCAGTTGTGAACGCTTCGCCTATTGGCGACCAATTAGTTCCAACTTTGGAAACAGCAGACGAGTTGTCAGATAAAAAGAAAATAACAAAAAAAGCTAAGAAAAGCGGAACAGCTATGCTTCAAACTTCTGGTTTAAACATAAGCGGAAGCACTTCTAGCTCAGGTGCAAATACTCCATAATGGATATTTCTAACGAAACTGTAACAAGACAAAATACCGCTAAAGAACGATACGAAAAATTAAAAGCAAGTAGAGTACACTTTTTAGATAGAGCAAGAGAGTGTAGTGAACTAACTATTCCTGCTCTAATTCCTGACGAAGGCTTCACAAAGTCTTCTGATTTATATTCCCCATTTCAATCAGTTGGAGCTAGGGGTGTCAACAATTTAGCTTCCAAACTTTTATTATTATTACTTCCCCCAAACGCTCCCTTCTTTAGATTACAAATAAGTGGTGACGCTAAAAAAGAAATGTCTCAACAACCAGAGATGAGTTCAGAAATAGAAAAATCTTTAGGTGAAATAGAAAGAGATGTTTCTAAAAAAATAGAAGAACTAGCTTTAAGAGTAAGTGTATTCGAGGCTTTGAAACACTTAATAGTAGGTGGTAATGTTTTAACTTACTTACCTAAAAACAATACAATGAGAGTTTATCCTTTATCTCAATATGTTGTTAGAAGAGACACTTCAGGAAATTTAATTGAAATAGTTATTAAAGAAACGATTGCACATGTAGCACTTGATGAAACTACAAAAAATGAAATGATGATTCAAGGTACATATAAAGATGATGATGAGTGTGATATTTATACTCACATATATAAATTAGACGAAAAGAAATTTTATATCTGTCAAGAAGTCATGGGTATTAAAATACCTTCAAGCATAGGAACTATCATGGCAGACGCTATGCCTTACCAAGCATTAAGAATGGTAAGAATAGATAATGAAGATTACGGAAGAAGTTTTGTAGAAGAGTTCTTGGGCGACCTCAAGAGCTTGGAAGGATTATCACAATCACTTGTCGAAAGTGCGGCGGCTTCAAGTAAAGTTGTCTTTATGGTAAGACCAAATGCTGTAACAAGAAAAAGAGATTTATCACAAACAAGAAATGGTGACATCATTACTGGTTCAGCAGATGATGTTGCAGTATTACAAGCAAACAAACAATATGATTTACAAGTTGTAGAAAGAAGTATTCAAAAATTAGAAGAGCGTATGTCTTACGCTTTCTTATTACACACTGCAATCCAACGAGACGCAGAAAGAGTTACTGCTCAAGAAATAAGATATATGGCAGAGCAATTAGAAACGTCTATGGGTGGTGTGTATTCTTTATTGTCTCAAGAATTACAATTACCTCTTGTTAGAGTGTTAATGAAACGAATGAGTCAATCAAAAGAAATTCCTTCTTTACCTAAAGGTAGCGTTAAACCTACTATTATAACTGGTATTGAAGCTCTTGGTAGAGGTAATGATTTACAAAAGCTAAGAGAGTTTGTGGCAGAAATCGGACAACTGGCACAAATCAATCCTCAAGTAGTTCAAGCTCTAAACCCAGATGATTTACTTAAAAGGTTAGCAACTGGACTTGGAATTGACACAGAGGGATTAATTAAGACGCCTGAACAATTACAGGCGGAACAAGAAGAGGCTATGCAACAACAACAAATGCAACAAGTCATGGACACTGCACAACAAGTTGCACCTCAAGTAGCAAATAATATGACTAAGGAAATGTAACAATGGTAGAACAAGTCGAAATAAAAAATGAACAAACTACTAGCGAAAAGCCAGTAGAACAAACACAAGACACACCAAGACCAGAAGGTTTGCCTGAAAAATTTAAGTCTGTAGAAGACATGGCAAAATCCTATTCGGAATTGGAAAGTAAATTAGGAGCTCAGGATAAATCATTCGAGAACGAAACATCTCAACCTGAACCTAAACAGGAAAGTAAAACAGAATCTAAACCTGAAGGTGATTTAGAAATCGCTGAGAAAGCTGTTTCAAACGCAGGTTTAAATATGGAAACTTTACAAAATGAATACAATGAAAAAGGACAACTTGATGACAAGTCTTACGAGTCACTTGAAAAAGCAGGTATTCCTAAATCATACGTTGACGCTTTTATCAACGGACAAGCGGCACTAGCTAAACAACAAGGTGATGAAGTTAAAGCAGTTGTTGGTGGTGAAGAGTCTTATAATAAGATTGCTTCGTGGGCGGCTGAAAATATGACTGAAGGTGAAAAGAAAGCCTATAATGATACTGTAAACGGTAGAGATGTAGAGTCTATAAAACTTGCAGTCGCAGGATTAAAAGCAAAATATGACATGGCTAATGGTAATGAACCAAACTTAGTACAAGCAAAAGCAACACCTACAACAGGTGGCTCGTATGAATCTTGGGCTCAAGTTACTGAAGCTATGGCAGACCCAAGATATGCAAAAGATATAGCATATCAAAATGCTGTTAAAGCTAAGATAGCAAACAGTAAATTATAAGGAGACTTAATGTTATTACAGGCATTAAAGAAAAAACTGGAAGCGAAGGTTGTAGAACATTCGACTATCCTAGACATATACAATCAAAAATCAGTTGGTATTGGCGAACATGACAAGTTGCTTGAAATTGTAGAAGATAGATTTGAAAAACTTGTATGTGCTAAACATCAATTAGAGGAATTGGAGAAAATACTAAATGTCAAAACAGAAACCAAAGACAAAACCGAAGGCGAAACCAAAGCCAAAAGTAAAACCTAAAAAGAAAAAAGGATATTAGTATGGCAAAAAAAGGTTTATACGCAAACATTCATGCGAAACGTCAGAGAATTAAATCTGGCAGTGGTGAACGTATGAGAAAAGTAGGAAGCAAAGGTGCTCCTACTGCCGCACAATTTAAAAAAGCGGCAAAGACAGCCAAGAAAAAATAAATTAGTTGTGCACTCTATTTAGAGGGCAACTGCCTAATCACATAGGAAACATAGCTTGACCTACTGCGGTAGACAATCTCGTTTCATGGGACTGAAAGTGTAAGGGCTTTTATTAACAATGCGTAACAAAGGAGACTAACTATGGCAAACGCAACTGCGGCACAAATAGGTCAGGTTAATGCTTCTGGTACAGAAGACGCTCTGTTTCTGAAAGTTTTTGCAGGAGAAGTTTTAACTTCTTTTGATAGAGCTTCAGTAACAAATGGTGCTGATATGGTAAGGACTATAAGTTCAGGCAAATCGGCGTCCTTCCCTGTTATGGGAAGAATCGGAGCAGATTATCACAGTATCGGAACAGAAATAACTGGCTCAGATGTCAACCACAACGAAAAGGTAATTACGATTAATGACCTTTTACTATCTAGTGCATTTTTAGCTAACATTGAGGAAGCCAAAAATCATTGGGACGTAAGAAGTGCATACAGCACAGAAATCGGAAGAGCACTTGCTTTCCAAAAGGATAAGCATATTCTTCAAACAATCGGTCAAGCCGCTCAGGCTTCTGCAAACGTATCTGATTCAGGATATGGTGCAGGTACAGTTTTAACAAACACTGGAATTGCAAACGCTACAGCTTCAACTGCGGCTAATGCAATGATAGACAGTTTGTTTGACGCCGCTAAGGCACTTGACGCAAACTATGTTCCTAAAGAAGGTAGAAAAGCCTTCATTAAATTAGAGGAATATTACAAACTAGCTAACGCTACTAACGCTGTTAATATAGATTTCTCAGGAAAACCTAACGGCGGTGTTGCTGACGGTAAAGTTATGAAGGTTGCAGGTATTGAATTAATACCTACTCCTCATTTCGTTGCTTCAGACTTATCTTCATCTACAGCAGTAGACGCAGGTAAAACAGCAACAGGTGCTTACCCACAAAGGGTAAACCTAGCTAACTATGTATGTCTAGTATCACACCCTTCTTCAGTAGGTACTGTTAAGTTAATGGACTTAGCTACTGAAATGGAATACGACATTAGACGTCAAGGTACGCTAATGGTAGCTAAATACGCTATGGGTCATGGAGTTCTAAGACCTGAAGCGGCTGTAGGAATTAAAGAAGCGTAATCTTTACGTTACTTTATACTTATAAGGAAAGGCGGTTATGGGGAGACTCATGCCGCCTTTTATAATTTAAAAAAAGGAAAAGCATGACAACACAAATAACATCAACAACAGAGTTACAAGCTGTCAACACAATGCTTTCCGTAATTGGCGAAGCTCCTGTAAACTCAATTACAGGTACAACAAGTGTTGACGTATCAGTCGCTAAAAATATTTTAGATGAGACTTCTATGTCAATACAAAGTCAAGGACATAACTTTAATAGACACATAGATTACAAAGTTTCACTCGACTCAAATAATAAAATTCCCCTTCCTAGTAACTGCGTTCAAGCAGACGACCACACTAGAATGTATAACTACACTATAAGAAACGGTTATCTTTATAACCTAGAAAAACATACAGACGTTTTTGAAAACGCACCTTCCTTAGATGTAGTTCTTATCCAACAATTCGAACACTTACCTGAATATGCAAGACGATATATTACAGTTAAATCCGCTAGACGTTTTGCGGCAAGATTTATTGGTGATAAGGAAATAACACAATTAATTGGTCAAGATGAAAACGAAGCATTAGTTTCATTTCAACAAGCAGATAGTAGAGAAGCAGATTTAAACATATTAGAAGGTGACGCAAATACTTATTCAATAATAAATAGACCAACTAGAAGGACATACTAATGGCTGTAGTTTCACAGACTATACCTAATTTTATAAATGGTATATCTCAACAAACTCCAACTCAAAGAGGTATTAATCAAGGAAGTGACCAAATTAATTTACAAAATAATATTGTAGACGGTCTTAGTAAAAGACCACCTCTTGAGTATATCGCTACAGTAGATAGTTCTAATATTTATTCAAACAAAACAAAAATATGGAATATACAAAGAGATGAAGATAACCAATATATAGTTGCTTTTTATAATGGTGGAATAAAAGTTTTTGATTTAGAAGGTAATGAAAAAACTGTAACAATACAAAGTGGTTCTAGCTATTTAACTTCAACTAATCCTAAAACAGATTTTAAATTAGTAAACATAGCTGATTATACTTTTTTAGCTAATCGTTCTATTACACCAACAGCAGATACAAATACATCACCTGCTAAAGTAGAAGAATTTTTAATTTATGTTAAAGCGTCAAATTACGGTAGAGAATATTCAGTAACATTAACTCACCCTAATATGCCGTATGGACATAAAGTTATGTTTCAAATGCCTTCAGGTAATGACGCAACAACTGATAGTGAATTTAGAGATACAGATAAAATTAAAGACATATTATTATATGGAATATCTAGTACACACTGGAATGGTTCAGCGTCACAAATAGCTTTTAAAACTGTTAGAACAGATACTAATGCTACTTTATCTACATCTCAAGGACTAGCAAACTATTCAGGAATAACTTCTCATTTTCAATTTGAAAGTTATGATAACGTCATATACGGAAAACCTACTGGTACAGTTTCGTCACCAAATTCTTTATCTGATTATTCGGTAAGTACGTCAGACGGTGCAGGTAATACAGGTATGTATCATATAAGAGATACAATACAGGATTTTACTAAACTTCCGTATTATGGAAAAACAGGTGTTATTATAAAAGTAACAGGTGAAGAAGGTGATACGCTTTCAGATTACTTTGTAAGTTTTGCAGGAAATGGAACGTGGTCAGAAACGATTGCTCCTGCAACAAGTTTAGGTGTTACAAATAGTACAATGCCTCATGCTTTAATTAACAATAATAATGGAACATTTACTTTTAAAGAATTATCATGGGACGATAGAACATGTGGTGATAGTGATACTAATGCTGACCCTTCTTTTATTGGTAAAAAAATACAAAATTTAACATTTTATAAAAATAGATTAGGACTGTTATCAGGTGAAAATTTAATTTTATCTGAAAACGCAGGGTTCTTTAACTTCTTTGCAACAACAGTAACGCAAGTATTAGATACAGACCCTATTGATATATCAGCTTCAGGTACACAAGTTAATACATTGAAAAATTCTGTAGGATTTAATGAAACACTTTTATTATTTTCTGATACAGCACAATATAAACTAGACCATGCAGGAGATACAATCAGCCCAACAACAGCTATACTTAATGAAGTATCTAGTTTTGAACATGATGATACAGTCGCACCAATAGCGGCAGGTAGATTTGCATATTTCTGTCAGGCTAGAAATCAAAATACAGCCGTTAGAGAATATTATGCAGATGATGATACATTAACAAATGACGGTTTAGATATAACAGTTGCAGTACAAAATTTATTACCAACTAATCCTTTTCAAATTATTAGTAACACGATTGAAGATACATTAATATTTTTACATTCAGATACAGCAGATTCTCAAACTGCACCTTACAGTGGAACAGTTTCGACAACCAATGCTGACACTATGTTTATTTATAAATACTTTTTTGACAGAGGGGAAAAAGTACAAACAGCTTGGTCTAAATGGGAATTCAATGGTTTAAAAATATTAGGCGGATTATCTAATGATAGTTATATTTATGTATTAGCTTCAGAAAATACAGATACAAAATTATTTAAAATAGATTTACGAAATTTAAAAGACCCTACACTAGGTTTTAATACTTATGTAGATTTAAAATATCCTGTAACAGGCACTTATAATGCCACTACAGATTTAACAACATTTACTGCACCTTATGGTGCAAAAACAGGATTGATTGCCGTAGATAGAACTAATGGTACTAACTACGTTGCAACAAACACTACTGGTTCAACTTATACAATAGTCGGAAATCATACAAGTTTATGGATAGGTGTCCCTTATGAATCTAAATATACACTTAGCCCTCAATATATAAGAGAAGATACTGGTAAAGGTTTAGTTGCTGTTACTTCAGGTAGACTACAAGTAAGAAATATATCTTTTGATTTTGAAAACTCAGGATACTTTCAAGTCGAAGTAACACCACAAAATAGAAATACAAATATAACGTATATGACAGGATATGTCATTGGGTTCTCAGGAGCTCCTAACCAAGTTGCTATATCAACTGGTACACTTAGAGTTCCAATACAATGTAGAAATACAGATTTTAATTTAGATATTAAAAGCTCTTCACATTTACCAATGCACATAGCAAGTGCTGAAGTAGAAGCATACTATCATAGACGTTCAAGAAGAATGTAATATGGAAAAAGAAAAGTATGTACGACCTGCGATTTTAAAAGACGCATTGGACTTAGCTCCAAAAATGCGTAAAGAAGACAGAGCAGAAATATTGGCGTCAGATAATATGTCACCATTACAAGCTCTCGTCATTCCTTTTACAATTCAAGGTGCAAGAATATATTCAATAATTGGTACTAAAGAAGAAGGTGTCATAGGTATGTTTGGTTCAACACCAAGCAGTGAACCTGACTTTGGTATCGCTTGGCTATTGTCTGCAAACAATTTAGCAAACAATCATGCTAGGCAATTTTTAAAAGAGTGTCCGTATTGGGTACGGCAAATGGGTGAAGGTTATAAACACCTATATAACTTTGTCGATAAACGAAATTGGATAGCGTTAAAATGGCTACAACTTTTAGGTTTTGAAGCAAAGGAAGAGTTCCCTACTTATGGACATAAACAAATACCATTTTTATTAATGATGAAGGAGTTAGAATGTGCGGTGTAAATGAAGCTATGGCTGTCTTTAAAGTGGCAGGAGCAGTAGCAGGACACCAAGAAAAGAAACGTGTCGCTAGAGAAAATGCTTACGCTAACATGAGAGCACGAATGACCGCAGACGCCGCTTATTTAGTAGACTTAGGTAAAATTGAAACTGAAAGAGGAATGGCGGCAAGAGAAAAAGAAATTGCTATAATGACAGAAAATATGAAACGTAAAGGCGACCAAGCTACAGGTTTAAATATGGGATTTGGTAATGCAACAAGAGTTGTTCAAAATATAGGAACAGTTATGGATATGGATTTCAACCAAATTAACGCAGACT
>VTLG01014850.1_pt1 | contig 24085 bp, 39 predicted proteins | sample 4694571 | NCBI WGS metagenome assembly VTLG01 (sample SAMN12604809, study PRJNA352737) | marine metagenome | biome: ENVO:00000447; feature: ENVO:00000209|ENVO:00000569|ENVO:01000036; material: ENVO:00002151; isolation source: viral sequences binned using virsorter ...
GGGTCTCGAGGCCGCCGCATAAAAAGACCCCCGCCCTAGGGGCGGGGGTGAGTTGTTCGAGTTCCGCGCAGCTTGGTGAAACTGCCGCAGAACTCGCAGGGAGGTAATCCGGCGGAGTATGACCCCCGCCGGACAGCTCTGTCAATCTTCGCCGTAATATTCGTCCGCGGTACAATTAAACAGGATGTATCCCTTGCCGTGTCTGCTGGCCAATTGTTTTGCCTCTTCAAAAGTCAATTGTTCGTCGTCTTTTCCAGCAATGAATACGGCCATGTCTGTACCCATATGGCATGTTCCTACGCAATATTTCATTGTCAATTTATCCTTTAGTTGTTGACCTTATTACACTACTCCCATATACTCCCATGGTCAACAACTTTTAAAGGAGAATCAAATGCGAAAAGAATACACACACCATAGCGATAACGCGCATGGCTGGCTTGAAGTTCCTGTTTCAGATTGTCTTGAGATAGGGTTGCAGCCGGATGATTTCAGTGTATTTTCCTACAGAGACGGCGACACATTATACCTCGAGGAGGATTGTGACATGACAAAGTTTGTGTCCACATGCCTAGTCAAGACCCACGCTTTGCCAGTTATAGGATTTAATCGCGCCGACAATACCACAATCCGCAAAATGGATAATTTGCGGTAGCGCGATCCTGACCCGCGCCAATAGGTCTGGTGTTGACTCGGGAGGCCTTCGGGCCTCCCTTTTTTTATGCGTCGGGGTCGGGTCGGGGTCGGGTCGGGGTCGGGGTCAATCGACCCGGCGCCCACTACCGGGGGGGATCGCTTCGACGCCGAAGCTCCACGATCCCCCCCGGTAGTGGGTAGTGGGTAGTGGTTGCGAGTGCCAACCCGCTTCTATCATCGGGATACCAGCCCGACTAGTCACTGGCTAGTGACACGTTTAGTCTAAGTCATTACCTGGCTTAGTTTAGCTTGGAACCCACGATCCCGTTCTATTTTTAATCCCATAGGACCGACTACCTCTGTAAGTTCGCTCAACATCCACGATCCATGCTCTGGCTCAATACCATCAACAAAACCGTAAAACATCCAATCGCCGTCTGGCTGTTTCTCGCCTTCCGTAGCATACCAAGTCCAATTGGACCAGGGAGTAAAGAATTTAACCACAACGTCAATCTCTGACGACTCCATGTTTTCGGTAGTGCGAAGCGCAGGTATTTTCTGCTCAATCTCTTTTGTCATAAGTTGCATTTTTCTAACCTCTAATTGATTGTTGACTATCGAATAATACTCCCATACAATCCCATGGTCAACAATTATCAGGAGTTAATTAATGCGATACGAAATCACACTTGATTGTCCAGAGTGCGAAGGCTTCGGATACTTTGAGCATCAGCGCAGCGCTACGCTTTACATAAACCGAACTTGCCCCGAATGTGCGGGCGAACGCTACAAAGTCTGGATAATCGTCAATCCAGACTTTGCCGATTATCCTGATGCCGTATCAATTAAACCAATCGCGGAGGCCTATCATGTCTAGGTTTTTGGAATTCACCTGCTTGAGTTTGGGCATGGCCTTTTTGACAATATTCACGATTTTCTTTTTTGAGCATGGGTTTCCGGATCTGAAAAGCTGGATATTCATAGGCCTGCTGGCCAATGGCCAGTTTCTTGTAACGTGCGCTGCCCGGTCAATGTTTTGTAAAAGGGGAAAGTAATGAATTATTTTGAGGCCTCGCCATATTACGGGGAGAAAGACGAAGATGGAAACGAACCAATTTTAGGTTGGGGCGTCTGGTGTGTGCCCGATTCTGAATGGGTCGTTGAGGATGGACTGGACCAGGCGGACGCCGAAAATGTCGCGCACTCTTTTAACATTTGGGTCGGGCAAAGAAGAATTGATTACGGCTTTGTAGACCGCCATCGCTAGCGGCTAGTCGGGTAATCTTTCTCGCGCCAACTGAGGCTACCTTCGGGTCGCCTCTTTTTTTGCCCGGTTGTCGGGGTCGGGTCGGGGTCGGGTCGGGGTCGGGTCGCCATGGTCCGCCGCCACCCGCCGCCCGTAGATGGACGTAGTATATACATGCAATGATAACGCGCCGCGCCATGCCGGAGCTCCGGCGCCGCGCCATGCCAAAGCTTCGAGTGCCATGCCAAAGCTTCGACGCTGAGCTGCGCGACTACCCAGTTTTTAAACTTGAAAAGCTCTGGAATTAATTTCAACTAAATGCATTTTGTGGGTTTACATATCATGGGATTACGTGGTACAACATGCATGTTGTAAACGACAAACACAGAAAGAGAGAAAGATGAAAACAATAATCATAGGTGATCAGAAGTTTACCAACAGAGTGACTTTCATAGACTTTGCTGGTCCTATCCTGGCAACAGCCAAAGAAATTGATAATCAAAAGAACGTCCTGCGTGAAATAGGTCCAGGAAACTATTTTGGGAAAGATTTCACAATGTCTATTAAATCCGCCTCCAAAGGCGGCGGAGCAGATAGTAAAGCTTTAAAAGCGTTGGCGAAAAAACATGGCGCAACACCTGAAGAGATTGCAGAGTGCATCATGCCAAAATCGCCATCCGCTCATAAAGTAAAATTCACTAAAAACTAGCCAACATGGGAGCGGCAATGCCGCTCCCATTAACCAGGAAAGCGAGAACTATGACAGACAACCTAATGCTCAAAGGCCTACAGGAACTCCATGCTCAATTGCGCGGCGAGACAACCAGTTTTGATAAATGGTTGAAGGAATGCGACAAGGTTGTGTCGCGTAAATTAGGAGGCATTGGATTGCATGATTTACCAGACGCCGCATGGCGTGATTACTTTGAAGACGGGTTATCGCCAATTGATGCTGCCGATTGCGCTTATGATGATCAATGGTTCGATGAAATACCAAGCGAGTTATGGAGGTGAAAATGAATAAAGCACAGCAAATTGCTTTAAAGCGCGTGTATGATCGCACACCATTAGGTATGAGTTATTTACAATTTCGTAGGATCGCGACTTATGATCGCCTACTTGAATGTGTTATGGTGGAATGGTGCGGTATGGTATTGGGTATTGAGACTGACGGTTATACACATAGCTAGTCGGGTAGCTAGGTACTTAGGCCGGAGGTCAATTGACCTCCGGCCGCCCACCCCATCGGGCTCACGTCGGGCCGCCGCCCCCTCCGAGCAGAGCGAGGAGGAATATAGAGTTTTAGAAATATAATTGCTCCTATTAACCATTGGCCGCCCGTCCGCGCACCTTTCCCGAAGGCCCCCACCTTCATTTTGAAACAGAGTGCCCCACAATTTTTTTCGTATATAATTTCATTTGGCCGGGGGCGGGGATAGATAGATCGTTCCAAACATGCATATTTCCCAGCTTGCGGTACATTCCACACACTGGGCGATGTTATCTGGAAAAAGAAAGAATCTCATGTTCTGGCAGGACGGGCATTCAATGGCCTTGGGTCCCCTGTCTTCTCCGTGTATATTCACGACATCGGCCATATATTATCTTACATGGCTCTGCATGGGATTTAAACATGTTAAATGCACCTGATGAGGTTGTACGTGAGGTACTGGCTCTGGAGCAGGCGAAGCGCACCCTTGGCATTCGTCAGCGGGCCAGGGACGACTTCATGGTGTTTGTGAAGCATGTATATGACGGGTTTATCGAGGGGTCCCATCACAAGCAGGTAGCGGCGAAGTTTGAAAAGCTGGCCGTGAACCCCGGTTCACGGATCATTGTCAACATGCCTCCGCGTCATACGAAGAGTGAGTTTGCTTCTTATTTGCTGCCTGCGTGGCTGATAGGGAAGAATCCGAAGCTGAAGATCATCCAGACGACGCATACGGCTGAACTGGCTGTAAGGTTTGGTCGCAAGGTGAGGAACCTTATGGACATGGATGTTTACCGGGATATTTTTCCTGAAGTTGAGCTTCGTGCGGATTCCAAGGCTGCTGGCCGCTGGGAGACGGGGCAGGGTGGTGAGTATTACGCGGCGGGTGTCGGTGGTGCGATTACCGGTCGTGGTGCGGATCTGCTGATCATCGATGATCCGCATTCGGAACAGGATGCGCTGTCGGAGACGGCGATGGAGAATGCGTATGAGTGGTATACGTCAGGTCCTCGCCAGCGGTTGCAACCCGGTGGTTCCATTGTTGTGGTTATGACGCGGTGGTCACTGAAGGATCTGACGGGGAAACTGATCCGGGGTCAGGCGTCCGACATCATGTCGGACCAGTGGGACATGATAGAGTTCCCTGCCATACTTCCGAGTGGGAACATCCTCTGGCCGGAGTTCTGGAGCAAGGACGAGTTGCTGAGGGTCAAGGCTTCACTGTCCCTGAGCAAGTGGAATGCACAGTGGCAGCAGAACCCTGTGGCGGAAGAGGGGGCCATCATAAAGAAGGAGTGGTGGAACACGTGGGAGAAGGAGTCCATACCGGCGGTGAGTTACACCATGCAGAGTTATGATACGGCGTTTAGTAAGAAGGAGACGGCGGATTACTCGGCCATTACGACGTGGGGTGTATTCCGGCCAAAGGAGGGCGGCCCCGACAACCTCATACTGATGGATGCGAAGCGCGGGCGGTGGGATTTTCCTGAACTGAAGTCGCAGGCCATGGAGGAATACAGGTACTGGGAACCGGATATGGTATTGATTGAAGCGAAGGCCAGTGGTACACCGCTCACGGACGAGTTGCGGACGATGGGGATTCCTGTTGTCAACTATACCCCGTCCAGGGGCAAGGACAAGCACACGAGGATGCATATGGTGGCACCCATATTTGAGTCCGGCAAGGTGTGGGCGCCCGAGAAGAAGTTCTCGGAAGACGTGATCGATGAGTGTGCCGCGTTCCCGAACGGTGATCATGACGATTACTGCGACAGCATGTCGATGGCACTTATCAGATATCGCAAGGGTGGGTTTGTACGCCTTGACAGCGATGAGGAAGACGAGGAACCTGCAGCATTCCTCCATGCTTCGAGACAGTACTATTAACAGATTGAAAGGGTTTGACATGATCAAGTGGATAACAGGTCGTATGACGGAGCCGTCGAGTTACGGAGCCGCTGGTGCAATCATCGTGGGTTGCGGGGTGGTGTTGAATCTTCCCCTTCTCATCTGGGTGGGAATTGCAGGAGGCGTGGTCGGTTTTGTCCTGAAGGAAAAAGGCGTGATCTGATCGTGAGATGCACAGGCACAGCACGGGTCGCCATTGCAGCCGGGTTTTTCCTGGTGGTCACTGGCGGCCTGTTCTCTGCCCATGCGACAGATACGGTAACGTCATCAACGGTCTCAAGCACGGTATCCAGCAGCAGCAACACGGTATCGACTTCCTCTGGAAACACCGTTGTCGATAAAACACCGTCCACGGCCAGTTCGCCCAGTGTGGTGGTGAACAATTCCGATGTCTGCGTGACGGGAATCTCTGCGGCTGTGCAGACCGGATTTCTCGGACTGAGTGGTGGGAAAACTGTCCGGGACAAAAACTGTGAGCGACTGAAACTGGCAAGATCCCTTTATGGCATGGGTCTCAAGGTGGCGGGTGTCAGTCTGCTCTGTCAGGACAAAAGAGTCTTTGATGCCATGATGGCGGCTGGAACTCCCTGCCCGTATGATGGTCAGATAGGCGACAAAGCCAAAAAGGCGTGGCTGGAGAATCCCGGCAAGGCACCCGAAGGAACTCGTCTCGTGATTGAGGCAGAGAAGGCAGCAGAGCGGGAAGCGGAAAAAGAGGCGGAGATTACCGAGGCAGATCATCAAGACCCGGATACCACGCCATGAGAAGTTATGCGCTTTTTTTGCTGTTCTGTCTGTCCATCCTTATCGCGGGTGCCGTCGTCCTGTTTCCATCTCTGGTTTACTCGGAAGATAAAACAACTGACAACCTTGCACCTGCAATGAGCGGCTTCACGGCATCTGGCGGAACCTCCGTGGGCAGCGGACAGGGTTGCCAGAGCGGCAAGTACTGCACCTCCGGAACACAGGGCGGTGGAGGCACCTACACATCCAGTTTTGATGTGCCACTGACTGAAAAGGAAGTTCAGAAAGGATTTACCCTGAACAGCGGTATTACGATCAACAGCCACGTCAGCAACTCATCCCTTGATAGCTGCACCAGTGTTATGCAGTCAGGAGACTGCCGCGATATCTTCAAACTCACCATCACGTTACAGGATGGAAACAACACTGTGGAAACCTTCACCCATCAGGAAGAGTTGACCTGGACGGGACTGAAGGATTTCAGCTTCACGGACACGGTTGCGGAGAACAGCTATGGCGTCCTCACTGGCATGTTCGCCCTGTACGGCATAGATGCCGGGTATCCGACAGGGTTTTTTGGGCCACAGTTTTCCGACCCCAGCCTGACAATTGATTACCAGACGGTGCTGATACAGCAGCAGGTAGAAGCAGAGATCCAGACCCAGATTGAACAGGCTGCACAGGCTGAAGTTGTTCAGGTGGCCGAGGTTGTCGTCCCCGCAACAACAGATACGTCATCATCCAGCCCGCCGCCTCCTGCCACATCTGCACCGGATACGACGACCGCTTCGAGTGATGCCGCTCCTGCCGCCGAACCCGCCGCTGAAACGGCTCCTCCCGCTGCACCGGCAGCACCGGCAGCACCAGCGGCACCTACGGTTCAGTCCCAACCCTCGTCATCTGACACGGAGGAGACGACGGAAGCCGAGGCGGAGGCAGAGATTGAGGCGGAAGTGGAGGCCAGCAGTGAGACAGAAACAGCCAGTTCTTCTGAAACAACTGAAACGGCTGAAAGCACGCCCACGAGTACACAGCCCAAAGCCACCGTCAAAGCCAAAGCCGCCAAGTCAGCAAAAACAAAGGTTCGCATGTCTCAGGCACAGGCTGCTGAAACGGTAGTGTCCAGAATAGCGCCCAGCCAGCGATATGGAGCCAGTGCCCAGACGGTTACGATGGTGGCTATGGGAATGATGTCGCAGACAAGAGGAATATTCAAATCTGCGGGGATTTCCGATGCACCCGTGTTTTTCAGGAAGACATCTGTTCCGGATGGCCCTTCGATGGTGGACCGTCTGACGAATTACAGGGTTTTTGGCACTTCAAACGGAATTATGGAGTCTCTGGTTGAAAGCCAGTGGAGAAAGTAGATGGGCAAGCGGAGCAGTTTTGAGCGCAAGCCAAGAGATTTCTATCCGACCCCAGCCGCCGCTGTTGCGCCCCTGCTTCCTCACATTAAAGACCTGGAGTTCTTCGATGAGCCGTGTGCCGGGGACGGCTCCCTCATTGATATCCTTGAAGCTACCGGGGCGAAATGCCACGCTGCTGTAGATATAGAACCAATGCGCGATGACATAGGCTGCGCGGATGCCTTGTCTATCGACAAGTGTTTCAGCGATGCGTTTATTACGAATCCGCCCTGGGAGCGTGGCATACTGCATCGACTTATCGAACACCTTAGCATTCTTGCCCCGACTTGGTTGCTGTTTGATGCCGATTGGGCGCACACGAGACAAGCATCTCCTTATTTAGACCGCTGCAAAAAGATCGTATCAGTAGGCCGTGTAAAGTGGATTCCTGATAGTAAGATGACAGGGAAGGATAATTGCGCTTGGCATCTATTCCGAAGTGGCGCGGGGTCTTCCCCAATAGAATTTTATGGGAGAAAGTAGATGGCTGAAATTGAGTACAAGGGCATAAAGATAGGCGGCAACAAGCTCCTGCTTATCCTGCCGTTGATCGGCACCCTTGGCGGTGGATTGTGGGCAGGTTTCGAATTCTACAAGGACTACATGAACATGCGGGCCAAGATCGAGCGGTACACAGCCCCTGATCTGAGCGGTTTTGACAAGAAACTGGCTGTAATGAGCAAGTCGATGGGCGCAGTGACCAAAGAAATGGCTTCTGTAAGAACGAGAGTGGCGGAAGTGCAGACCGTTGTCAGGGACATAAGAGAAGATACAAGGGCCGATGCTGGCAAACTTTACAGTGGAATTTCGGCTGTTGACAAAAGATCCCGCGCACTTGATGCGGAAACCAGAGAGATTGTGCGCGTGTCCGAGAAAACTGTGCGCGGATTGACATCAAACAGTAAAAAATCCGCGCAGGATGCAGCAGAAGCAGTGGCTACCCGGCTGGATAACAAAATCAACTCGGCCAATGTGCGGTTTGACGCAAAACTTGGGCAAATGGATACAAAACTGGACGCTCTGGAGAAAAGACTTAAAAACACATCCAAGGGACATCTGGATTCAATGGCCAGGGCTGGAACAAAAGTACAGAATACAGTCACACGTAATGAGAAAACTGTCCGGGATGTGGTAGAATCTGCAGCTACACGTCTGGACAGCAAGATCAACTCGGCCAACACACGGTTTGATACAAAGATCACGCAGGTGGACAACAAACTGGACGCTCTGGAAAAGAGAATCTTCAAGGCGCTAAAGAGAGCACTTGATAACCCAATCTTGAGGAACAAGTAAAATGGCAGCCAAAAGCAAGAAAACCACACCCAAAGGCAAGAAAACCCTTCAGAAAGACAGCCTCTATGAGCAGTATGACCTGGATGGGGACGGGGTGGTAAGTGATGCGGAACTGGTTGCAATAAAAGCGATCCATGAAGCGGAGACCCAGGAAGAAAAAGCAGACGCCCAAAGGCGAATGGCATGGGTATCGCTCATTGTAATGATAATATTTACGGCTGCGGTGTTTCTGCCGATTTTCCCTGATTCACGGATAACCGCCCTCGGCTCACTGTTTGCCACTTTCTATATAGGAATGGCTGGCGTTGTCGGGGCGTTTATGGGGATGACGGCATACATGTCTGCAAAAAAATAGGAATTTAGAATGACAATAATGTGGAATAACGAGTTGCCGGATCGTCTTATAGGGTCTACTGAAAACATGAAGTTTACCCTGGATTCAACAGGCGAGTGGTCCGATAGCAAGAATTATACGACAGTCGGCACTACGGTTGATGTCAGTGGGACAATCATCAGTCCGGACGGATATACGTGGAATATCAAAGTCTCTTCCTCTCAGGGTTGGAAAAAGGAATATGACAATATTCCCACTGGTCAGAAGGAATCGTTTGATATCAAGACGAATTTTGGCGAGACGACCGTCCACATACATATATGGAGCGTCAATGGAGCCGCTGACACAGGCGTCAGTGGAGAGTTACAGATAGACATGTGATGATAAAAATATACATTCTTCTTTTTGTTGTTGGCTTCGTAGGCAGCACAGCCTATGGCGGTTATTATTATTACAAGGACACCCAGAACAGAATCAAGGTGCTGACCGAAAACTCGGCTAAACTGGAGTCTGCAAAACAGGCGCAGGACAACACAATCAAGGCTCTTGTTGAAGATGCGGATAAATATCGTAAATTGAACAAGGATCTGGGCAGAGAGTTGCAGAAAGCAGAGAGTTACAGGAACAAACTGATTGGTAAGTTGCGAAAGCACAATCTGAGCCGGTTGAGCCAACAGAAACCCAAGCTGGTGGAAGAAAAGATAAACCGTGGAACACAGAAACTGTTTGAAAGTCTTCGGCGCATTACTCTTATCCCTCCTGCTCAGTAGTTGCAGCAGTTGGGATGCGCTAAAGCGTATTGAGGTAAAGACGGTTGAAGTTGATCGGGTCATCCCTACACAGAACAGACCACGTCAGCTGGACCTGAACAACATTACCTGGTTCGTTGTTACTGAGCAGAATTTTGAGGATTTTAAAAAGCGTTATAAAAAGTACAATGGAAATTTTCTGTTTTATTCGATGAGCATCAGGGATTATGAGACTCTGGCTCTTAATATGGCGGAAATTAAACGGTATATAGAGCAGCAAAAACAGATTATCATATATTATGAAAGAGCAGTTGCGCCAAAACCAAAGCCGCCCAAGAGTGATAAGAATGAAGAGACAGGTAAAAGGAATTAACTATGGCCAGAGAACCCACTTCCCTTATTTCTGATGCAATGCCCGCATCTGGCATGCCGCTGGAAGAACCAACAGAGGTTGTTATTGAGGAAGAGACAGAGGATCTTGGTGATTTTATTGAAGAGGAAGATGGTTCCGTTGTATTTGGCCAACTGGAAGAAATGGTTCAGGAGGAGCTCCAGTCAGATCCTGATGCCAACCTGGCGGAAGTCATGGACGAGCGTTATCTTTCAGATATCTCTTCGGAACTGATAGGCTATTATGAGGACGACAAGAGCGGGCGTCAGGAATGGGAGGACGCCTACACGGATGGTCTGGATTTACTCGGAGTAAAGTACGAAGAAAGACAGGAACCTTTTCGAGGGTCCAGCGGCGTAACACACCCCATTATCGCGGAAGCCATTACGCAGTTTCAGGCGCAGGCCTATAAAGAACTGTTGCCAAGTTCAGGTCCTGTAAGAACACAGGTGGTGGGGGCCGCGACTCCGGATGTCCAGATGCAGGCCCAGCGCGTTCAGGAGTTCATGAACTACCAGATCACGCATATCATGGATGAGTATGATCCGGAAATGGATCGGCTGCTCTTCTATCTGCCGCTTGCCGGCAGTGCTTTCAAGAAAGTCTATTTTGACGACATTCTGGACCGGGCTGTTTCCCGATTCGTTCCCGCTGATGATCTTCTGGTTCCGTATAACGCCAGTGACCTGGGCAGTGCTTCGCGCATCACGCACGTAACGCGCATGAACACGAACGATGTACGCAAGCAGCAGGCCGCCGGTTTTTACCGGGAGGTGGACCTCGAGCCTTATGAGAGCACTGACGAAGTTCGTGAAAAAGAACGGCGTCTCATGGGTGTTGAGAAAACAACTTCCGACGATCAGGAATGCACTATTCTGGAAATCCACACGGATCTGGATATTCCGGGGTATGAACACCTGAACCCGGTAGATGGCGAACCCACAGGAATCAAGCTTCCTTACATCGTTACGATAGACGAAGGCAGCTCAAAAGTTCTTTCCGTTCGCCGTAACTGGGTGCAGGGTGATGATCTTTATCGTAAGTTAGAGTATTTTTCCCATTACAAGTTCCTTCCCGGTCTTGGGTTTTACGGGTTCGGCCTTCTTCACATGATTGGGGGTCTGGGACGATCCGCGACCTCCATACTCAGACAGCTTATTGACTCAGGTACTCTGGCCAATCTTCCAGCCGGGTTCAAAGCGCGTGGTATTCGTATCCGTGACCAGGACGAGCCGCTTTCTCCGGGCGAATTTCGTGATATCGATGTTCCGGGCGGCGCTCTTCGTGAAAGCATAATGCCGCTTCCTTACAAGGAACCAAGCCAGACACTGATGTCTCTTCTTGGTTTTGTGGTGGATGCTGGCCGTCGTTTTGCTGCAATTGCAGACCTTCAGGTTGGCGACGGAAACCAGCAGGCGGCAGTAGGAACCACAGTTGCTCTTCTGGAACGTGGCTCCAAGGTGATGTCAGCCATACACAAAAGGCTGCATTACGCACAGAAGCAGGAATTCAGGATGCTGGCCCGTGTGTTTGCTGAATCCCTCCCCCCGATTTATCCGTATAACGTCTATAACGCGGAAGCGTCGATCAAGCAGATGGATTTTGACGAGCGTATTGATGTCATCCCTGTTTCTGATCCAAATATCTTTTCGATGTCTCAAAGACTGGCTTTGGCCCAGACCCAGCTGCAACTTGCTCAGGCAAGCCCTGAAATGCACAACATGTATGAAGCCTATCGCAGAATTTACGAAGCCATAGGCGTTCATAACATTGAAGCCCTGTTACCCGCCCCGCAACCGCCTCAACCTGTAGATCCGGCTACGGAAAATGCGGCATCCGTGAGTATGCAGCCGTTGAAGGCGTTTCCCGGTCAGGATCACGACGCACATATGACGGCACACATAATATTCATGAAAACACCCATACCAGGGTCAACTCCGCCCATTTTTGCAGCTTTACAAGGGCATCTGTGTGAACATATAGGCCTAAAGGCCCGTGAAGAGGTCGAAAAAGAGATGATGGCGGTGCAACAACAGGTCATGGAGGTCCAAAATGCGGTTCAAATGGGCCAGATAGCCCCTCAAGAGGTCCCTCCGATGCCTGAAATGCCCGATCCAGAGGCCATGGTCGCTGGAAAGATTGCACAGTACACTGAAGAAGTGATGGCTGCGCTAATGCCGCCGCCTGAAGGCGAACAAGACCCGCTTGTTGAGCTTCGATCCAAGGAACTGGACATAAAAGCGGCTGATCTGGAGCGAAAATCCCAGGAATTTTCCGAAAGAATGCTTTTTGACATGGCAAAAGAGGACTCCAAGGAAGAACTGGCCGCAGACAAGATTGAATCTCAGGAAGACATTGCCCTGTTACGCGCAGAGGTCAATCGTGAGCGTATTCAACAGGGAACAGCTGGTAGAGGAGAGTAATGGCAATAGCCTTGTCGGAAGCAAGGAAAAAGAAAGCGTGATGTTTCACGTGAAACATTGTTGAGGAGTGTGTTATGGTTAAAAAACAGATGTCTGATCAAATGGGCATTTCCATGGAAAGAGCAGGTGGTCTTATGGACAGAGCGTCAAGAATGAACGACATGGCTGGCTACAAAGGTGGTGGTTCGGTTATGATTGTAAGCATAGGGTCGATGAAACCCCTGATGCGGAACAAGGAAGAGTATTCAGAGGACAGTTCTCTGATCAAGAGCACGGAGAATCAGGTTCGTGCCCGTCATTTTAACAATAATGATGGAAAGGGGACTTTCTGATGGCTGATATTAGGGAGAGTGGCCGTACCATTTCTGGTGCTGATCGACGCCTCGCTAGGAAAATTCTGGCGGATGAAAGTGGCCGTACCATTTCTGATGCTGATCGACTTCGCGCTAGGAAAATTCTGGCGGATGAAAGTGGCCGTATCATTTCTGATGCTGATCGCCAGCTTCTTGAAGAAAAATATCTTAAACGCAACGATGGCGGAATGGCCAGTAAGACACGGAGGTTCTGATGCCTAAAACAAAAAGCGGCAAGCCTATTCCTTATAAAGAAGGCGGTACTGGGCCGATGTATTATTCATCAAGAACCGATGCTGAAGAAGCGGCATATCGGGAAGCTGCCACCGTACAAAAAGTGGACAGCAACGGCGACGGTAATCTAGATTCTTGGGTTCTTGTAGCACGCCCTGTTTCTGTTAAAAAATATTTCGAAAAGCCAGATGATGTAGATGAACCTGGTAACCCCAATGAACCGGACGACCTTGGATACATGCAGGGCGGCATGGGGTTTACTGAACGCGGCCCCATAAAGTATTCCAAGGGCGGAGCAGCTAGAGGAAAGGCTTACAGCGGTAGTTATTAATGGCAGACCCAACGACCTTTGCATACTCTTTGCTAAAGGGTATCCAGGGACGCATAGAACTAACACAGAACGCCATCCTGCACGGTTCCCCGAAAGACATGGAATCGTACAGGCAACTTGTTGGAGAACTCAACGGGTTGGAATTTGCTGAACAGGAGATCAAGGATCTCCTGCAATCTTCGGAGGAAGAATGACCAAAACCCTATATGTGCCCGACCACGTTGTAGCGTCGGAAAATGCCGCAGCAGCTTCTGCGTACATTGAAAAAAATCAAAAAGTTTTAGATCCTTCCCTTGTAGAGAAAAATCTTAAAGAACGCCTTCCACAACCCACTGGCTGGCGTTTGCTGGTGATGCCCTATATGGGCAAGGCAGTAACGGAAGGGGGCATTCACATTCCAGACGCTGTCATAGACCGGGAAGCTCTTGCCACGGTTGTTGCCTATGTTCTTAAAGTAGGGCCGCTGGCTTACAGGGACCCCGCAAAATTTGGAGACGGCGAAAATACCAGCTGGTGCAAGGAAGGCGACTGGGTCTGCATAGGACGTTATGCCGGTGCTCGATTCAAAATCGACGGCGGCGAGGTTCGCGTCATAAATGATGACGAAGTCATTGCGACCATCCTGGAACCTGACGACATAAAGCATGTTTAACCAGAAAGAAGAAAGAAACCATGGAGAAAAGCCATGCCACCAGAACTAGATGAAGCCAATATTGATGTCGGAGACGGCGAAGAAAGAGCCACAGAAATAGATCTTTCCCCAGAGGCCCCGAAACCGGAAGAAGCCGCCCCTGAACCAATAGAAGTACAGGAAGCCACTTCTGATGAGGAACTGGAAGAATACAGCACCAATGTCCGTGGCAGGATAGGGGATTTAACCAAGCGTTTTCGAGAGGAAGAGCGGCAGAAGCAGACCGCTATCCAGTATGCTGAAAACGTCCAGAAGGAAAACCAAGACCTTAAAGACAGACTCAATAATCTGGACAAAGGTTTTATCCAGCAGTTTGAGGGGCGTGTTGATAGCGAACTTGATACTGCTAAAAGAGTCTTAAAAGAGGCTCACGAGACAGGTGATGTGGACGCAATGGTAGAGGCCCAGGAGGCCTTGTCCAATCTTTCTGTTGAAAAATCCCGTTTGACATCGGTTAAATCGAAGGAAAGAAACAGGGTAAATGTTGCCAGCCCTCCTCCAGCGGCTCAGGCGCCTGTTCCGCCCCAGCCGGCAGTTGTTGCTGACCCCAAAGCAGAGGCCTGGGCGTCCAAGAACAACTGGTTTGGCCAGGATGAAGTTATGACATACGCAGCATTTGGGGTTCACAGACGTTTAATTGAGGATGAAGGGTTTGACCCAACCTCCAATGATTACTATGATGAGCTTGATAAACGAATGAGAAGTGAGTTTCCTCAGAAACTGAATTCTGGTTCGAAACCTACGGGTGGAAGAAAAGTTGCGTCAGCTGAATCTTCCAGATCCCGCAATAGAAGTGGACGAAAAACTGTGCGGCTGAGTGCCTCACAAGTTGCTATCGCTAAGAGGCTTAACGTGCCTCTTGAAGAATATGCAAAATATGTGAGGGACTGACCATGACTACTGAGAACACAACTCGCCAAGAGTCTACGAGAACGCCAAGAGCCAACCAAACTCGTGCAGGGCAAGCACGCAGGGAACCTTGGAAGCCCCCGTCCATGTTGGACGCACCACCCGCTCCAGAGGGTTACAAACATCGTTGGATAAGGTCCGAAGTTATGGGATTTGATGACCGTAAAAACGTAGCAGCACGTTCCCGAGAGGGGTACGAACTGGTGCGTGGTGATGAATTTCCTGATTTTGATATCCCAACCATCGAAGACGGTAAACATGCTGGTGTTATAGGCGTAGGTGGTCTTCTGCTTGCAAGAATTCCGGTTGAGATTGCCGAGGAACGCAACGATTACTATCGGGGCATGACTCGCAATCAAATGGCGGCTGTTGATAACGACTTAGCTCGTGAACAGCATCCAGCCATGCCGATCAGTACACCTGACCGGCAATCTCGTGTAACTTTTGGAGGTCCTCAAAATGAGGGCCAGGAGAAAAACTAAATGGCTAATTCTAATGGAAGCTTTGGCCTTCGTCCTTTAAGCAAACAGGGCGGAGCCTCTAATTCCACTGGTATGACCCAATACTCCGCTTATGAAATTGCAAACGGCAATACCAATAAGTTGTATCATGGCGAGCCTGTGATACCTCTTTCTACTGGCTACATTGACGCTCCTGGAGCGGCGGCTGGTGGAACAGTTGGTATGCTTGGCGTATTTCAGGGTTGTGAGTATGTGGATTCTACCACTGGAAAAACAGTTTGGAAAAATTACTGGCCCGGTTCCGGGGCAGATTCCAATCACCCGGTAAAGGCGTTTGTCAACGATGACCCGATGCAACTTTATGTAATTGCAACGGATGCTTCGTGGACAAGTAAGGCTACGGCGAGAGCCGCAGTTTTTGCTAACGCCAACTTCTCAACTGCCATCACAGGAACAGACGCTACTGGTGTGTCGTTAGGTCGCCTTGCGATCAGTACGATTGCTACCACGGCTGCTCTGCAAATGAGGGTTGTGGGTTGGGTCGATGATCCAGAGAATGCTGATTTTTCAGCGGCTGGTATCGGGGCAATTGTACGGTTGAATAACCACTTCAATAGCAACAATGGTGCTATTGCGGCTGGTACTCCTTCAACCACTGGCGTATAGGAGGGATTGAAAAATGGCTATTAGTAGAGCCCAACTAGCAAAAGAGCTAGAGCCTGGCCTCAATGCCCTTTTCGGTCTTGAGTATGCCAGATACGACAACGAATCAGCTGAGATTTATGATACCGAATCTTCAGAACGTGCTTTTGAAGAAGAGGTCATGCTCTCTGGCTTTGGTTCAGCCCCAGTGAAAGCTGAAGGTTCAGCCATTTCGTTTGACGACGCCCAGGAAGCGTACACCGCAAGGTATACGCATGAGACTATCGCGCTTGCTTTCTCCATTACGGAAGAAGCAATCGAGGATAATCTCTATGATCGTCTGGCTTCGCGCTATACGAAAGCTTTGGCACGCAGCATGGCCAACACCAAACAGGTGAAGGGTGCAGCTACGTTGAACAATGCTTTTGATAGCACGTTTACTGGCGGCGACGGCAAAGAGCTTTGTGCAACAGATCATCCTCTTGTTAATAATAATGATCTTCGCAATGAGCCCAGCACAGCTGCTGACCTGAACGAAACCAGCCTTGAGAATGCTCTTATTGACATCGCAGCTTTTGTTGATGAGCGTGGCCTGAAGGTTTCGGTTCGTGGAGAAAAACTGATTGTTCCGCCAGCGTTACAGTTTGTGGCGGATCGTCTGTTGGAATCCACTCTTCGTCCGGGAACTGCCGACAACGATGTTAACGCTACGCGGAACATGGGTATGCTCCCGCAGGGTTATGTCGTTAACCACTATCTTACGGACACGGATGCCTGGTTTATTAAAACCGACGCTCCTCGCGGTTTCGTTCATTTTGAACGGATGGCGATGTCTACCAAGATGGAAGGCGACTTCGATACAGGAAATGTGAGGTTCAAGGCCCGTGAGCGTTATAGCTACGGTTACTCTGACCCACGTTGTGTGTTCGGTTCGCCTGGTGCGTAAAGCGTAACGGGGAGAGGGAAACCTCTCCCCACTTTTTTCTGGGATGAATAGCTCTAGCGACTGCCCCAGCAGACTCTTACAGGACGCTAGAACGAAACCTTTGTAAGGAGGATGGCCAAAATGGCTAATACAACCTTTAATGGTCCAGTCAGGTCTGAAAACGGTTTTGAACAGATCTCTGTTAACTCTACAACCGGCACCGTCACTACCAATCTCGATGTAGATACCAGCGGTAATTTGGTTACCACGGGTTATGTTTCCGCGTATGATAATGTAGTTTCGATCACAGACGCTACTTACAGCGTTGAATCAACCCAGTCTGGTGCGGTTTTTACTCTTAACCGCGCAGCGGGTATTGTTGTTACGCTCCCAACGGCGGCAGCGGGGCTTCACTACACCTTCATTGTAGGAACTACTTTTACAGGTGCGGGCCAGATCAATACGGACAACGCCAGTGATCTTTATTCTGGATTTGCACAGCTTTTTGATCCAGCAACGGCTGGGGATACCAACACCTTTATTCCGGATGCAAGTAACGATGATACCATTGATCTTGGTGCAGCGGCACAGGGTTGGCTGGTTGGCGGGATTATCCGTTTAAAGGCTACCACGGCTGCTGTGTGGCATTGCGAAGCCTTCCTCCACGGTGACGGCACTTTAGCCACCCCGTTTGAATAAGTAATGTTGGGGGGATTATTCCCCCCGACCTTTTAAAGGAGGATTAAATGGCGGATGCTGTAACTGCTACTACAGTAGAAGATGGCCCTAAGAAAGCTGTTTTTTATTGTACAAATACAAGCGATGGAACCGGTGAATCTGCTGTTACCAAGGTGGATGTGTCCGCCCTTTCGTCTTTACAGGATGGAACGGCCTGTTCCGGGGTTCGCATTGAGAAAATTGCGTTCACCAATGTGGGCATGGGCGTCAAGATTCTCTGGAACGCCTCTACAAACGTTATTGCAGCGGAACTTCCTGCTGATTATTCTGATACTCTTGATTATTCTTCTATTAGTGGTCTTCCAAATGTTGCGGCTTCTGGTGGCAATACGGGGGACATAAAGTTCACAACGGTAGGCCACGGTAGCGGGGATACTTATTCAATAGTTCTTCATTGTTTGAAGAGTTATTAAAATGGTTGAAAATCTTCAAAGAAAGAACGAGCTTGAGTTGATCAAGATTCAAGGGGAAATAAGGCTTCTTTCAGAGAGGATTGACGTTATAAAGAAGAATGACCTGCATCATCTTCAGAAATCACTGGATTTCATAACAAAAATCTTGTGGGGTGTGGGCATACTGGTAATAGGACAGGTGGCTATCGCTATAAGATTGTCCATCTCTGGATAGGAATTAGACATGGCAACTTCTGGATCGGTTGATTTTAATCTGAACATGGCCGAAATAACAGAGGAGGCTTTTGAAAGGTGCGGTTTAGAACTCAGAACCGGCTATGATTCCCGGATGGCTCGAAGGTCTTTGAATCTTTTGTTCGCTGAATGGGCCAACAGGGGATTGAATTTATGGACAATAGACCAGGTCACGCAGACTGTGGCCCAGCTTTCAACGACTTCGGCCATTACAACTTATCCTTTAGGAGCCATAACCGCTACGGTGGGGGCCTCTACCAACCTCAGTGTTGGTGAAACCATAACTGGCGGAACAAGTAGTGTAACGGCTTCCATTATTACAAAACCAAGTTCCACTACCTTGACGATAACGATTCCATCCGGCGTGTTTACCTCTGGCGAAACCATAACTGGTAGTTCAAGTAGCGCCAGCACTACCATATCCGCAAACCCCAGTTTGGCTGATTCCCAGGCGTCAGGAGATATTCTGGAGGCGGTTATTCGCCGTGACAGCGAAGATATAGCTATTACCAGAGTTGGCAGACAGGATTATTTAAGCATCCCAAAGAAGACTACCCAGGGCCGTCCTACCCAGTTCTATGTGGACAGGCAGATCACGCCTACCATAAATATCTGGCCGGCTCCCGAGAACTCAACTGACCAGATCATATATTACAGGGTCAAGAGAATTGAGGATGCTGATGCTGCGGTTGATAATGCGGATATTCCTTTTCGTTTTCTTCCCTGCCTTATTGCCGGATTGTCTTACTATATTGCTTTAAAAAGATCGCCTGATCGAGTGCAGATACTTAAAGCTGTGTATGAAGAAGAGTTTGAAAGAGCGGCTTCGGAGGACATAGATCATGGAGTTCCTTTAAGACTTGTTCCTACATATCAATCTTTAAGGATCTGAAATGCCTAGATATGCCGCCGGAAAATATGCGCTTGGTATTTCTGACAGGTCTGGCCGGGCTTATCGTTTAAATGATATGGCTCTGGAGTGGACGGGAATGCTGGTTGGGAACGATGAGTTTGAAGCCAAGCAGCCACAGTTGGACCCCCGACACCATCAAGTTGATCCCCAAGCTTTAAGAATAAGCCGTCCCGCCAGAACTGAGCCTGCTGTTACGGTTCTTTTAGAGTTTAATGCTTTTAAATCAGGAGCGTCAGGTTCGTCAGTTATTACTGTGACAGAACCCGGTCACGGCAGAAGTACTGGGGATACCGTGAGGTTTAGAACGGTAAATCCTTTCGACGGGTTTTCTTCGTCAACAATTCAGGATGCGGATGGTTACTCCATAACAAAAGTGACTGACGACACGTATACTTTCACAGTGAGTGGTGAAACGGCAACAACAGGGGCCATTAGAGGCGGCGGAGGTCAATCTTCGGCTGGTCCTGTAACGGTGAGTGCATAACATGGCTTTTACTTTTACAACACTGAAGACCGCTGTTCAGGACTACACGGACAATGCTGAAAGCACTTTTGTGAGCCAGCTGTCCCGATTTATCATAAACGCTGAAGAGCGGATTCTCAAAGAGTGTCAACTGGATGATTTTCGCAAGAATGTTACCGGATCAGCTACTCAGTCTGTAAAATTCCTTACAAAACCAACGGACTTTCTGGCGCCTTTTTCGCTGAGTATTGTCAGTAGTTCAGCAAACGAGTTTCTTGAATACAAACACATAACTTTTTTACAGGACTACACTCCAAACCCTTCAACAACCGGAACTCCAAAATATTATGGGGACTGGGATGAAGACACTTTTGTGCTGGCCCCCACTCCTGATGCCAATTTTACAGCGGAGCTACATTATTTCTATCGACCACAGTCAATAACCGCGTCTGACGATGGCACCAGCTGGCTTGGGACAAATGCTGAATTGTGTCTTTTATACGGCAGCCTTGTTGAGGCTTATACTTTTATGAAAGGAGAACCTGATCTTCTTCAACTCTACAATGGAAGATTCACGGAGTCTCTGGAATGGCTCAAAAATCTGGGTGAAGCCAAACAGGTTCAGGATCAATATAGATATGACAGTGTCAGAAAGGCTGTTCAGTGACAAAAGTGAAGCACGTAGCTATCGTGGGCCTTGGCTGCACACAGGGAACCTTTACCTCTTCTGTCGCTAACGGAAAGAGTTTTGATGAGGTGTGGGCCATCAATTCAATGATGGTGCCCATAAAACATGACCGGGTTTTCATGATGGACCCGGCATCCCGATTTCTGGATACGAAAAATGCGGGTTCCCAGACGGAAGCACTCCGTAAGGAGTTGGGAGTGCACCCCGGACCAATATATACCTGCACTCTGGATGAAAGGGTACCGGGTGCCGTTCTCTATCCTCTTGAAGAAGTGGTCAGGGATACCGGACTTTGCTATTTCAACAACACGGTCCCTTACGCTATAGCTTTTGCTATTTTTTATAAGGTTGAGAAACTTTTCCTGTACGGGATTGATTATTCGTACAAGTCCAACCTGGTAATGGCGGAAGCTGGTAGAGCTTGTACGGAGTTCTGGCTTTCTGCGGCTATTGCGCGGGGCATGGAAGTCGAAGTGGCGCATGATTCCACGCTTCTCGACACAAACGTGCCTGATGAAGAAAAGCTTTATGGATACCACCGGCTCGATGATCCTATGGTCATGTCTGTCTCGGATGGTTCCTTGACGGTGGGCAAGAAGTCAGAATCAACTCCTCCAGAACCTGCGGACGAGCTTTTTCTGTTTGGCAGGCATGACAGGGTGGTTGCCCTGAAAGAGGCGGTAAATGTTTGAAATAGATGCTTCAATTTCCGTGGGGGAAGTTTCTGTTGTTACAACCGACAACAGGGGACTTTCGGTAGAGGAAGCCGCTCAGATGGCGGTAGACAAGATACTTTATGTAGCTGAAGACGCCCCGGAGCCTCTTCGTGAGCAGGCAATGGCTTTTAAAGATACTGTTCGTGAGGTTATAGTCTATTATATGAAACATGCCGTGGATCAGGACAGGGCCACGGTAGCTGCCAGGTTGCGGGAAGCTGGTTATTCTGAACTGGCGAAAAATTTAAGGAGTTTGTGATATGGCAATTACAACAGCGATGTGTACATCATTCAAGGGTGAGTTATTGTCTGCCACCCATGATTTTGACGCTTCTGGCGGGAACAGTTTTAAACTGGCTCTATACGCCATCGGCGGCGGAGGAAAATCGTCCACTACTGCCACATTAGGTGCGGCCACAACGGCCTACACCACTACGGGTGAAGTTGCCAACAGTGGCAGTTATTCTGCCGGGGGCGGTGCGTTAACCAACGTAGACCCTTCTACTTCAGGAACTACCGGATTTACGGACTTTGCTGATATTAGTTTTACGACAGCGACAATCACGGCACGAGGAGCCCTGATCTATAACGACACGAATAGTGATAAAGCTGTCTGTGCGCTTGATTTTGGCGGAAACAAAACCAGTACTTCTGGTACGTTTACGATAGCGTTCCCTGCCGCTGCTGCGAGTACAGCGATTATCAGGATTGCGTAGGGGATAATGTTTTGGCAAATGTCACAGGCTGGGGAAGAGGTACCTGGAATGAGGGTGCGTGGAACTCTCCTATCGCCGTCGATGTTACAGGCGTTGCAGGTACGGGTGCTGTTGGCACAGTCACCATTCCGATCAGTATCTCCGTTACGGTTACTGGTGTTGCAGGTACGGGTTCTCTTGGCACAGTCACTCCTGCGGCTGGTGCTGGCGTTACGGTTACCGGTGTCTCGGCTACAGGATCGCTTGGCACTGTTACAGTTACGGCTGGCGAAAGCGTCGTTCCCACGGGTGTTGCTGGCACGGGCGGACTTGGTTCAGTTACGGTTACGGGGGATGCGCCAAGTGTTACGGTCACAGGCGTTGAGGGCAACGGTGCAGTCAGCGCCGTCACAGCTTCGATCAGTGTCTCCGTTACTCCAACAGGCGTGTCGGCTACAGGGGCCACAGGAGAATCAAACGTCTGGAGTCTTATTGATGAGTCACAAACACCTGGCTGGTCTGCGGTTGATGATTCACAAACACCTGGCTGGTCTGCGGTTGATGATTCACAAACACCGGACTGGACAGATATAGCGGCATAGGGATAGGAAAATGGCTTCTACATACACAACTGGTTTCAGTTTAGAAAAAATAGGTTCCGGAGAACAGGCTGGTACCTGGGGCACGACCTCAAATCATAACTGGGACATCGTGGACAGGCTGGCTTCGTACACGGCGATAGCCCTGAGCGATGCTTCTACAGCTACCCTGACTGTTCGGGAGGCGTCTCCGGGTTCTGGCACCGAGAACCTTCAGAACGGAATGTATCGTGCTATAAAGTTTACGGGGTCATTAAGTCAGGACTGTACGATTACGATAGCCCCAAACACGGCACCCGCCTGGTTTATCATTGAAAATGCTGCCGGGGACGACATCATTCTTTCTCAGGGTTCCGGAGCAAATGTCACCGTTCAAAATGGCAAAAACGTCATTGTCTACTGTGATGGTGCGGGAAGTGGCGCAGCAGTTGTTGATGCTCTGGCAGATCTTCAGATCGGAACACTGGAGTGTACTGGCGCGGCAGCGATTGACGGGGCTGCAACCTTTGGCAGCACAGTCACGGTTGGCGTCGATGATACGGGATATGACGTCAAGTTCTTTGGCGCTACTTCTGGCAGATACTGGCTATGGGATGAATCTGCGGATGGGGTTGTACAGCTTGGTACTTTGACTGTCGGAGTTGATGACACGGGCCATGATGTCAAGTTCTTCGGAGCGACCTCCGGCGCATACATGCTGTGGGATGAAAGTGCCGATGATCTGAAGCTAGTCGGCGCGGCAGGGCTGACAGTCGCTGGTGATATTGATGTAGATGGTACGACCAACCTTGACGCAGTAGACATTGACGGAGCCACTCAAATTGACGGGACCATCACCGTAGGCGTGGACGACACAGGTTATGACGTCAAGTTCTTCGGAGCGACCTCTGGCGCATACATGCTGTGGGATGAAAGCGCCGATGACCTCAAGCTAGTTGGCGCGGCAGGGCTGACAGTCGCTGGTGATATTGATGTAGATGGCACGACTAATTTAGATGCAGTGGATGTAGATGGCGCGGTTAACTTTGCAGCAGACGTAACCTTTGCCGATGGTGCTGATATTATTACTGCTTCTGCTGGCACCTCAAACTTTAGAGCAGGTGTCAATGCAGGTAACTCAATTGAATCAGGCGGTAACTACAACGTAGCAGTTGGTGATGAGGCTGGCACGGCTCTTACGACAGGCGATAACAATGTTGTTGTTGGCTATGCTGCTGGTGACGCAATTACAACGGGTGGGAGTAATGTGGCAGTTGGCACTTCTGCATTAAGTGCCGTTACAGATCAGTCTGAAAATGTTGCAGTCGGTAATTCAGCAATGGCAGGTGCAACAAGTGCCAGTGGTAACGTAGCCGTTGGTGATAATGCAGGTGGTGGAGCTACCAATACAGCAGACAACAATGTCTGGATTGGAAATAATGCTGGTTATGCTACGACAAGTGGCGCAAGTAATGTCTTGATTGGCTATGCTGCTGGTGATGCAATTACAACTGGAGGGTCAAACGTAGGTGTTGGGTACAATGCTTTAACTACTAACACAACCTCCGCTGAGAATGTTGCAGTTGGCACATCAGCACTTGCTACTCAAAATGGAGGGTCTGCAAATGTGGCAATAGGACATAATGCCCTTACTGCCTTAACAACAGCGGGTGAAAATGCTGCCTGTGGATATGCTGCTGGAACAGCGATTACAACTGGAGCCAGTAATTCTTTTTTTGGATTATATGCAGGTTATGCTGC
>VTLG01000129.1_pt1 | contig 24080 bp, 21 predicted proteins | sample 4694571 | NCBI WGS metagenome assembly VTLG01 (sample SAMN12604809, study PRJNA352737) | marine metagenome | biome: ENVO:00000447; feature: ENVO:00000209|ENVO:00000569|ENVO:01000036; material: ENVO:00002151; isolation source: viral sequences binned using virsorter ...
ATATAGGAGGCAGAAAGTTATATAATTTACCCTCATTTAATCAGTTTTAAAAACTAATGTCAGCAAAACAACGCTACGACTATTTATCGAGTGACCGTTCCCAGTTTCTAACAGAAGCAGAAGACGCAACAAAACTGACTCTACCTTATCTCATCAGAGGACACGAGGAGACTAAGAGTGGCATGAAGCAACTCAAAACTCCTTGGCAAAGTGTAGGAGCTAAAGGGGTAGTAGCACTAGCAAGTAAATTATCTCTTGCTTTAGTGCCTCCCCAATCTAGCTTCTTCAAACTACAACTTGATGAGTCACAGTTAGGAGAACAGTTTCCAGCGGAAGTAAGATCAGAATTAGACTTATCCTTTGCAAAGATAGAGCGCACTATCCTTGATGCTATTGCTGCATCAGATGATCGTGTAGTAATACACCAAGCACTACAGCACTTAGTTGTCGGTGGTAACGCTCTTATCTTTATGGGTAAGACTGGTCTAAAACTATTCCCGTTGAACCGCTTTGTGATAGAACGAGATGGTAACGGCGAAGTGATTGAAATAGTTACCAAAGAAACTGTTAACAAAAAGTTAATAGAAAATCAATTACCACCTGAACTAGAAGATTATACTAATTCTGTCACCGATGAAGGTGGTGGGAATATAGGTAAAGAGGAATGTGACATCTACACTTGGGTAACCAGAGAGAACAATAGATTTGTTTGGCACCAAGAAGTGTATGGTAATATGTTAAAAGGTTCCTTAAGTAAAGCACCAGTAGATGCTACACCATGGCTACCACTACGATTTAATACAGTAGATGGAGAAGCATATGGTAGAGGTCGTGTTGGTCAATTCATAGGAGATCTTAAGTCTTTAGAGGCACTCTCTCAGGCACTTGTAGAAGGCTCTGCAGCAGCTTCAAAAGTTGTTTTTGTAGTATCACCCTCAAGCACTACTAAACCCCAGACGCTGGCCTCTGCAGGCAACGGAGCAATCGTTCAAGGAAGACCAGATGATATAGGTGTAGTACAAGTTGGTAAAACTGCTGACTTCCAAACAGCCTATCAGTTAATGGGTCAGTTAGAGAGAAGATTAAATGAAGCATTCCTAATACTATCAGTTAGAGATTCAGAACGTACTACTGCACAAGAAGTACAGATGACTCAGATGGAATTAGAACAACAGCTAGGTGGTCTCTTTGGATTACTTACAGTTGAATTCCTAGTACCATATCTCAATAGAAAACTTAGTGTATTCCAGAAGACTGGAGAGATTCCACGTATTCCTAAAGGAATGGTTAAACCTATTATTGTTGCAGGTATTAATGCATTAGGTAGAGGACAAGATGTTCAAGCATTAGGTCAGTTCCTAACTACTATCTCACAAACAATGGGACCAGAAGCAGTTGCTAAGTATATTAATCCTGAAGAAGTAGTTAAACGATTAGCTGCAGCTCAAGGTATAGATGTATTAAATCTAGTTAGAGGAATGGAAGAGGTTCAACAGGAAGAGCAACAAGCTCAACAGCAAGCTATGGAAATGGAAAGGATGAAACAAACTCCTAACCTATTGAAAGCTCCTGTAATGGATCCATCAAAGAACCCTCAACTAGCTAAAGAAATTGAAGCATCTGGAGGTATTGGAGCAGATGGTCAACCACGAGGCGGTCCGCCTCCTGAAGATGACTTCCCAGTAGAACAACTAACATAAACACATGGCAGAAACACTCACCTTTGAAGACACAACTGAAACCACCACCATAGATAATCTATCTGCTGAAGAGCAGGATTCCCTACAAGTTGGTGAGGCAATGCAAGAGGCAGAAGATACTCGTCTTGCAGGTAAATATGAAAACGCTCAAGAATTAGAGAAGGCTTACATTGAATTAGAGAAAAAATTAGGTCAACAATCTAATGAATCTAAAGAAGAAGCTGTAGAAGAAACGACATCTTCTAACCCTCTAACAACAGATGGAGCTAAGAAAGAACAAGAGACTAAAGAAGAAGCACCTGAAGTTACAGATTCTACTGTCCTAGAAGATCTATGGAATGAAGCTACCTCTAAAGAAGGTAGATATACAAAAGAAACTGTAGAAGCTTTGGAGAAGATGGATGTTAAAGAAGTAGCTAGACTGCATCTAGAATATAGAGCAGCTAATTCTAACAGAGATCTATCTCAATCTGATGTAGAACAGTTATATGGTGTTGTTGGTGGTAAAGAAAACTACACTAACATGATGGACTGGGCTGTACAGAACTTAGGTGAAAAAGAAGTTAATATGTTTGATACAGTAATGGAACGTGGCGACCCTTTGGCTGCGTTCTTTGCCGTTCGTTCTCTAGCTTATAGATATAACGACGCAGTAGGATATGATGGTAAAGTGGTCACAGGTAAAGCAGCTAAATCTGGTAACGATGAATTCAAGAGCCAGGCTGAAGTAGTTGCTGCTATGGGTGATCCTAAATACGAATCAGATCCTGCATATAGAAGGGCAATTATGGAAAAACTAGAACGCTCTGATATTAATTTCTAATGTCAACACTAACTTTACCTCAACAGAATAATTGGAATCAGTTCTGTAAATGGGTAACAGATACCGACAACCGACTCTACGTTGGTTGGTTCGGTGTCCTTATGATTCCATGCTTACTTACCGCAACAACAGCATTCATCTTAGCTTTCATCGCAGCACCGCCTGTAGACATTGACGGAATACGTGAACCTGTTGCTGGATCTCTACTCTATGGAAACAACATCATCTCGGGGGCTATCGTCCCATCATCTAACGCAATCGGTCTTCACTTCTACCCAATCTGGGAAGCTGCAACCATCGACGAATGGTTATATAACGGAGGACCATATCAACTCATTGTGTTCCACTTTCTCATCGGTATCTCTGCATACCTGGGACGACAATGGGAACTTAGTTATAGACTAGGTATGAGACCTTGGATTTGTGTTGCATACTCAGCTCCAGTCTCAGCAGCGTTTGCTGTATTCCTCGTATATCCGTTCGGACAAGGATCTTTCTCTGACGGTATGCCTCTCGGGATCAGCGGGACGTTCAACTTTATGTTTGTATTCCAAGCGGAACATAATATCCTTATGCATCCTTTCCATATGTTGGGAGTTGCGGGGATGTTTGGTGGTGCTTTGTTCGCTGCTATGCATGGTTCCTTGGTTACGTCCTCGCTAGTTCGAGAAACAACTGAAAACGAATCCCAAAACTATGGATACAAATTCGGCCAAGAGGAAGAGACGTATAACATTGTTGCGGCTCATGGCTACTTTGGTAGACTTATCTTCCAATACGCTAGCTTTAATAATAGTCGCAGCCTTCACTTTTTCCTTGCTGTTTTCCCAGTCGTTTGCATATGGCTTACCTCCATGGGAGTCAGTACTATGGCTTTCAATCTCAACGGCTTTAACTTCAATCAGTCAGTCGTTGATTCCAACGGAAGAGTTGTCCCCACTTGGGCAGACGTTCTCAACCGTGCCAACTTAGGTATGGAAGTCATGCATGAAAGAAACGCACACAATTTCCCACTCGATTTAGCTTGATATTTTAGCGGCTGACCCGAAACAATCGTACTCAGCCCAGTAAACTTATTCTAACCCCTAATGCCTCAAAATAAATTCGCAACTGAACCACAAGTACAGGTTATTGAACAGCCTTACTTTGAAAATGCAGAGCGTGTCAATGGACAGCTTGCTATGATTGGTTTTATTGCTGCAATCGGTTCCTATATAATTACTGGTCAGATTATACCTGGCTTATTCTAGGTAACTAACAAGGTGGCTCGATTGTCGAATCAGTAGAAACCGCCTCAACGCTACGTCCGTTCACTCCTTAACAGGAACGCATGAAACCACATCATGGAACGGGGATGTGGTACTGGAGATCGTAATGACCCTCAAGTATCGTGGTGTTGAGTACACTAAAACAAACAAATAACTTAACATGAAAAAAATTGCACTAGCCCTAGCGGCATCTCTCGCTTCAGCTCCTGCAATGGCTGGCGTCTATATAAATGCCGAGTCAAACGGTTCTTACACAGGTAATAACTTTACTTCACGTACTACCGATCTACACATTGGGTACGAAGATTCAGTAGGTAAGCTTGGATATTATATTCAAGGTGGACCTGCTTTTACTTCACCTGATGGTGCTGATGGTAACACAAATTTCTCAGGTAAGCTTGGAGGTTCCATAGCTGCTTCTGAAAAGTTTGATGTATATGGTGAAGTATCATTCTTAACTGATGAAGTAGCCGATACAGCATATGGCACTAAAATAGGTGCTAAATTCAAATTCTAAATTCTAACTATGGCACATCAAACATCTAAACTTAGAGCTTCAATCACTTCGTTTTCACCAGAAGCTCATCACAATAAACCTGAAGAGCATCCTGATACTTTACCGAGTGAATACCAGCCTGTAGGTGTTGATGATGAGCCAGAATATGAATCTTTGGAAGAAGCTCTCACAAGTTAGTGAGTTATGGCTGGCAGTCTTCGGGCTGCTAGCTATTCTTATTATGATAGAAGGATTGCACACTAACTATCATCATAAAGCTGCCCCTTATTGTGCAAGGATAGAGACACCTCAGAGTCGGATCTCTATCTAATTGGCTTTGGCCCGATACGTCGGATACCCTTAGCCGTCTAGACGGTGGGAAAGACCACATCAAAACTTAATAAATATAGCGCAAAAATTTTCAGCTGAAGAAATTATATAAACTTTTTATTTTACATTAAACAATGGCTCATCAGAGTTCAGACCTAACAACAGCCCTCACCAGGCCAGGTCAATCGAATAGTACTGGTGACGCACGTGCTTTATACCTGAAGCTGTTTAGTGGAGAGATGTTCAAAGGATTCCAGCGCAATGCTATTGCTCGGGATCTAGTTATGAAGCGTACCTTAAAGAACGGTAAATCATTACAGTTCATTTACACAGGTCGCACCACAGCTGAGTATCATACTCCAGGAAACGCTATACTAGGTAACACTGACGGTGCGCCTCCAGTAGCAGAGAAGACTATCACAGTTGATGATCTTCTAGTATCAAGTGCCTTCGTCTATGAATTAGATGAAACACTTGCACATTATGAGTTACGTGGTGAGATCTCAAAGAAGATCGGCTACGCACTCGCAGAAAAATATGACCGTTTAATCTTTAGAGCTATTTCTAAAGGTGCTCGTATTGCATCACCTATCACGAAGGCTAACTTCGTAGAACCAGGTGGAACACAGATCCAAGTTGGAGCTGGTTCAGATGCAAACGATTCTCTAGTTTCAGCTAATCTCGTGACTGCATTCTATGATGCAGCTGCAGCATTAGATGAGAAAGGAATCAGTAACGATGGTCGTGTTGCAGTCTTAAACCCAAGGCAGTACTATGCCCTGATTAAAGACGTAAATGGTAACAACCTTATTAACCGTGATGCTCAAGGTACAGCCTTACAGAGCGGTGAAGGGATCATTGAGATTGCAGGCATTAAGATCTACAAGTCAATGAATGTACCATTCCTAAGTAAGTACGGTACTAAGTACATACCATCATCTGGTAATGATAATACCGTAGATACTAATACAACCAATCCTGGTAATACTGGATCGTTTGTAGACGTAGGAATCGAAGATGCTCGTGCTTCTGTTACAGGTATCAACGGTGAATACGGTCAAGCTTCCAACTTCGCTAACAGCTGTGGATTAATCTTCCAGAAAGAAGCTGCAGGTGTTGTTGAAGCAATCGGACCTCAAGTTCAAGTAACTTCAGGGGATGTTTCAGTCATCTACCAAGGTGATGTAATCCTCGGACGTCTCGCCATGGGTGCAGACTTCTTAAACCCTGCTGCTTGCGTTGAACTATTCGCAGGTACAACTACTAAGCCAGCCGCATTTGGATCTACATATCCAGCTAACGCTTCTTAATAGCTTTATATATACGGGGAGTTTCGGCTCCCCACCCTAACTAATTAATATTATGCCTTTTCCAACCACTAATGCTACTGCCGAATTACCAGCTATAAATCAAATACTGTCATCATGTGGTCAGGCACCTGTAACCACGTTGGACACAACCAACCCTGACGTTGCGATTGCATACGATACGTTATTACAGGTATCTAAGGAGATACAGGCAGAAGGCTGGACATTTAATAAAGAATACCACTACAAAATAGCTAGAAATTCTGATAATGAAATAGAGATTCCAGCTAATATGCTTCAAATTAAACTTACTGAGAACTCTGCTAATGCAGAATTCGATTGTGTAAGACGAAGCGGCAAGTTATATGATAGACAACATCACACATATGATCTAAGTGAGATATCAGGAGCTGAAGTAGAATGTGATATCGTATGGGAATTTGACTGGGTAGACCTACCTGAACCTGTACAGAACTACATTGTATCTAGAGCAGCTACATTTGTATCTCAAAGAATCATAGGAGATTCTACTCAGTATCAAATGTTACAACAACAAGAAGCTTTAGCTCGATCTACTGCTTTAGAATATGAAACATCACAAGGTCAATTTACTTTCTTTGGACACCCACAAGGTCAGCAAAATTACTATCAAAGCTACCAACCTTTCCAAGCACTTCAAAGATAATGCCAGCAGTAACTCAACGAATTGACAATTATTTAGGTGGAGTATCTAGACAATCTGATGATAAGAAAATCCCAGGTCAAGTCCGAGAGTGTCTGAATGGTTATCCAGATGCAACATTTGGTTTAACTAAAAGACCAGGACTTAAATGGATTGCTAATCTAGGTTCAGGTACTACATATGATTCATCTCATTGGTTCTATATCAATAGAGATGCTACTAATAAATACATAGGATGCATTACACCTAAACCAGGTGATGGTCCTCACGGGACTGTAGCTATATGGAATGCTACTACAGGTGCAGCTTGTACTGTAACTGAAAATAGTGCAGACTATGATTACCTAACAGGAACAAGAACAGATTATCATGTATTGAATTTACAAGATAGATCTATAATAACCAATAGTTTAATTACTGTTGCCAAACAAAATGACCCTGCTTTTGTAGCTAAGAAACAAGCTACTATTATGATAAGTGGAGCAGTAGTAACAGGTGAAGTCTATAAAGTAGTTATAGATGGTACTACTAAAACATATACAGCTCTAAGTGGTGATGGTTATAATGAAGTATTAAGTTATTTCCAAACTCAAATAGATGCTATATCTGGATTAACTGCTGTAAAGTATTCAACTACAGTACATGTAACTAAAGCAACTGCTATAGCGGTTACAGCAGAAGGTGGTCCTGATAATACTAAGCTAACAGTCTTTCAAGATGAAGTAGATAATGTAACTCAATTACCTTTAGAAAGTTTTGATGGTCATATAGTTAAAATTGTAAATACACAAGCTACTGAAGATACTTATTTTGTTAAGTTCTCAGCAGCTGATGGAACATCTGGACCAGGTTCTTGGCCAGAAGGATTAGATCCTAGCAAGTCTCCAGGTCTAGATGCATCAACAATGCCTCATGAATTAGTTAATACAGGCACTAATGCTTTTACATTTAGACAAGCTACTTGGACTGCAAGAACAGTAGGTGACGATGTAACCAATACACACCCTAGCTTTGTGGGTGGTAAGATAGAACAAAGCTTTTTCCATAGCAATAGATTAGGATTCTTATCTGATGATAAGGTATCCATGAGCCAATCAGGTGAAAGATTTAATTTATACTTTACTTCTGCAAAAGTAGTTACTGATTCAGATCCAATTGATTTAAGGTGTTCAACAATTCGACCAGCAGCATTACATTCTGTTATTCCTACTACACAGGGTTTAGTCCTATTTAGTAAGAATCAACAATTCTTGATGTCATCTGATGACGGAGTTCTGACACCAGCAAAGACAACTATCAGAGCTATCTCTAACTATGAAGTAGATACACAAATCAACCCTGTTGATATAGGAACACATATTAATTTTATTAGTAAAACACCAAGTTATACTCGTGTATTCGGCATGGCCACACGTGGTCAAGATGAAAACCCTGAAGTAGTAGACATTGGAAAGATTGTAAATGAGTGGGTACCAGATTCAATTGATACGTTGATTGCATCAGCTCAGAACCAATTCCTAGCTATGTCTGATCAGAGTTCCGATAAGATATATTTCTACCGTACAGGTGGAGAAGAGTTACAAGCTTGGTTTAACTGGCAGCTATGCGGTAATGTACAAGCCATGGCTGTTGACTCAGATGATATGTATGCTGTTACAAAACAAGGTACTCAATTTACGTTAAGTAAAGCAAGCTTAAGTCAGAGTCCAGAAGATGCAATTATTGTAAATAATGATGGTCAGAAAATTAATCCCTGCATGGATCTATATGCAGCAGCAAGTTCAGTCTCATATGATTCTACTAACCTTGTATCTAAATGCTATATACCATGGGATAATATCACTACATTAACTCCAGTTATAGTTATTAAAGGTACTACAGCTACAGGTCAATTTATTGATTCTGGATTTACTACTACACCAACTGCTAAATCAGATGGAGGTGGTGCTTACTTCGAAGTACCTAGAAAAGATTTATCTGGTATAGCTAGTGATGTGATTGTTGGATGGAAATATGATTTCGATGTCACCTTACCTAAGACATACTTTAGAACTGATGAAGAGCAAACATTAGCTGATTATGCAGCTTCATTAACAATATCTAGAATGAAGTTTGCTGTTGGTCTTTCAGGTGTGATGGGATTCAAAATGAAATCCACTGGTGTTAGACAAGGTAAGAGAGAGTATACAGGTTACGATTTAACAGTTGCACAACCTGGTGATTTTCCATTTGTAAAAGATGATCTATCTTATGTAGATAGAGATCAAGTAAAATTAAAAATAAATAATATAGAAGAGACAGGATTTACTTTTGTTGATGATACAACTATAAGAATAACTACTTTACCTATACAAACACTAACTGCATCTAGTGGTCAAACTACATTTACATGGACATTTGATAGAACAGATGTTACTAAAATAAGAGTACTACTTGAAACTGGTGTTGGTACTAATACATATGTACAAGGTATTGTAGGTACAGATTATGCAATTACTGGTAAGAATGTTATCTTCATAGGTAGTGATGGTAATCCTTCTGCTGTAACAACTGGTGTTAGAGTTAAAATATATAGTGCAGATGATATAGTTATTTATTTGGATGAATGGTATAACCTAAGTCCAACACAACAAGCTGATACATATTTAGCTAATGATATTGGGATAACAGAACAATCAGTGTTCACTTTACCAATACATCAAAAAACAAATAACTTCCAAGTCAGACTATTTAATGACTCACCATTCCCAGTGTCTTTAAACTCTATGATGTGGGAAGGAAATTACTCACCTAGATTCTATAAAAGGAAATAACACATGGATTTAACTTTATTATCTCATCTATTTGAGCTGTCTTACCACATGCCTCACATATTGGGTTTCTTCCCAATTATTGCGGGGGCTTTAGCTGGATGGGGAGTTGGTGCAGCAGTAGGTACTACAGCAGCTTTAGTAACTGGTGGTGCTATAACAGCAGCTGGTATAGGAGCTTTAACAGGAGCCTCTGTAGGTGGTCAAGTAATGGCTGGTCAGAAGGCTGCTGATGCACATCGTAAAGCAGCTCAGGCTACTAATGATGCTGCAGCTCGTCAATATCATTATGATATGGCAGCCTGGGAGATGAACAAAGATCGTCTTCGACAACAGCATGATTATACCAAACAGTCTATTGAAACTAAGGCTGCTAACGAAGAACGAATAGCTCAATACCAAGATACATTAGCACAGAATCGTTATAATTATGATTTACAGATTAGAAATCGTGAGCAACAATCTTTAGATGCTCAGTTCTTAAAATCAAATGAATTATATGATGCTCAAACTGATCTAAATACTAGAACTGCTAATGATGCTAGAGATGCAGAAATTATAAAATATCAAGAATTACAATATGAAGCAGCTTTCCAGAATGATGAGTTACTTACAGATGCCTTAATAAGTGAGGGTCAGACAAGAGCTAGAGGTCAAGATGGAAGAACTGCAGATAAAATAGCTCAAACACTTATAGCTGATAGAGGTATAAAACAACAAATGATAGCTGAATCAGTTTTAAGTGGAGCAAGAAATACAAGATCAGTTTTAATGGAAATAGCTAAAGATAAAGAAGCAGCTGATATGGCAGCTTTTGCAGCTAAAATGCTAGATCCAGGTGTCTTACCAGAACCACTAGAACCTCTTGAAGTACCAAGATCTGACTTCATTTATCCAGAAGCACCACAAGAATTTGACTTTGGACCACAACCTGTTATGGGTGCAATAGCAAATGTTAGTGCAGCAAGTGATTTAGGTTGGGCTACAAGTATAGGCGGTATTGCTAACCTTGCAGGTGGTATAATACCTAAACTTATAAATGTATAAAAATGGCATATACAAAACATGGAAGGGGTGCGGCAGGGGTCGGATCTACTAGAAGATTCGGTGATTTTGGTATCGAACAGCTAAGGCAAAGAGATGCTAGAATTATTGAAAGTTTAAAACTCCAAAAAGCTCAAGAAACAGAACGTTCTCAAAATTTAATCGCTCAACAAAAGGATGTTGATAGATCAGAACTTGGTGTTGAAGCAGACGTTCAGCAACTTAAACAAGACTATTATCAGAATGCATTAGCTGCTACTAAACTAAGAGGTAGGCAAGAAGGTCAGAAAGGCAAAGATTTAGCCAGGATGATCAAAGAAGATGCTCAACCTATTATAAAAATGTGGCAGCAAATAGCTGGTGCAACTGGTAATGTTTTAGAAGCAGGAGTAGAGCAAGCTGTAGAAAATAGAATTGCAAAGAATACATCAAAAAATTATAATACTACAGTTGATGTATTTGATGTATCAATCTGGGATAAGATAGGCCAGATGCAATTAAGGAATGATCTGGCTCAAGCAGATAGAGGAAAGACAGTTGATTCAATATGGTCAAATGAATTCGTAGGAAAATCACCAGTAATAATACAAGGTAAAGCTCTTAGAGGTGCTACTTTAGCTGCTACAGATCAAATACCAAGTATACTACAAAATACTCTACAAGAGTTATCATTAGGTAAAGTACTGCTTACTCCAGAAACTATCCAAGATTCCTTTGATAGAAGATTACAAACTATAGGTACAACACTTGGATTTATAGATGAGAATGGTCAATGGATAAGCAATAAACATGTTCTTGAGTTCCAACGAAACTGGAATTTAAAAGTTCAAGAAGTAACACGAAACTTCTCACACGCTAAAGTATTAGATCTAAATACTTCTAACAGTAATGTATTCTTTGATGAATTAACTGATGATAAAAGTGCTCAAAATCTATTCAATTCTGCTTTTAACTGGAGTTTAAGACCAACAGATAAAGATGGTTTATCTTTCCATTCAATGTCTGATGGTTATAGAGAAACTTTGATGAGAGCAGCTGGTGATAAAAACTTCTCTAGACGAGAACTAGAAGCTTTAGGTAATTCACCTTGGTTTATATCTAAAGAAGGTGCAGATTTTGGTAAGCCTAATAAAGTTATTGATAAAAAAACTGGTAAACCACAGACTATTTTTAAGAAATTCCCTACACTTAAAGAAGAAGTTTTAAAGGAAAGAACTACTTGGGAAAACCAGTGGACTGCTAATAGAGAAGCTGCTGCAAAAGAAGCTGATCGTTTAGATAATGAGAGAGTAGTAAGACCACTTCTTGATACATATAAAGGTGAAGATCTCTCTGATTTAATAGTAGAGATGGAATCAAAGCATGGTAAGAATTCTACTACTGTTACTAACTTAAAGTTATTACAAAAAGGTAGTATAGCTAATTGGGATTCTAAGCTTCAATTAGAGCAGCTTGAGGAAGCTAAGAGAAATATGGATCATGACTTCCTTATAGCTATGCGTAATTCATCTGAATTAACAGGAGATGCACGTAAGGCATGGAATGAGAAATACTTACCTTTACTTGGTCCTTTAAAAAGAGTTGGTTGGAGTAGCAAGCAGTTTAAAGATAAACTTGAGAAAAAATTAAAAAGCAAATTAGATATTAAAACTACAGGACCATTAAAACCTGAAACTTTAGATTCAGCAGTTTTGAAAGCAACTCAAGATTGGTGGGAGAAGTATGAAGAATACACAGTTGGTCCAAATGCTACTGCAGCTGCAGGATCAGCTGATGCTATAGAGAAAGCTGATAAATGGTTATGGAATTCAATTGATGATGAAAGTGGTACTTTTGCTGTACTAAGTTCTGCTGATCAAGAAGGGTTAAAATCAGCTGAATTTGCTAACTTCTTACCTGGAGGTGTCTCTTGGAAAGATTCAAAGAAATACTCAATAAGTAATCAGGAATATAAACAACGTGTTGAAGATCTAGGTTCAGAGAAAGCAGCTGCCTTAACTGATGGTGTAGTTTCTAAAGAGCATATTGGTTATGTTATTACGCAGCTATCTAATGGTAAAACTTTTGAACCAATAGGTTTTACAGGTAATATAAAAGATTTAACTAGACAAGAGTTTTATCAACACCATGTAGATCAAGAACTAAAAGCAAGAGGTTGGAAGTCTAAATTAGTAGTACCTGAAGATTTCAAGTCTAGTGTTAAAAAAGATACAGCATATGATCTATCTTTAAAAAGACAGATTGAACATGTTAGAACAATCAATGGTTTCTGGAAAACATTAACTACAGAAGCTGAAGGTACAAGACCTAAAGGACCAGAAGATGATAGAATTAATTTTTCTGTAAAAGCAGGTCTGATGGAAGCTATAGAAAATAATACAAGTACTGTTGAAACTGGCCGTACAACAGTTAACACTAATAATACATTAACATTTGAATCACCATTTGCCGCAGACAGTCTTTCTTATTTTGGTAAACAAGGTTTAAACATGATAGAAGTACAAACATTACCTAATTATTATGGAGATACTATTCGAGCAGCTGGTAGCGCACAAGACTGGTTATTTAATAGTGGGCAAACAGATTGGTATTTTATCCCAGGTGAGGTGCCAGGATTACCAGGTTCTTGGAGGTATAGAGACTAATGGATATTAATGATAACAATGCAGGGGATAGGAATGAAGAAGCTCTTTTAGAACTTGAACGCTATAATAGCGAACAAGAAAAGGAAAGACTTAAAGACCATGAAGAAGAGTACAATCCTAGATTTGAGAAACCTGCTGTAGAAGAAGAAGGTGATTTAGAACCTATCACTGTAAAAGAACAAGCTAAGAGACAAACTACTGGTAAATCTAATCAATATCAATCCTTCATGGAATGGAGGAATATGGAAGATGGTGAACAGAAAGAAGCATTAAAAACATCATGGTATAAAGATTATTATAACATGACTCCTGAAGAGTATAGGAATGCTAACTTCTTCCAGAAATTTGGTGCTGGATTTAAGAATCAAAAAGCTGGATGGGATAACCCTAGTGGTGCTATCACAGCAATGGGTATAGGTGGTGTAGATTTCATTGGTGATGTAGCAAGTGTTAGTCCTCCTCTTGGTGCAATTGATGATTGGTGGGATCGTAAAACAAAATTCAATGACCCAAACATGCAAAGATGGAGAGGGTTTGGTAATGTTGTTATACCTACTATGGTTGGATCTGGAATGTTCTTGCAAGCCTCAAAAGGTATGCACTGGATAAAACAAGGTGCTGGTCTTTTAGGTATTGATTTAGCAGTTACTGGATTTAGTGAAGATCAAACTGATCAAGATAGTTGGACTAGAGCTGCAGTGAATACATGGCCAGGTCAATTTGGTCCTGGTGGAAGAACACCACTTCCTAAATCATGGGTAACACATGATCATATGTCACCTATGAATAGAAAGATAATTCATATGGTAGAAGCTACACCATTTGCTCTTGTAGGTAATGCTTTAGGTTTTATGTTTAGTAATGGTAAACCTAAGTTAAGTTGGTTTAAACCATTAGATAAGCAAGCTAAAAAGTATAAGGCAATGGAAGTAGCAAGAGGTGCTGATAATCAAATTAATATAAGAATTGCAGAAATTGATCAAACTTTAGCAACTAAACCTAACCCTAAAGATATTAAAATTCTTAAGGAAGAGCGTAAAAGATTAATCACTCAATTAGGAGATAATAATAGATTTGATAAATTTGTAGAAAATGCAGAACAGAGTAAAGCTTCTCAAGCTGATGCAGCTGGTGCTGATAAAGTAAGGGATCCTAACAATACAGAATTTGATCCAGATATAACACCTACTGGTGAACCTGTAACTGGATATAATAGTATTCCTGAAGGTAGTGCAGCTCGTAACATGGCAGAAGTAACTGCTATAAAGAATGGTAATGCACCTTCTGATAGCTTACCTCCTCCAATACTTACAGAGAATCAAAGAAGAAAAGCCTTACGTGTTAGTGGTAAAGAGTCACCAGCTAGAACTACTATAATGGATATTGAAGCTCAAGCTAGAGCTATGGGAGATTTTGAAGTCATTTCTGATGGTATCACATACTCTCGTAAAGCTATGAATAAAGCTGCTGAAAAGATATTTATTAGTATCATGGAAGCAGGTGATGTAGCTGATATTCAAAAAGCATTCCTTTCTGAACGTTCTGTTATTAAACTAACTGATGATCTAACTGTAAAGATTGCTACAGAACCACAAGCTAGAGCTGCTTATTGGGCTATACGTGAACTATTCGATAGATATATAGGTGGTCCTGTTGCTAGAGCTTCTGCTCGTTATATGGACACTACTGGTAGAGAGATTGCTGCTACAGCTCAAGCTATGAATGAGTTCGGAGGTGAACTTGTTGATGATATTAAACAAACAGATCTTATACTTGGTAAGCTCCAATTCTTATTAACAGAATGGGGTACTAATGCTAAAGTAGGTTCTGCTATACTTAAACTAAAAGATGCTAGTAGAACTGGTCCTGCTTTTGTAGAAGCAGATGAGTTATTACCTCATATGCTAAAAGAGTTTAAAGCTATAGAAAATGGAGCACATGCTAAAGCTGTTAGATTCACTAAAGAGTTAAGACAATTAGCTATAGAAAACCCTCTTGCTGTTAAACCATTAATACATATCTTTGAGTATACTAATGGTGATGTAGATACAATGGTTAAATTAGCTAAGTGGGCATCAGATAGAGTAGATATTAGAGGCCTTATTCTAAGTCCTGATCCTGGCCAAATGAATTATATGGCTAAAGGTTTATGGGGAGTATTCTTTAATAATATGCTATCTGGATTAGCACCTCTTAATGCTTTAAAAGGTAACGTGTCTATGCAAATAGCAAAACCTCTTAACCAATTACTTGGTAGTGGTTTCTTTAGTATAGCTGATGGTAGTTTAGATGAATTTAAAAAAGTATTATCCTATCATTCAAGTGTAGTTGATACAAATAGAAAAGCACTTACTCATGCTTGGAATGTAATGAAGAAAGTTCATACTGATCCTACTTCACATTTAGATTCACTTAGAGCTGACTTTGTTATTAAAGCTAGAGAAAGTGATTCAATTCTTGAAGAAATGGGTGAAGTATGGAAAGCTAAAGGTGATATTGGACATACATTCCAATATAATATGGCTAAAACTTTCCATGAATTATACCAGATGAAGTGGTTCCGTACTGGAATGACTGGTATGAGCTTTGTAGATGGTATGACTGATATCCATTCAGCTACTTGGATTAGTAAGTTAGAAGCTATAGAAGATGCTATAGAAGAAGGTGGTGGTGTAGCTAGTAAAGAAGCTATAGAGAAAGCATTTAGAGTTAATTATACTAAGAAGTTTGATAAGAATGGTATCTTAAAAGATGGTCCAGCTAAAGCAGATGCTTCTGAAATTAAGTTTAATATAAATGATGGTCTTGCTAAAGCTATTAATAATGTAACTAATACAGTACCTCCATTAAAACATTTATTTACATTCCCAAGGGCTGTAAGTAATGCAATGAAGGTAACATTCTCATATACACCAATAGGTGCAATACCTGGTGCTACTAAATATGCTGATACTATTTGGGCTAGAACTGATGATCAGATAAAAGCAGCATTAATGAGGCATGATATTGATCCTACTACAACACCTCATTGGAGACAAGTTTGGAAGGTTAAACGTGCTGAGTATGTAGGTAGACTAATAATGGGTCAGCTTATAACTAGAGGTTTATGGGAATGGGCATTAGATGGTGGTGTAAATGGTCCTGGTCATTATAATCCTTCACGTAGACAGCGTGAGATTAAATACTATGGATATAAACCACAAACTATTAAAATACCTATACCTGGTAAAGATAATGATATCTTAATGAGTTATAAAGGTATTCCTGGTATTGAAACTATTCTAGATTTAGTAGGTAGTATGGCTTATTATGCTCGTGATATAGAGCAACCATTATATGAAGATACATTTAGAAAGATCTCTATTACTATGGCTCTTTCTTTAGGAGATCAAACATTCTTTAGTGGTATTGATAAGTTATTTGATGCTATGAATGGTAATGAAGCTGCTATGAAACGGTGGGTAAGTCAATCTATACCTATCATACCTAGTGGTGTAAAGCTATTAGCTAAGTCAATAGATGCAGCATATAAAGATATTTATAATGATCTTACTGATTACTATAAAGCTCAACTACCAATTGTTTCTAAGACTCTACCTGATGAAGTAAGTCCTTTTGATGCTAAACCAGTAGGTACATTAGATAATAAAGTTGCTGATGCAATCATGGCTTATAGTCCTATTAAATTCTACCCTGAAGCTGATAATACACCTGTAGGTAAAGTACAATCATGGTTAAGAGAAATTAACTATGAAGGTATGACTAGAATTACTAAGGATACATCAGGTAAAATTGAATGGACTAATGAAGAAAGACAAAGAATAAATAAATATATAGGTGAACAGAATCCTTGGAAAGATATTGCCAAGATAATGAAGAAACCTAAATACAAATATATTGCAGGTAAAGTTAGAGCTTTCATTGCATCTGGTCAAAGTCAAGACTGGGATAGAGTTGAATTTAAGGAAGAATTAATGCAAGTATACGATGAAATAGATCAGATATGGGATAGAGCATTAGCAAATGCTGAACAAAGATTCCTAGATGAGAACCCAGGTATACTAAACATTATAACAAGACAAGCATTAATGGATAAATATATCCAACAAGGTCGAATAGATGATGCTGTAACTGAAGGCAATAAAGCACAAGAACTAACAGAAAACTTATTACAAATGGCTAAATAACAATCAATGGCTGTTACACAGAATTCATACGTTGGGAATGGGACTACCACCACCTATTCCTTCACATTTCCATATCTAAAGGCAGCAGACATTAAAGCCCAGATCGACGCAAACGTCACAACGGCATTCACCCTACCGACTGCTACTACACTACAATTTAATACTGCGCCAGCTAATGGCACCAAAATCAAAATATACAGAGAAACGGATGATGAGGCACTTACAGCCACATTCTATGCAGGTTCTTCTATTAAATCAGAAGACCTAAATGATAATGCTACCCAAAACTTATACGCAACTCAAGAAATAAACGCTAGATATCTTAGTAACCTTGGTGGTACCATGGTTGGAGACCTCACGATGGATGAGGATGCTGAGATAATCTTTGAAGGTTCTGAAGCTGATGCATATGAAACAACCCTAACTGTAATTAATCCTACAGATGATAGGACTATAAGTTTACCTAATGAAACAGGTACACTTATAACTAATAATACTACTAACTATGTAACATCAGCACATATTGTTGATGGTGCAGTAGCTACTGTTGACATAGCTAATGATGCTATAAATGGAACTAAGATAGCAGATGATTCTATCGACTCAGAACACTATGTAGATGGGTCTATTGATGCAGCTCATATAGCATCTAATGCAGTAACTACAGCTAAGATTAATGCTGATGCTGTAACAGGAGCAAAGATAGCTGATGATGCTGTTGATTCAGAACATCTAGCTGCTGACTCTATAGACGCAGAACATTATGCTCCTAACTCAGTTGATAGTACAGCTATTGCTAATGATGCAGTAGGTGCTGATCAATTAGCATCAGATGCTGTAGTCAATGCTTCTGTTGCAGCTGGAGCAGCTATTGAATTTACTAAACTAGAGAACCTAGATAGTTCAAAGATACTAGTTGGTAATGGTTCTAATAAAGCAGCTGAAGTAGCATTATCTGGTGATATAACCATTAATAATGCTGGTGTATCTGCAATCGGTGCTAATACCGTTGAAATCGGTATGTTAGATTGCGAACAGACAACTATATCAGATAGTGATTCCCATGTTCCTACATCAGGAGCTGTTGTTGATTATGTAGCAGGACAGATAGCACCTATTGGTGGGTTTGAAGTTATAGCAGATGATGCAACTTTCCCTAATACTCAAGCAGGTTCTGGTGTTGTAATCAGTATTTCAGATGCTGCTGGAGTATCTATAAATTCAAGTGGTGTGTCTACTACTGCTAGAACAGCTGGTGGTTCAACTGTAACAATTAATGGCTTCCCTTCTGAACTAAGAGGTGGAGTAGGTTCAAATGCTGATCCTTATGTCTTAGGAGCTGGTACTGGTCTAATGGTTAAATCCACTGGATCTGGTCAGATCTATGATTACCATCAGGTAATGATAAAAGAATCAGACTTTGTACAGTTAAGTGATGATATAAATGACTTCAATGCAAGATACCGTATAGGAAATAGTGATCCTGGTTCAGATAATGATGAAGGAGATCTATTCTTTAATAAGACTGCTAACAAGATGAAGGTCTATGATGGATCTGCATGGGGTGAAGTTACATCAACTGGTGAATTTAAGATATTAAGTGTTAAAGATAATGGTGAAGCTCATGATGGAGCTGGTCCTACATTTAATGGAACTATTGATCAATATGATTTATTTGAAGGTACTTCAGATGCTAGTGTATCTCAAGCTGCACAATTATTAGTAGTACTGAATGGTGTCTTACAGAAGCCAAATGATGGTGGTTGGAGTGGTTCTAATGAAGGTTTCCATTTAGATGGAGCTGATGGTATTAGATTCTGTGATCCTCCTCCAAGTGGTTCAACTCTATATGTAACTAAATGTGGTTCTGCAGTATCAATTAATGTACCAGCTGATGGGACAGTTACTGAAACTAAGATGAATATCAGCAATGCTGGTACTAATGGACAATTCCTATCTAAACAATCTGGTAATACAGGTGGTATGACATGGGCTGATGTACCAGCTGGAGTAGGTGGTGCTAATCCTGTAACCTTTAATGATGGAATATATGCTAATTGGGGTGGTAGTTCAGATTTAAAGATTGCATATGATGGATCTAGTAACTTAGGTCAAATCTATATATCTGATGTACCTCTACAAATACTAACTGGTACTGGTAGGGATGTTGAATTTTGGCACGATGATAGTGGTAGTAATAATGCACAGTTTGCACATATTAAAGATACTGATATCTGGTGTAAAGGACACTTCGTTACTGGTAATCAAGGAGAACTTAGATTAAATGATGCTGATTCTTCTAAGTATGTAGGTTTCAAAAGTCCTGCAACAGTAGCAAATAATAAAATCTGGACACTTCCAGCAGCAGATGGCTCATCAGGTCAAGCACTTACTACAGATGGATCATCAGCTTTATCTTGGTCTAATGTAGAAAGCACAGTAGCTAATGGAGCTATTTATATTAATGATGATGAAATAACTGATGACTACACTGTAGCAGCAGGAAAAGGGGCACACAGTGTCGGTCCCATAACCTTAACAGGAGCCACTGTAACTGTAAACGGACGTTGGGTGATTAGCTAATGGCAATTGTATTAGACGGTTCTAGTGCAGCAGGTACACTAAACCTTGGCACGAATGGGACTATTTCAAATTTAGCCGTAGGTGGTGTACCTGACGGCACGATAGATACAGATGCTCTAGCAGCAGATGCTGTAACAAATGCAAAAGCAAACTTTATTGGAGAGGTATTTGCTTGGGGTCATTTAATTATATCAAGTGGATCACCAAGTTTTAATAAAAGCTCAGGTTTTGGAGCTATTACAGATAATGGGATAGGTGATTTTACAATTGCATTAAGTGTAACTCAAGCTGATGCTCATTATATTTGTTTAGGTGCAGCAGGCTCATCATATAATGGTGGTGAAAACGCAATGGTTAATTTTGAAAGAATAGGTTCTACTGGTAATGTTGGTAATAACACAACAACAGCTCTTAGAATGAATGTTTGTAGATCTAACGATGGGTCAGTATATGATGCTCAAGGTCCAGTTTACATTTGTTTAATTCATGAGGGTTAATTAATGGCTAATGTAATTATTCACGCAAATGCTGAAGGTGTAGCAGCAATAACAAAACCTACACCCGAATGGAAAGGAACATTAGCTGAATTAGCTACTCATTTAGGTATATCTAGTTATGAGATTGTTGATGAATCTAAAATTCCTACAGATAGAACATTTAGACAAGCCTGGGTTAAAGGATCAGGTGCAGTTACGGAAGATGTAACAAAAGCCAAAGCTATTGCACATAGGACTAGAAGAGATAAGAGATCAGAGGAATTTAAACCTCATGATGAAATTATTTCTTTAAATATTCCTGGTCAAGACGCTACTGCAGCTGAAACATCAAGAGCTGCAATTAGAACTAAATATGCAACTATGCAAACAAATATAGATAATGCAACTGATATAGCTGGCATTAAAACAGCTTTAGGAGGTTGATATGTCAGGACTAAAAATTAAAGCAACAGCTGGCGGTGGTTCAACAGAACTACAAGGACCAGCTAATACAGGAAATAACACGGTTCTAAAACTTCCTTCAGCCGATGGTTCAGCTAACCAGATAATGAAAACTGATGGTAGTGGTAATCTTGGATGGGCTACAGATACAGGAGGACTGTTTTCTAGCTATGCATTATTAGAAGACGAGAAAACAGATACAACTAATGGAGGTGCTTCAACAGCAACAACTTGGCATCATAGAGATTTAAACAGTGAGGTATTTGATCCTGATAATATAGTTAGTTTAGCAAGTAATAAATTTACAATAGGACCAGGTACTTTTTATATTACTTGGCGTTGTCCAGGATATAGAACTGCAGGTTTAAATAGCCGTTTATATAACGTAAGTGATAGTTCAGTTGTTAAATATGGTACTGCTGGACTTTCTTATACGGTTAGTACTTATGCTATAACTCATACTTTTGGTTCAGCTAGAGTAACTATTTCATCAGGAACTAAGGAATATAGAATTGATATGTATGCTCATAGTGCTTATGCAAATGGTTTGGGTGAAAACTCTTTAGGTGGTGCAACATCTAATAATATCTTCACTCAAGTTGAAATCTTTAAGGAGGCTTAATTATGGCAATAAATACAGATGTAAATATACCTCTAGTTTTAGATTACTTAAATAAGACTCCTGAGTGGCTTTCCTTATCTAAATCTATACCACCTCATACAATTGTTGGATGGGAAGGTGGAGATGCTCAACCTACAGATGATCAAATCAATCAAGGTTGGACTGATTATAAAACAGCTCAAGCAGCTATAAAGTATAAAACAGATAGAGAAGATGCTTATCCCTCAATAGCAGATCAATTAGATATGCAGTATTGGGACAAAAAGAATGGTACAACAACTTGGGTCGATGCCATTGCTAAAGTAAAATCAGACAATCCTAAACCATGAGTGAAGTAATCGTAGATACCCTGAAACACTCAGGGAATAGTGGAACAGCTAATGTAACGTTAGCTAGTAATGGTAATGTTACGGTAGCTGGTGCATTAAGTGCTGGTAGTTTTACTGGAGCAGGTTTATTTACTAGTTATGCAATTATATGTGATCAAAAAGATAGTACTACAGATGGAGGTGACTTTACCACTGGTGCTTGGAGAACAAGAAATTTAAATACTGAAATAGCAGATCCTGATGGTATTGTCTCAATTTCTAGTAATCAATTTACTTTACAAGCTGGTACTTATTTAATTAAATGGTCAGCTCCTGCTTATGATGTAGATAGGCATGTAACTAGATTATATGATGTAACTAATAGTGCTCTTAGACAATATGGTAAAACAATGTATGTTAATAGTAGTGATAATATACAAAGTGATTCTAACGGTTTTGCAAGAATAACTATTAGTGGTGCAACTGCTTATGAAATACAACATTCTTGTCAAACTAGTAATAGTGTTTATGGACTCGGAGTAGCTAGTGAAACAACTGCTGCTGGAGCTTATTCTGATGGTACTACAGAAGGTTATTCTATCTTTACAGTTGTAGAAATTTATAAGGAGGCATAATGGCATTAACAGAAATTAATTCAAAATCCATCAAAGATGGTGAAATCGTTAATGCTGATATAGCAGACGATACAATAGCAGAAGCTAAACTAGATATACATGCTGCTCCTTCGGGAACTAATAAATTCCTTGGATATACCTCAAATGGTATGGAATGGGCAGTACCACCTGATACAACTACTCCTGCAGATGATTCAGTTACTGGTGCTAAATTAAGTGTATCACTTGTTCAAGGTGATGTCTTATATGGTAGTGGTACAGATACGTTAGCTAGATTGGCTAAAGGTACAGCTGGACAATCACTTGTAATGAACTCAGGAGCTACAGCACCCGAATGGGGTGATTCAGCTGCTGGAGCAAAAGGTAATGGTCCTGATAAAATATTCTGGGAGAATGGAAAGGAAATAACTTATAGTTATACAATTACAAATAATCATAACGCCATGACTGCTGGACCTGTTGAGATTGCTGCTACTGGAAACGGTGACGGCAGTGCTGTAGTAGTGACAGTAGGCGATGGAGAAACCTGGACAATCGTATAAATTATGGCAATAACAATTAATGGAAGTGGGTCTATAACAGGTATAACGACCCGATTAGCATCTGCGGCTGCACCTGCTGGTTCTGTAATTCAAACAGTTTCAGCAACAAATACTGGTACTCAATCCTATAGCGGTACTAATACATGGCATACTGCGATGTCACTAAACATTACGCCAACTTCGGCTTCAAGTAAGGTATTCGTTGTTTTCAATATGAATATTGGACAAGCTAGTGTAGGCGCAGGGAGTGGCGCAAAAATATTAAGAGGAAGTACAGAAATCCTCAGAGGAGATGCTGATGGTAGTAGAGATAGAGGACAAGTTGCACAATTCACTTGCCATTCAAACACAACTAATACAATAAGGTATGTAAGTCCCTCCGTTTTAGATTCTCCAAATACTACAAGTCAAGTGACTTATAATTTTCAAGTTTTTTCAAGTTCTCAAGATGTTTATATAAATAGAACACACGAAGATCCTAACGATGCTGGAGTTGTAAGAGGTTCCAGTTTTGCATACGCAATGGAGATAGCAGCATGACATTAAAATTAAACGGCTCCACATCAGGGAGTTCATCAATAGATGCTCCTGCTAGTGGAAGTGATAGAACTATTACATGTCCTGATGCTACTGGAACAATGGCATTAACTAGTAATCTTTTATTCTCTAGTTATGCAATCATATGTGATCAAAAGGACTCTGGCGTGGACGGAGGTACATTCACTAGTGCAGCTTGGAGGACAAGAGATTTAAATACTGAAATTGCTGATCCAGATGGTATTGTTTCAATCTCTAGTAATCAATTTACGCTGCAAGCTGGAACTTATTTAGTTAAGGCTACTGTTCCTGCTTACAAAGCAACTACTCATGTGGCGAAACTTTATAATGCGACTGATAGCTCAGATATTCAGATGGGTACAGCTCAAACAGCTCATATTAGTTATTTAGGTGACGCTTCTTCAAAAATTTATGCAAGATTTACGTTATCTGGTGCAAAAGCATTAGAGATACAACATATATGTTCGCATACGGTAGCTAATGTTGGTTTCGGTAGTGGACATAGCTATGGGGTAAACGTTTATACAGTCGTAGAAATCTATAAGGAGGCATAATGAGTACAATAAAAACAACGAATATTACTCATGGGAGTAATTCAGGTA
>VTLG01001842.1_pt1 | contig 24079 bp, 40 predicted proteins | sample 4694571 | NCBI WGS metagenome assembly VTLG01 (sample SAMN12604809, study PRJNA352737) | marine metagenome | biome: ENVO:00000447; feature: ENVO:00000209|ENVO:00000569|ENVO:01000036; material: ENVO:00002151; isolation source: viral sequences binned using virsorter ...
AACTGGACCGCTAAATGTTGTATTTGCCATAATTATATCCTCCTAGTTTCTGAACATAGTCTCTAGGCCGTCGACTATACTCGTCTATGTTCTAAATTAATTGTATAGTGATTAAATTATATATGAATTTTTAGTAGAGTGCAAGAGGTCCCAGAAGAAATATACTATTTCAACGATGTGGCTTTATTTAAGTTGCCACAGAAACTTCGGGGGCAGCATCATGAATTGCATTTTCTCTATCTGCAATCTTACGTTCCTCGGCTTTAATCTCAGTGATAACTTTTTTAATAGCGTTATCAATTTCGACCATATTGAGAGTATATTTACCATTTTGCTCATACTCCAACTGCCACCTTAACTCCAAGGACCGTTTTTGTTTGTACAGGTCTTGTACCATCGATAACCTCCTCATAGGTTATTCTATTTTTATGGGAGTCATATACATTTTCGCCCATATATTCCCAGTTTATACTCTTTTCTCCAATTTTGTCAAGGATAGATTTTTCAATAGATTCAGCATTATCTTCAGCTTTTACTTCAAAAGAAGCAAAGTGATTATAAGCCCATATTTTTACTAGGAATTTTCTCATTTTCTTACCTTATTTGTAAAATGTGGCGGAACTATGTTCCGCCACATAATTAGTTTAGATTACGCACCTTCAACGCCGAAGATACCTCTATAGTCGGATACTCCAAATGAGTATCTTTCTCTAGCTTTGTATCTAACGTTGCCAGTATCGAAGTCTCCTTCCATAGCAGTTTTTAATGCTGCTCTTTGGAACATCTTCATACCATTAGGCACATCAGTAATAACATACCAACTGTCAGTATCAGTTAAGAAATTGTTCACTCTGTATCCTTGAGGAACCATTCCCATTGACACAACAGCATTGATGTCATTATCAGCTGTACCAACTCTACCTTGAGATTTCATCAATCTCTCAGCAGTAAATTGGTTAGCCGAAGGAATAATCATCTTCATTGCTCTAGCTGCTACTCTCAAACCTCTTTCATCAGTCATTGCAGCAATGTCAATCAATGCTTGCTCTAATGATGTTTCGTTTAAGTCTGCTTGCGTAGTTAAAGTGTTTTTAACTGCTGTTCCGCTAACCGTTGCGTGGTTAGTTGAAAACAGAGAAACTGCATCACCTGAATCGAAATTGTCTGTTGATGGCAGACCATCGTTTAAAGGTTTTGCTGCTTTAACTTGTTTCGCATTAGACATAGAACGTGCCAAAGCTTTTGTATATCTAGAAGCAAGTCTATCGTAGAGATTATCTTCGATAGCTTCTTCAGTTATAGCAAATGCTAAAGCTACTGTGTCGTGAGTGTAACGAGCAGTGTAAGTTTCTTGTGCAGTATCGAATGATACTCCAGATCCTTCTGCTTTTACTTGTGCGTTAGCGAATCCAGATAACATAACTTCCTCTTCGAAAGCTCTGTCACTTGACTCGGTTGTATAAATCTCAGCATGCTGATTTTCATACCGTTTGTATTCCAGGCCGAATAGTGCATTCAAACCTGGCTCTAGTTCTTTAACTAGTTGTGTTCTTGATATAGCCATAATTTATTCCTATTCTCCTTAAGCTCCAGTACTATCAATGTACTCGTTTAAGTTTTGGATTACAACAACAGTACAATAAGCCGCTGTTAGATCGTTATTTTCTGGGTCCTCTGCGCTTCTAACGAATCTCCATGTATTGTTAGTTGCGTGAGTTGCTCCAATGTTAAGTTCCGTATTGGATCTTCCAGTTGACGTGCTTCCGCCTGTGTTCACACCGAATGTGTCAAGAACGATAGCATGTGCACCAACGACAGTAGTTGCTACTGCAGCATCGGTTGCAACATTGTACAACTGCCAAGGATAGTCATTTACGAACGCTTTAGTATCCTCACTGTTTGCTGGTGTGATTGTTGCATCATACCAACTTGCAAATGTAGGTTTTAACGTACTTGCCGCGTTGTAAAATATACCCTGTAAAACACCATTAGTAGTCCCAGTGTTCGAATCCTCTCCAGTTACAATGTATCCAGCAGTAACACGTACTCCCATACCATTGAATTTGTCTGCAGAGTCTCCGGCATCTATAAAGTATTCGGATAATCCTTGAGTAGAAGGTGTATTACCTAACGTACCTGCTGGAATAAAACCGAAACCTGCGCTATTTTTATTAGCCATAGTTGTCTCCTTTTGTCCATTGCGTTTACCGAAATGGACGGGTTAATTTAAATCGATGATAGGGAATTGGTTGTTATCCCGAGAAAATTAGCTTTTCTTTGTACCACCGAAGGTTACACGAGATTGCCTGTCGACATCGATAGGCATACTCTTATGCTCTTCCCTCATTAAATCGTTTTCAACTGCTTCATCCTGACCTTTTGCTTGTGCAGCAAAATAATCAGCACGAGACTGCGCGATCTCTTCAGGTACCCTAGCGAGCAATAGGCCACCAACCCCGATAACCCCTTTGTACTTACCGTCTTGGACAATTGGATAATCAGAATCTTTATATTCGTCAGCTCTCACTAACTCATAACCAGATCTAATTCTCCCAGAGATATTTTTAGTGTCTTGAAACCCTAAACTCTCTGATCTTATCCATCTGTGCCTGAATCCATCAGGTGCAGGGGGTGCATCTAGAGAAGATGGAGGAGTCCACACTTTTGGTCTTTCAGTTTCTGACCGTGTTTGACTCGCACGTGAAGTTTTGTCTTCTTTTTTCATTTTACGCTCCTTCCGTGAGTTTTATTTGTTTTGCGTATTCTTCGAGTGGCACACCTAATTTTTTCGCGATAGCGACCTGAGAGGGTGTGAGTCTCACAGTTTTGCGTCCTGGTTTTACACTTCTCTGAGCTGAAGCGACCGACTGTACGGGCTTGGACGTATGCTCTACAGCATCACCTTTATCAAATTTATGTGAGAAGTCAACTCTTATTCGTTTGTCAACTTCATTATAATAATCATCTGATTTAGGATCAAATCCTTCATTTACCAAATCCTTATGGATTTCAAAGGCAGTAAACGTCATGGCTCTATCTTTACCAAACCATGTGTTTCTACTAGCCCATTCCTCCGCTCTAGGATCGGGTTCAGGAAGTTCCTGTGGTGTTTGCTGTGGTAATCTTCCACCGTCTGAAAGTTGTTGAACAGGTCTCTCCTCTTCAACAGGTTCCGACTTTTTTTGCTCCAATTTAGCATTTTCAAATGCTAATGTAGCAATTCTTTTATTAGCTTCGACTTGAGCTTCTGCATTTCCAGATTCAATGGCTGCTGCTAATTCTTTTTGAGCAGATTCCATTCCTATCTTTACATTCTTTTCAAATCTAGACCAATAATCAGTATCCATTTTTTTAAATGTTTTCTGATCTGTTTTTCTTTGATATTCTAAAGCTTGAGCATATTCAGTAGCAGCTTGTTCTCTACGTTCTGCTTCTCTCATCTTACGAGTAAGTTTAGCAATACGTGATTGAACGCCTTTACTATATTCTTCTAGTTTAGAATCATCATCTTTTTGTTCCTTCTTTATTTCTTTTACTGATTCTTCTTTTTCTACTTCTTTTACTTCTACTTCTTTCGTTTCTTGTTCCTTGGTTTCTACTACTTCCTCCGTTTTTTCCTCTGGTAAAGTTACATCTACTTCAGGTCCTGAAGTATCTATATCTACCTTTGGATCTTCTTTGGTTATTTTATTTGCTTCTGGCATAGTTCTCCTTATCTATGTTAGTATTTATGCAAGATATCCTCTGGATTCTTGATGGTTGCTAAAATTTCATCTTCATTCAACAACCTGATTTCTCCACCTTCAATTTGTATACGTGATCCTGCATAACGCGCAAAGATCACCCAATCACCAATCTTGCACCACGGTCCTTCTGGATATCTCTCTTTATCCGTATAACATTGTGGTCCCATAGCTAGTACGTTTCCACATTGTGATGCAACTTGTTGTTTTTCTAAAGTGGTTTCATTCATAATGATTCCACCTTTAGTTTTTTCATCCATTTTAAATGGTAATACTATAAGTCTCCAACCCGTAGGTTCTGGTAATTTTGCTTTTTCTTTTGTAACTTCTTTTTGTTCTTCTGATCTTTTTAGACCAACTAATTCTTTATTTGGTAAGTGAATTTTTTGTGTTGATGTCGACGACTGTTCCTTCATTTTGCTCCTTCTCATTAAGCAGGTTAGAGAGTTCCTGTTTAGTTGCCTCTAGGGCGTTTATTTGTCCTATTATATACTTGTAAGTTTCCATATTGTCAACCCCACCAGACGTTATAGAGATTGATAATGAGTTAATTCTGTTATCTAAAGCTCTACGTAATTTATAAATTACGTTTTCTAAATTCATATTAAATCTTTATAATATTTCTCGTAACTCTTATTTGAAACAGGTTCCCCTGCTAAATCACTTTTAATATGTGATCCAATGTATTCTTCCTCTGGAGGATATACAAAGTCAGTTTTTGTTTCGCTTAATATCTTTTCTGGCTGCTTTACAGCTGGTTTTCTTGAATTACCATTAAAGGGTTTGTATCTTGGGTTTACCATTATTTTTTTCCTCCCTTAAAGATTTGAGTTCCTTTTATACCATATATCGACGCAACGACAAGTATCCACAAATTTGTGAACCATGACGGCAGTTGCTGGAATTGCTCAAAAAATTCTTTTATTTTTGCAGCCGCACCCGGATCGTCCGAGAAGACCCCGTACGCGATCACTAATATCGGGAGCGTTAACACAACGAGGACGAACTCGTCTTTCCAGTCCGATTGTCTTGCTTCTAAAAGTTTGCCCTGATATTCGCTCTCGCCTCGAGCCATCTTAGTAGCTGCCATATGCTGTGCATCGGCCATAGCCATCTTAGTCTCTTGTTTTTTCTTATAGATGTGCGAACCAGCATTGATAGCTAACTTCAGCGCACCTAAAATTGGGAACGCCATACTATACCCAAGTTACAGGTTTCTGTTTTCTAGCAGCTCCACTACCTTTAACAGCTTGTTTATTTCCAACTGCTAAATAAGACTTTCCTCTAAAGCTAGTTTCTGATCTAGGATCAACAACTTTCTTAGAATCTTCGAATTTAAATGGTTTGCCGCCTTTTTTATAGTTCATCATAATTATTTACTTATACTCTTTGGTTTCATTTTTGCAAGTGTCAATCTATTTTCATTAGCCATTTCTTGCTTTTCTAGCGAAGTATCAGCTCTTAACTCTGCTAATTCTTCGTTTTGCTCAAGCTTATCTTCATTAATGTCTTTGTTTTGAACTAATTTAGCTTGATCAATTTCTTGTCTCTTCTGCATCTCTTGTTGCTTACGTTCATTCTCCATAGCTCTTAAATCAACCTCTCTCGACTTAAGTTTAAGTAATGGATCATGATCAAATTGAGATGTAATCTTTTTCTCTTCCTTCATAAAGTCTTCAGTCATCTCTGCAATCAATACAGCTTTTCTTGCTTCAACTTGTTGCTGCATTTGTTGAAGTTGTTGTTGTGCCTGTGGATTAACTGCAGCTTGCTGTGAAAGCAATTGCATTTGTTGTATCAGTTCTCTAAATTCTAATTGTATTTGTTCTTGAGCCATTAAACTAATATGCTCTAAAATATTTTTCTGTAAAGCAGCCATAACCATTGGATTATTTCTAACCATGTTTGTTGACATAAAGTTTAAGTGAGCTGTAACGTGTGCTCTATGGTCTTGACCAGGGAAAGCTTGAAAAGGTTTTCCTCCTAATGCATCAATATGTTCTAATGATGGGTCTTTAGGTGCATTGGGTGCTGGTGGTGGTAAAATTCTATCAATATCTTTTATTCCTAATGCTTCATACATTTTTCTAAATGCCATGTACAAATTATGCATTCGTGGATTTGACATTGCTAACTGAAGTCCAGTTTGAGCAAGTGTCAATCTTTGAGACATTGAAAATATATTTGGATCTGCAATAGGTAGAATATCTACTCTTTCATCAAAATCGGTTACTTTAACATTTCTTTGTCCCCCTACAACATCGTATGGATATTCTGGTGGTAGATACTGGGCAAATACTTTTGCCAGTAATTTAAATTCTTTTTTAAGTGCTGAATAGACTCTTTTATGGATTGCTGACATTACCCTCGAACCACGTTCTAAAAGAGCTACGGTCGTACCAACGGCTGCGCCTTGGTTCCCGTCCCCGACCTGCATGTCAGCAATGGACGCGAATCTCTGTCCTGCTGTAACTACAATTCCCATCAACTGCAATAATGTAGCTGAAGGTTCTTTGTATGGTAAAAATACAAATGCATCTTTTAGATTACCACCTGGTGTGTCAACATCTTTAAATTCTCCAGGTTGTATTGGTGAAGCGTCATCTTTAACCCTGACACCTCGTTGTTTAAATCCTGCGGGTAAATTTGATAAAGTCCCTGCGTCTAATAATTGACGGAGAGCAGACGTTGCCGTTCTGCTCAAACCGCCAATCATATGAATGAGTCCAAAGCCATAAAATCCTAGTCCTGGCAGAAATTTGAAGTGGACAAAATATTGGATTTTATTTCTTAGTGGATCATTGGGCGCATAGTTTCGTCTTATCGACAAAACCTTTTGACTACCTTCCTCGATTGTAACGATGTAAGGTAATTTTATTCCTGTTGGCTGTCCATCTTGGCCAACATCTTCGAAACCTTCTAAATCTAAATTAATATGACATTCTAATAATGTATATACACTTTCAACTCTCGTTGTTTTAGAAGTTCCTTCTAATTCTCTTTTCTTGTCATCTACTTGATCTGCATTTACAGCTGACATTGGTTTTGTTAACTCAATGTCAGAGTAAAAGCCATTGACCTGCTGTTTTCGTAAATCGTTTTCAGACATCTTTACGACATGAATCACTGCTTCCGCATCATCTAATGAGGTAGCTGTATACGGAACGACAAGATCATCTGCAGGTATAAATTTTGAAACGGCTCTTCCTAAAAGTTCGTCATAATAAACTTTCTTAAAAGTAGAGCCGCTTAGGGGTAGATGGAATAACATTTGATCAAACTCTGGTTCATATTCTTTCATTTGATCCATGAGTTGATAATTCATAAAATCTTTAACTCTTTGTGATTGAGCTTCTTTAGCTGGATTAGATAATCCTAAAATTTGAGTTCTAACTGGACCATCTGCTGGTAATAATTCTTTATAAGCTAATGCTTGAAATTGTGTAACTGCTTCAGCGAGTACTGGGTGAGTAGCACCTGATGCTCCTTGGAAAGGTTCATTTCTATTATCGTACTTAAATCCTAAAAGATCTAATCCTTTAATGTAAGATTGTTCCCAATCTTTTCTGGACATTTTATAATCCATGTAATTTTGTTTCAGTTGCATGCCAACTGGATCAATAACTGTTTCTGGTAAAATATCTGCTAGGTTATCAAAGTGAGTGTTTGACTGTGCTTGGTTCACGGCACTTGGATCAAAATTTACTGTAGCGCCACCTTCTTCGTCAGGTGTTACTTCTACAGGTTGTCTTTGTTGTGCTTCCGTAATGTCGACATCAGTCATTTCCTGTGCGCCAGGAATTTTTACTTCGTGTCTAACATTCGGGAGTGATTTATCTATATCTGCCATTTATACTCCTAGGATTTTTTACCATTAATCATTATAGAACGCAACCCTCCTTTTTCAGGTGGAATTGCATGAGGTTTACGGATTCCAGTTATACCACCACCCATATAACCTGCTCTGCCACCTTGAGCTGCTCCAAACCAATCTTCTGCAGGAGCTATGTCTCTTTGTTGTGCTCTTTCATATTTTTCTTTTGCTATCTGTGCTCTTGCCTTAGCTGCATCTTGATGAGCTTGGGTCCACATACCTTGATGCCATTGATCTTTAGCAAAAGGAGTATCACTTAAAAATGGTTGTAAATTTTTACTAAATTCATCTGTAATACCTGTAATGACATTTTCTCTTGATTTTTCTCTTCTTGCTTGATCCATTCCTATTCTTCCTTGGGGCATAGGTCCTGTTTCTAATCCTTCAAGTCGTTCTCCAAGTTCAATTGCTTTTTCTGCTTCCACAGCTTTTGATCCTTCTGGAAGTGCTGCTTTAAATTCTTCAAACTCTGATTGACCAAAGATGGGACCAAAACCATAATCAGTTGCATTTCCTAAAATTCTTTTCCAAGATTCTCCAGCTGCATAATCTCCAACTGCAAAAGGAACCATAAAACCTGCCTCAGCTAACAGACCATAACCAGTCCACTTAGCAACACCTGTAATTCCTCTCATCGCTTTTGTGAACCCTTTTAATTTTTGAATTGCTTCGGCACTTCCTTCAGCTCCTTCTTTAACAATTTTATTATATCCTTTTTGATAATCAACAATTGAAGTACATTGACCTCCTTCACCTTTAATACATGGAATACCCGCATCTTTAAAAAATTTTAATAATTTTTTATTATCAAATTTTTTTCCACGAAGATCTACTCCTGTCTCTAATGCTTTTGCTACAGAAGATTCTATTTGTTTAAATTGACCAATTGGAGTTTTTTTACCTGCTCCATAAAGTGTTCCATCAGGTGATCTAACATAAACATTATTATTTTTTAATGTCTGGATGTCCGCAGCTAATATTTTATTATTAGCTATTCTTTTTTCAATTCCTTTCATTTTATTATTAATAGTTCTGGTTGTTAGAGCAAGATCATCAGTTGCACTGCCAAATCCTACGCCTGATTGATGATGTCTAGCAATTGCACTTTTTAAAACATCACTTGATGTTCCTTCTGTACCTGAAAGAAAATGTATTAAATGATCTAATTTTAATTTACCATCTAAATTTTTAAACCCTCTATCTTTTAATAAACCCATAATAACATCGTTCGGGGCGTTTCCAGATCTTTTAGCTATATCAACCAACTTTTGATTTAATTTCCAATCTCCATGTTTAGTCCAATCGCCTGCACCTTTTTTAGTATATTTATCTAAACCATAATAAGCTTTACCACCACCGGCTTTAGTATTGTCTTTAAAACCTACAATTATTTTTCTATCTCCAAATTTATCAAAAATAGGTTCATAAGTAAATTTTTTTGCACCTGGTCTCAATTTGCCTGCGGCTTTTTCATTTTCATAAACTCTGTTCATTTGAAGCATCATCCAACCTTTAGTAGAACCTCTATCTGCAGCCACAGTCCATGGTTTTTTCTCTTTAAGTCTTCTTTCAATTCTACGTTGAATATTCTTTTTTTCTCTTGTATCTGGTTTAAAACCCCATTTTTGATCCGCCTTTGTAAAATCCCATTCTTTTACACCTTCTGGTAATTCAAAATTTGATTTAATAAATGCTTGTTGTGTTTTTGTTAATCTCTTTCCTTCAACAGAATAAGGTACTCCTTTAGTTGTTAATCCTTTACCCATTTCTAAAGTAAAACCTTTTTTCTTAAATCGATCTACTTTGGTCCAATCTTTATTAGTCACCCTATCATCTCTTCTACCAAATCTATTTTTGGGATATTTTTCAACACCAGAGTAAGGATATTTTTTAAAATCAAACTCTATATCTGGAAAAGCTTCCACAACTTTTTGTTGTTGTTTTACTGTAAGGCCATCCTTAAACCCGATCCGTCCACCCTGAGCCATGTTGAATGGTCTTTCTAAATTTATTCTTTGTAGATACTCTTCGTAGGTTTCTTGTGATGGGTCGAACTTACCTAACATTTCATCTTTTAATTCACCTGGTTCTAATTCGTCTACTAAAGCTGCTTGGTCCATGTTCCGTGGTTCCTGAATCATGGGCCTTGGATCTTGGTGCATTTGTTTAAAAGCGTCGAACGCACCTTTAGAATTATCTGGTCTAGTTGCAATATAATTTTCCCAAAACTTATCCATTATTCGCCTAACATCCCTGCAAGTCCGCCTTCCGCATAACCTTCTTTCATTGCTTCTCTAACAGCTTCACCAAAATCAAAACCTTCGTCCATTAACTGTCTAACTCTTTTACTAAATAATTCTTTTTCCGTATCTTCATCGTAGACACCATTTCCTGTTTTAAATGGCACCCTATGATCTTCGTCCTGGAATGTTGGTTCACCTAACATGCCTGCGACACCGCCGCCTGCTAAAGGTTCTTTTGGTTTATGTTTTTTAATCTGTGTTTCAAACATTTCTAAAACTTCTTTTTGATCTGCTCTGTTTAAAGAATTGAATTCTGCATTTTTTCTACCAATAAAATCTTTTACCCATTGTTGATTTTGGGACCAATGATTTAATTTAGATTGTGTACTGAAACCTTGTTTAATTCTTATAGCACTTGCACCACGTGTTCCTCCCTCAACTACTTCAGGTGTCCAACCTGGAAATGGTCCTTCTTTTTTCTTAGTTGTTTTTAAAATACCTTTAGAAGATGTTTTTGTAGCTTCTTTTACAGCTTGTTTTTGAGTGCTTTCGATAATATTTAAATATTTTAAAACGTCGGATTCACTTTTAATAAAGTTGTCCCATTTGTCTGGAGTAAGTCCAGATAATCTAAAAGTTTCTGCAATCTCTCCTACTTTACCTTCAGCTACTAGTTTATTGGCAATAGTAGTAATTCCCTCGCCACCTTTCTGAGCGGCTTTTTTTCTCGCTACTAATTGTATAAATTTTAATGCCGACATTAATAATAAACTCTTTTCCTAGGCTCTAATTTTTGTTCTACGTAATCTTCAGGGTGTTTAACTAAACCACCTTGTCTGAAGCGCATCACAGCCATAGTCATAGAGTCGACTAAGTCGTCATGATCTCCGTGTGGGAATGCTGCACATTCTTCTATAACTTCCTCCGCAAAATTCTGGTTTGGCGCCCATATCATTCCAGATTCAAAAAGCGGAGCACACGCATTTACTCTTACATGTTTATCATTTCCTTTACTTGGAGTAAAGTTTAAAACTGGTATGTCCATTTGACGAAGTTCATAGGTCAAAGGTAGTCCAGATGCCTTCGCTTCGACTATAACCGACTCTGGTTTCCAATATTTGTATTGCTCTAGTGCTTTTCGTCTCAATTCTGGAAATTCATATCTTCCTTTTACTGCATCAAGCAAAATTAAGTTCGCTCCAGAGTCCTGATCAGGAAAAAACACTCCCCAAGTGGTAATTGCACTAAAGTCAGCCGTTTCTTTTTTCATATAAGCAGTATCATACGCTTGTATAACATGTTGTAGAGGTGGAATTCGGTCATCTGTCCATTTTCGCCACCATTCTCGCTTAATTATCGCTCCTTCTTCAGAAGTTGGGTTTTGCATCCACTGTGCATTCCATTTTCCAACTGGTAACGTGGCTTTTACCTTTTCTAATTCTTCTAAATTCCAATATTCAGGCCAAACGGGTTCTGTTTTAGTTCCGTGGTCCATGATCGCTGGAAACTCGACCACGTGCCATTGATCAGCTTTCGCTTCTTTCTGTTTTGAGACCAACATTCCAGTCAAATCCTTCTTCGACCAACGCGTCATAACGCAAACTATCTTTCCACCAGGTTGCAAACGTTGTCGTGGACCAGATGTATACCACTCATAGGCATTTTCCATAGCTGTAGGTGATAAGGCATCTTGCTCAGAGTGTGGGTCGTCAATTATTAGTAAGTCAGCACCACGACCAGTGATTGCACCACCAACACCAGCTGCAAAGTATTCACCACCCTGAGCAGTTTCCCACCTTCCTGCAGCTTGAGAATCCTCTCTTAACGAAGTTATAAAAATTTTATGATATTCTGGAGAGTCAATTAATGTTTTTGCCTTACGACCAAAACGAATTGCTAGTTCTCCAGTGTGAGTTGCTTGAATTATCTTTAATTTTGGATTACGGCCCACCATCCAGGCAGGTAATAGGTAAGATGCAAATTCAGACTTTGTGTGTCTGGGTGGCATATTCACGATTAAACGGTTAATTTTGCCTTGTGCAAGGTCATTGAACTTTTTTGCTATGTGTCTATGGTGTGCACCTTCAATAAACTCGGGCCAAACGCACTTAACAAAGCTTAAAAAATCTTCTTTTGCTCTGTTTTGTATCTTTTTTTCAGCATGTAAAACTTGAAGCTGTCTAAAGGTCTTTCTGATGTCGGCTGGAAGCCTACTAATATCAACGTTATTTAAATTCATAAAAATTTTTTAAAAATTTTTTGCATCTTTTACGATGTTCAAAACGAATTTACCACCATTAACTCTCTAAATCAAGCAATACAACCTGAAGTAGTGGGACCCCTTTTTTAAAAAAGGGGGGATGGGGGTCCGGCCGGCCGGAATTTTCAACTTATGATTGGTACCTCTATTTGATTTGTGGAAAGTGGAGCCGGCGATCATGTCGCCGGATCCTTGGTTGATGATTAGTCTAGCAAGACCATGTAAGCTTTGGCATTGTGTTTCATGAACCATGATAACTTGTTTCTCATGTGTTGCCAGTGCTTGCTCGCGCCTTCACCGAGTGTCTTGTCCTCTATAGTTGCTTGTACTTCGTGCAAGAATATCTCATCGTGCTTCTTTGCTTCTTGTTTAGTTAACATAATAGATTCACCATTAAATCTATTACGTCGCTCTTCTGTTCTATTATCTGTATTTGTTTTATTCATATGGTTATCCTACATTATCCACCGTTGTTGTCAACTGATTTAATTGTAGTTCTTGTTGCTTGATATGGTACTCGTCTTGGACTTTCATAAGTACCATTTTGATTGTTATAATTATAATCATATTTATAACTTTCATACTTTTCTTTTTCAACTTTAATTGGAGTTTCAAGAGCCTCGCGTCTTGGTGCAATGTTAGCGATAGCTGTTGCATGTAATCTTAAGAAATCATGTAGACATCTATTATTACAAAAGAAATCGTAAATGTGTGGGGTTTGGGGTTGATATACTTTTATTCTTCTAGTTCTTAAAACTTTATCCCGGCCGGATCCTCTTATTCTGGACTGTGTTTGTTGAGTATGACACTCCGGCCCATGACACCAGTTATAATTACTCATATCTTCTCAACCTCTCATTTTCATCTGTGCTTGGCAACATAAAGAAAAACTTAACTGCAAATGTTCCGGCAATTAATAAACCTATAGTCATATCAAAATGAATTGCTATGACTATACCTAAAAATATCACTGCAAAATGCAGTGCAAAATAAATTGCTCTTATCATAAAATACTCCATTGAGTTATTTTATCAGTTGCCATTCTATACTGATCTTTACCATATCTTTCGGTTGCCTCTAAATCTAAAAAAGTTAAACAGTTATGTCCAGCTTGTGCAACAAACTCTTGACACTTATCTGTCCATTTTGCCCTTCTAGTTGTACTCTCACCATTTTGTTTTGTGAAAGTAATTGTAAATGTTTGATCTGTTTTCATATATATCTTTCTGTTAAGTTATGGCTATCCTATCATAAGTAGGATAGCCGTGTCAAGTGTTAGTTTACACTTTTTTGTTGTTGTTTTTCATACAACAATCTAGCCTTTATTTTATCCTCTCTACTTGTGTTTTTGTTTTTCATACCTTTAATCCTATCAGCTAGGTTTTTAGGATTATATATAACAAGGCCGGTGCTATTGGTTCTGATTATTTCTGCCTCTTGAACATTTAATCCAAGTTCAGTACATAACTCAATCGCCTCGTCAAGATACTTATAACCTTTTAGACCAATTTTAATTTCTTTCATTTGGTCTAAAATACTTTTTATCCAATTTCTATGTGCCATAACAAATTGTCCTTTAGCTTGTTTCCATTGTTTAAGCATAAGAAATTGTTGTTCATTACAAGCAATAGAACGATCACGACAATACTCTCGACCAATTAAATCTAATTGATATTTTTCATTCCATTGTTTGCCATAACCACTATCTTTATCGCCAAGATATTTATTATTATTGTCTTGATATTTTGTTAAGTGTGGGTTGTTGTCTTTGCCCTCTTGTTCAATCAAAATATCTGGGTTGCAATTATCTTGTGCTTTAAGTTCATCACGATACAAAGCATAGCCATAAGCGCTATCATTGGAATAACTATCGCTATTGTTTTCCATGCTACCATTTAATCTAAAATCAAAATGCTCTTCGATAGTATCTTCTTTCATGATTGGATTGTTGTCATAATCTCTATCTTCTTTCATACCTAAATAATGAAAATGAAAACAACTATCTTTTGCAATAGTACTAACATTTTCAAATTTATTCTGTAAGTGATATGCCATTTTGACATCTTCTGGTGTATAATGTTTTCTGACAATAGTTTCTGCTAAATTCCACGCATTGTCATTCAACTCAATTTGATCTGCTTTAAGTTCATCATACTTTGTTTTTTCTTGTGTTGGTTCTTGTTCCAAGTGTACTCGCATACGATTTGCGATTTTATTTCTATACTCTTGGTTCAATCTTATTCTACTCATTTTACCTCTTTCTGTATTTTTATTTTGCATGATTTGAAATTAACACTTGACAATTCTATTGTCAAGCATTATGTTGGATATTAATTATTTAAACCATTTTATGAGTATTAAATAATGGGACAACTTCTGGTTGTGCCGGCCGGAGATGCTCCGATAACGTATAACCAGAACTGATCCCTGATCAGATGTTGTAGCTGTGGGAATTGACCCACTATAGTTCAGGTCGCGATCCATATCTGGATGGGAAAGTATTTGGCGCCAGAGAAATCCTCGCCTGCACAGGACAACAACTGATCCCTGATCCATACGTTATGAGGTTCCCGGTATCGTTGCCGGGGGTACCGATCAGCAACGATGATGTATGGATCTGGGATCAGTTTAGAATAATTCTAAATTGATCCGGCCGGCAAGCTCCAAGCTTCAAGCTTGACAACGGCTGAAGGATGATATAGGATAAAAACAGAAAGGAAAAACAAATATGAGTACAAGAAGTAATATAGCAATAGAAGACCCAAAGACAAAGAAAGTAAAAGTTATCTATGTCCATAGTGATGGTTATCCCTATGGCGTTGGTAAATGCCTGGTTGATCATTACAACCATTATGATTTAGCCAAACAACTATTTACAGAAGGAGACGCCAGTTATTTAGGTGATACTTTTGCAGAGTGTAGTTTTTACGGTCGTGATTGGGACAGGAAGGAAGAGAAAGCCAGAACCTACAGAGATGAGTGGATGTACATGTATGATATGAAAGGTGAAAACATGATTGAATATATTTATATATTTAAAGATAATCAATGGAATGTATCAACCTCTAAATATGTTCCTGAAAGTGCATTAAAAAATCCCTATGATGGTGGGATCTCTTATTGGACTAAGTTTGAATCTGTAAAAGATAACAAGGAATATATCAAATACAAAGACAAACACGAAAAGCACGCTGAAGTTAAAATGATTTCAGCAATAGGCAAAGCTTTAAGTGGTGCAGGGTTCAACGATGATGATGTTGTAATACAAGGTGGAAATGCCAAAAAATCAAACTAAAAAAACAATTGTTAGTTGGGCCATTCAAGTTGAATGGTCTGACGGCACTGTTGAAAACCTTAACGACCTGCCAAACGGCGTTGCTGACACAGTGGATGAATGGTTGACGGAAAATGAAAGATTAAAAAATAATGAAGAGGATTAAGCAACGAGGACTTACAAAAAAAGAAGAGCGCCTGAGCTGGATAACTAGAGGGCACGAGCCCCAAGCGCCAAGCTTCAAGCTCCAAGCGCCAAGCCCCGGCCGGCCTTAATTCTGACACAATTAAAAAGTAGAATGAAATTAGAAAGTATGAAAGTAAAAGACGCAAAATTAATTACGGGCACCATGACCCGTACATCAAAAATGCCTGGCCTGAGCTACAGCCTGCCAGCCTGGGAATGCCAAACAGGTTCCAAGCTCCGTAAGGTTAAAGGCACGCCATGCTATGGCTGTTATGCCCTGAAGGGAAACTATATAAGATATCCAGCAATTAAAAAAGCTCAGTACTACAGACTGAACAGCCTGAAGCATGATTCATGGGTCACGGCCATGGTGGCACAGGTGAAGCGCCAGAAATGGTTTAGATGGCACGACGCTGGAGATGTACAGAGCTGTGAGCATATGAATAAAATTCTAGAAGTAGTAAGACAGACGCCAGATACTAATCACTGGCTACCAACACAGGAGCGGAAATATTTGCCAGACCCTGAAGCTGTACCAGACAATCTTGTTATAAGATTATCAGGAAGCAAGATTGATGGACCACCGCCAACAGCCTGGACACACACGTCAACAGTTGTTACAAAGAGCGCCAGCTGTCCCGCGCCTCAACAAGGAGGCAAGTGTAAAGAATGTAGAGCCTGCTGGACTAAATCAATTAAAAATGTTAGTTACGGTAAACACTAATGGCCAGAATAAAGAACTTCCTCACACCGCAGTGGTTGAAAGAATTTGAAGAGCTCAAGCGCCAAGCTGCAAGCTCCAAGCGTCAAGCACCAAGCGTCAAGCTCCAAGCTCATAAAAAAAATCCCGGCAAGATTCAAGCCCCAAGCGCCAAGCATCAAGCTTCAAGCCGGCCGGTACTAGATCCATGATGCATGAACCACGGTACAAATGAAAACGATTCGAGGTGCATGGACCGAGGGTCTCGACCAAGATAAAACTATTCTTCGGATGTGTCACGTGAAACGCAATTTGATGTGGTGAAAATCTAATTTTATTACTTTTTGTTACTTTCAGCTCAACTGTAAAAAAGTGGCCATTAGCATTATAACCCAATAGATCAGGCATGCCAACAACGCTAAGGTTTTCAACCCTATTCCAGATAATTTTCGGTGTAGCTGCTTTAAGTTTTTTATATAATTTCTGCTCTGCACCCACTAATTTTTTGAGGTAACTTTGTCTCTCTCTTTGCCATTAGATTTAGGCTTTAAAGACACTAGCATAGCAATCAAAGTGAATACTTCAGCATATGGTCTTTTAGATAAATAAGACAATAGCTGTTTTCTTTGTTCATCTGTTATTGTTATTTCCATTTTCCTCCTTAATAATTTTTAATAAGTTTATCATTTAATAATAATTTCTTGTCAGTGTGTGTTTTAAGAACTAATCTCATTCCAGGTTGTCCTATAATTGTATGCTCATGCACTTCCATTCTTCTAATCTCTTCAAGATAACCATCCTTCTCAATAAATATTTTAGCATGACTAATTGCATTACCTTTTAGTTTATCAGTAAAACTACTTAAGAACTGTTGAAAATCTTTAACTAACATTACATTCCTGATTTACGTGTATCATTCATACGCACATTGAAATAGTCGTCTATTTGTTTAGCAAGATTTTTATTATCTCTTTTTAACTCTTGATTTTCAACTATTTGTCTACCCATTAATTCTTGATGGGAATTATTAATTGACAGTAATTCCTTTATTCTTTGTCTTAAAGTCTCAATAGTTTTATTTAATATATCTATTTCCTTTTGCTTTTCAGACTGAAAATTTATACCTTTAATTAAAGATATCTCATTCTGTAAATTCTGTTTTTCAGAAGTAAGCTTATCAATTTGTTTAGTTAAATCTAACTCTCCTCGATCATCTTTCATATTGACAATATAGCTATGTTACCTTAAATTGTCAACCATGGGATTACCAAAAAGACTGACAGAAATGCAAAAAAGATTTGCAGAATATCTAGTATTCAATGAAGGCAGGTCTACAGGGACAGACGCAGCAATAGCTGCTGGATATAGTGAAAAAAGAGCACGTATTGAAGCATCAGAATTAACAAATCCAAGACTATCACCATTGGTGGTACAATATATTGGAGAGTTGAGAGAAGAAAAAATTAGAAAACATGAAGTTACATACGATAAGCATGTAGCTGAACTGGGCCAAATTAGAGAGGCAGCCCTAAAGAAGGGCGCATTCTCTGCAGCAACCAACGCTGAAAAGAACAGAGGTATGGCAGCTGGATTATATATTGACCGTAAGATAATTAAGACAGGTAAGTTAGAAGAAATGTCTGAAGAACAACTAGAAGCAAAAATGAAAAAGATATTAGAGGACTATGCACCTATATTAAATGCAAAACAAATAGAAGGTGAAGCTATTGAATCTTCTGAATCTTCCTCACACAAGCAAGAGGAATCATCGTCCGATCCCCAAAAGTTAGAGAGCCATCCTCATCCCGATCGTACGACGCAAACAACTTAATAGCATACTTATCTTTGTTATATAACCAACCCTCATTCACGGGTGAAGCCAATTTCATTTTATTAAAACCTTTTTCATCAGCCCAGCCTGAATCACTTAAAATATCAATCCATTCAACTCTTACTTTTGAATAAGGAATAGCGTCGTTGGCGTTTTGGTTTAAGTTTAATTTTCTTTTTGTTTTTCGTGGCATTGTAATATTTCGAATTATGTTTCTTTTGGAACTTATCCCAAAATTCTTCCTCTGTCATCATACTAATTACCAAGTCCCAAATCATATAAGGGATTATACAGATAATTTTGAAATAAAAAAACGCTTTTCGCGCGCGCGATAGGCACTGCTAATAGACAAAATAATTCTGTCTATGAAAGTAATTCTGTCCAACATTCTGTCTACACTTTAGCTATATATACCAACGATAATAGCTCATTTGGACAAAAAGACAGTTTTTTTTCATGTTTTTTTTTTTCAATTCAAAATTATTCTGTACAACTCTTATATGGCGTCTGCTGCCTCATTTCTGCCACTATTTTGCCTTTTTATTGACAAGATAGTCCCCAAATCGGCCTTTCCAGCCATAAGTTCCATGATGCGTGGTCCATGAGTCAAGATTCGCGTGTATTTTAAACCCTGCAGCCCTAGCCAACTCGCAGAAAGCAAGGTCCTCGCCCTTCCACTCTCCAGTATCCAACCTAAAAGTCGTATCCCAGAAGTTATACATATACTTATCAATAGCATCATCTCTAGCTCCTATTTCTCTATTCATCTTGGCTCTTGTAGCCTCATTAAACTTAATCTTCAACTCTGGATGTTTATCCATCAATCGTTCATATACCTTTCGACTAATAAGCATCAATCCCGCAGGACCTTCCTCTATCTCCACTAAATCCCATTCTAATATTTTAATATTACTACTATCTTCAAATTTTACCGAATATTTATCAACCCAGGGATCTTCCTTATTTCGATAAGGAGTACAGACTATATCCTTTTCAGGTACTAACATTCTCATTGCAGCTTCAGGTGAAAACTCTACATCTGCATCAACGAACAACATATAGTCAAAACCAGAATCTAAAAATCCTGCAGTTAACAAATTCCTACCATGTGTTACAAGAGATGATTTAACTGATTTAAATTTACACTCTATACCTGATCCACCTAGTGCGCTAAAAGTATCTATTAAAGATACACAAGTCTCTACCTTCATATCGCCATAGCACGGCATGGCAATATATACTTTAGGTTTTGTTTTTTTCATTAAATTCTTCTGGACCCATTTCAACATTCGCCTGTTCCTTCTCATCATGAACAAGTTCGTGGTACATGTCTAATCTTTTAAGCCATTTATGTTTCCACGACCTTAATTGTTCGTCTTGAAATTTAAACTCCTGAAAATATAAGTCAGGAGTACATATCATTATTATACCCTGTCTAATCTTCGATTGATAGACATAATCGTGCGCCATACAATACGCAGCAATTTGCAAATAATAGTCCTCTATCCACTCTTCTTTCTTGGGTCGATTCGATTGTTTAAAATCAATAATAGTATCTAAACCATTGTGATTACATACGAGATCAGTAGACCCAGCATACAGCCCAGGATAGTGTAGCATAACCTCACTACCATAGTACTCTTCAACAGGTGTAAGACCCACTTCAATAATTTTTTCGGCCATGGGCTTCGCCGCCTGTCCGATCGCTGTAAGATCATCGTAGCCAATTCCTTGTACATAAGACTCAATGAATTTGTGCATGGCTGTGCCCCGCCTACTAGATAAATTCTTAATTCGTTCTGCTTCTGCTTCTCCAACTTTGGCCTTCCAATCTTTTAAAAATTGTTGATTTTTTGTTTGCCCTAATATCGTAGTCACAGAAGGAAGTCTATACCCAACGATGTCATAAATTCGCTTTCCAGATTCTTCATCTGTAATCTGTTTTCCTTGTATATAGTTGAATTTATTGGATTTTTTCATGCCTTTTAATTTGTCTAAATCATAGAATTCTTTTATATCTTTATCTGACATCATACCCTTACCACTTTCATTCCATAATTGTTAATTCCTTTTTTAATTTTTAATCCTTTTTTCTTTTTTAATTCATTTTTTTTAAATGGTTTATAATCTACCTTGTGATGCCAACGATTAAATTTCCAAACAACTTCAGCGACATCTGGATGGAGTCTTGCTAACATTTTAGATTTATCCAATGTGCCATTTTTATAAATCTCTTCATTGCCACCCTTCATAGTTTGTGTGGTTGCTTTTTCTTGTATGAATGCATTGAATTGAATTGTACACCAACCATCTTTTAAAACTCTCAAAGATAAATCTGTATCTTCATTATACTTTGCACGCCAACGATAGGGTATGTCATTTCTAATTAACAAACAAGAATAGATTCTAGTATTCATAACAAACGCGGGTAATTTTGTTTTAGTTTTAGCTAGAAAATCATAATTGAATCCAGCGAGAGCCACGTTTTCATATCTTTCTATAAAATCTTCTGCAGCTTTAAATATAGTTCCTGATGTAACATGAATATATAAATTTCTATTTATTCTACCAAATGCTTTTATATTATCATCTAATAACCAATGACTTGTGGCGCCATTTTCTAGTGCATGTTCCCAGCAGAAATTTCTAGCTGGACCAGAGCCAGTTCCGTGATCCGTGGTGCATGAGTCGTAGTCCTCGATGTATTTTTTAGGGAGTATTAAAATTTTATTTTTATTAATAACACTTTCATATTGATAATATTCATTTTCTTCAATCACAATAGAATAAGGCATATTCATCTTTTCCAAAGCTACGCTCGTATGTCTACTATCCCATCGTCCTTTAGATATTATATAGATTGGATGTTTAGGATTCATCAACGTACCGCTTGTCAGCATATCTCCTCTTCTTCCATTCAGGATACCAGAGACTTGGAGCTTTAGTTATTTTCTGACCAATCAGTTTAGCAAACTTATCAATATCTTCTTGATTTCTAAAATGTACTACTATCTTTCTAAAAGAAGATAAATCTTCCATTTTAAATTCAGGCATATCTTGCCATTCATCTTTCCAAAAAATTTCGTTAAACCTTTTACGATATTTTTCATTAGAAACACGAGATTTACCATCCCATTTAGGCTTTTTCTTTTCCATTTACTTTCTTTAATTTACTTAATTCTATTTTATCAATGACATTACCAGAGACAGAAATACGAGTACAATCTGTTGAAAATGGATATACCCAGTGCTTAACCCATGCAGGAAAAACATACATATCACCAACTTCTGGAAATACAGAATGATTGGTAATACATCTGTCTTCAGTTTCACCATATAAAAATGTAATTCCACCTGGACCAGCAGATAGTCCTTTATAGTTTTGATTCTCTGCTCTTAATTCTATTGGTATTTTTAAAAATATTACAAATGATAACGCACCACCGTGTGAGTGTGGTGGATTAAATTCATTAGGTCCTTGAAAGTTAATCCATAATTTTTCTAAAAAATATGTACTAGGTGTCTTTTCATTTTTCCATCTCTGCATAGCATGATTATAAACATTAAAAGTTCCTTCCATAAATTTTTGAAATTTTGCTTTATCTCTATAATGAAATTGATTCTTTAATACTCCAGCAAGTTCTGGTGATGCATCTTCTTTGGACGCTTCGCCTTCTGATAGGAGTAAATCCAGAGTATTTTGGTCAACTTTCGTCTTAACTACACAGGGTCCCCAGTGTAGTATTCCATATTTTATTTCACTCATTCTAAAGTCATTGCCTCTCTATATTGTTGTAGACTAACTACTTTGTCATTAAACATATAATCAGGTGAATAATGGTCTATAATTTTTTCTATCTTCTGCATCTTAACCTGAGCATAAGGCCACAGTAAACGACAAACATAGTATGCATCTCTAAAAGTGCATCTCCATCGCCATTGCATTAAATATCGAGTACCATTTTTTCTAAAACCAGATCTAGGTTTTTTATTAACAGTGCCAACGTTTAGTGTTTCATGTACCCAACGAATCACAGATTCATCAGTCATAGTTATTTCCATACTAATACGCATAGAATTAGATATTCTGTATCCCTTTCCTTTATGTTTCTTTTTCTTTTCAGGTCGTCTAGTAAAATTAATACTCCCTTCACCATCAAAGAGTCCAGCAATGTATGCTGCAGTACTAACTTCCATTTTTTACCATCACTCTCATTACTGTTGTCCAGGGATTTATGTTAAAATCTGCTTTAGTGCAAGAGCTTGTCAGTATTACTATCATAGTTATCAACAACATCATATTGAGATACTTTGGGTTCATAAACATAAAATTCTCCTTCCGAATCACACTCCCAACATTGGTGAATATTAATCTCATTTGAGTCTTCTTCGTCTGTTATTTTAATAAAGCCATTGCCATTACATACATCACAGATGGCTTTGTGTATTCTATACTTTTTTAATTTTACCATTTAACTTTTTCGCTTTCTCATTTGCAAGTGATTCAATTGTTTTACTAATAGATAGTTTTGCGTCTGGCAATAAAACTTTAGACAAAGCAATTAAAACCTTGTATGTATCGTGAGTTAGGGAAACATTACGGTATTTTGTTATATCAGTCATAGTTCCTTTCATTTATTTATTATGACTATATAGGATTTCTGTGGGGAGATGTCAATGGAAAAATTTATTATTTATATGTGGTTATGTACTGCAACAGCTACTATTGATTGTAAGCTGATTGAAACTGAAAGATTTAAATTTAAAGATGTATATGATTGCACCGTGTATGGTTATACACACTCCACTAAATTAATGAGAAAATTTGGCAGAGAAGATGTAAACAAATATAATGTTTATACTAAATTTTTATGTATTCCAGAAGGCGCAGGACCAAAGACAGAAACATAATTGACAATATGGCAAAATTGTGTTAGAGGAAGTTTCTTACCTTTAATACCTATCCTATCACTCTCTCTTTAGGATAGGTTTATTCTCCATACCCATCTATTGCTTTCGGGTGAAATTCTTTTCTCTCTTTAGCCTGTCTTACTGATTCTTTATACGATTCCTCCAACTCTTTTTTCTCCTTTTCTGCCTCTTCTAAAAAATCTAGCTTGGGTACTTCTTTCATTTCCCATTTAGTAATAATATCACTTATCTGTTGATAAGGGTAATTCCTGGCAACCATATCATTACGATAGGCTTTAATTTCTTTTAATAATTTTTTTGTTTCGTCACTTATCATCGATAATTAATTTCCCATTTAAATGATCCATTTCATGTTGAATTACTCGACTCGATAGATAATAAAAAGTTCTATAATGTTCTTCTCCATGTCTACAAAAATATTTAAGACCTACATAGGTTGGTCTTCTAACCTCCACTAATTTTTTAGGACAAGACAGACAACCCTCTTCTTCGGTTAGTTTTTCTTTAGCTAACTTTTCAATAACAGGATTAATAAATACCATGGCTCCAGCTTTGCTTGGAGTAGTATCTATAACAAATATCCGCCTTGCATAACCTACTTGATTGGCAGCCAAACCTATGCCATTATTACGATACATAGTGTCTATCATTTGATCAATAATAATTTGATCTTCTTTACTTAATGGAAATTTAACTTCGCTCGTTGGTTCTCTTAAAAATATATCTGGTTGCTCTACTATATTCATACAAACCCCCACAGTTTCCGTGCACGTACTCCTGCAGGAGCAAAGGCTCCTGGGCTACCCCTACCATAGCGGGGGTCACAGCTTGACGTACAGAGGCTAGCGCAAAGCATTGCATGGACGCAGGTCCTTTTCAATTCATTTACATATACAACCATAAAAATCTCCACTACCATCATTCATCATATGAATGTTCAAGGATTTAACATAAGTTGTTAGTTTTAATCTTAATATTTCACAAAGATCAGAACAATTTATTTCAGTAATTATTTCTATTCCTGCTATCATCTGTT
>VTLG01003587.1_pt1 | contig 24078 bp, 40 predicted proteins | sample 4694571 | NCBI WGS metagenome assembly VTLG01 (sample SAMN12604809, study PRJNA352737) | marine metagenome | biome: ENVO:00000447; feature: ENVO:00000209|ENVO:00000569|ENVO:01000036; material: ENVO:00002151; isolation source: viral sequences binned using virsorter ...
TGTAACTTTCTAATCAAATGGGTTTACATAGTTGTATTGATGCGTCATAATGAGAGGGCGGTAAGTACCCGCTTTTTTATCTCGCCAGTTTTATGGAACAGACACTTACACTCAAGCTCAATGATGAGCAGCTTGAAAACTTTGAAAACCTAGTCATGGAGGCAATACACAACCTTCCTGATGATGAAGAAGAGTTACTAGCAGCAGATCCAGATAGCCCTGCTGGTACATACAGAGACATTATTAAAGCTATGAGTCAGCAGACTAATAGAGGTGCTGCTGTTAGCTATTACATGAACATGGAGGTCTAGTGATGTCTAAGAATGTTACCCTTGTTACTTATCCCGAAGGCACTTTCTTAAAGTCTTGCGACACTTTCGTTGCTGTTAAGCCTACTGCTGAACTAGCTGAAGATATGGTTACTGAAAAGTTCCATAGTAAAACTACCAGCCGCCACATCAATGAATTTTTTGGCGGTGCTGAAGAAGCTGCAAAGGTTATGAAAGTTTCACAAAAGACTATGGACTCAGTAGCAAAGTTTATTGAAAAGTACAACACAAGTGGTGAAAACAAATGAGAAATTTATTTCTAATGATCGCTATGTCAGGGTTGTTCTATACGACCCTGTCTGGCACTCTTTACGACATGACAGTAGCAGATTGTAATGCTGGTGTTGTCGCTGCTTGTAAGGAGATTGCCAGATGAAATTTGAAGCTACTAAGGACAAGAAAGAAACTCTCTTTCAGGGTTTCTATATCTTGTTTGCTGCACCAACAGCTAAACATCAAGAAGAAGTCGGCCAGATGCTTTGCCTCATGTTGATGGATTCTGAAATCACACAAGCAGATGCTCAAAATGCGTGTGATAGAGCTATTGATGCTCACTTAATTGAAAAAAAATTAGAGGACACTTTTAATGGCTGATTTTGATTACAAAAAAATGCGCGACTATGTCAGTGCTGACCCTGAGGTAACTAAGCTCAGAGAAAAAAGAACTTTAAGTTACAAAAAAATAGATAGCTTAAAAGAATCAGCGCGTAAAAACATAGAAAAAATGCACGGCTTGTATTTAGCAAAAACTGCTGTTATGCAGAAAGTTCGATATGAGCCAGCTGAAGAGTCAGCAGATGCAGTGCTAGAAGAAATCACAGGCCAATGCTCAGAGTGTTGGGATAGTGACTGGTGTAATTCACTAGATGTAATTTTTGATGGACAGCTTAGTTGCTCCATAGCTATTGCAAATCTAGGAAAACAAATTTACAAACTTTCTGAAGATATACAGCTAATTAATGGCTGTCTAGGAACTTTAGAAGATGAACTACAAAAACAGTTCAGAGAACAATTTTACAAAGATCAACAAACTACTAAGGAGGTAGAACTATGAATGGAATGCAACGTAATGGCCAGCACTTAGATTTCACAAATCCAAAAGTGCAGCAATGGCTTAAAGATTGTCCTTATGAAATAACATCACTACAACAGTTGTTGTTTGAGCCAAAGGATAAAAAACAAGTTGAGCTAGTAGTAGAAATTCCTGTAGATGAATGTGCAGTTAATTTTCAATACTATGGCTTAACACTTGGCGCAAAGACTAAAGAGCTAGAAGAAAGGTACGAAAAAATAGATGCAGAATACAAGAAATTAATTGTAAAAGAAGTAAGAGAAAAAAATCCTGTAAAGCTTTTGGCTTTAGAAGAAAGATCTACCAAGCTTTTTAAACAAATGCGTGGAATCACCAAAGAGTTAAGAGCGCTTATTGAGGCAGAGAAAACAGGTGTATAACTCTATCTGTCTTACTCTCTTGGTCGTAGCAGCATACACAAATTTGTTGCTGACCATAAAAAAAACTGGCAGAGGAGACCCTTTTTACTCCCATACCAGTTTAAACCCCAAGAACCGTACTAAGCGGTCTAATTAATTATAACAATGATTACTTCAGAAATCGAACCATTATCAGTTGACTTTGCAAGCTATCAGGCAGACCCTGCATTCAGCGCTAGTGACCTAAAAATTATCACTAAGCAAAATGCTAGAGCCTTATGGCACTCAAAGTTTAATGAACTTGCACCGCCAAAACTTCCAACACCCGCTATGAAGTTTGGTACTTTGTTCCATGCTATGTGTTTAGAGCCAGAAGATTTTACAGCTAAATTTAGAGTTGTAGAAGATAAGCGCACAAAAAAAGGCAAAGAACAGGCTCTCGAATATGAGAAAAAAGGCATAACAGTAATCACACCTCAAGATGCTGCATTAGCTGACAATATGATGTCAGCAATAATGGCTAACTCAACAGCTTATGACCTGTTAGATAAAGGCCAATCAGAACAAAGTTTCTGGTGGTCACATGAGGCAAGCGGCCTCGATTGCAAATGTCGTTGTGACAAAATTCATAACGATTTAGTGGTCGATCTTAAGACCACAGGAGAGGGTGGTGCATCGCCAGAAATGTTTACAAAAACAGTAACCAATCTGAACTACCACCTTCAAGCAGCACATTATTTACAAGGTACAAATTGTAAAAGATTTGTCTTTGTAGTAATAGAAAAAGTATTCCCCTACAACATAGGTGTCTACGAATTAGATAACGAATTTCTCGACATAGGTTATGAACTCCAAGAACAAGCGCTTCTTAAAATATCTGAAGCAACTACGTCTGGAAAATGGCTCGGATACACCGACACCGAACCCAATGGAATCCAGACACTCGGCAAACCCTACTGGCTTGGCAACAACTATGACTAAACCAGAGTTTAAAGTCATGCAAATGACACCAGAAAAAGCTAAAAATATTCTTATTTCAAAGAATAGGAATAATAGAAACCTTAAAGCTAATAACTTAAAACGCTTAGTTAGAGCTATAGAGAATGGTGAATGGAAAGTCACCAATAATGGACTAGCTTTTGACGATCAGGGCAACCTTATTGATGGTCAGCACAGGCTGGCAGCAATAGTGCAAACTAATAAAACACTTCCTATTTTAGTTTGTTCTAAAATGGATCCTCGTATATTCGATTGTGTTGATACTGGTGCTGCTAGAACTGCTGGCGATGGCATAGACATTCTTGGCAGTAGTCATGGTAAATACATTGCAGCTGCTATCAAATGCTATCACTTGTACAACCACTGGCCGAAACGTGCATGGTCTAGTACTGTTACACCATCTTCAGCGCAGATTGTAAAAATCTACGAAGAGAAAAAAGACCTTATAGAGGCTCTCTATTCTGTAATTGCTAAAAAGCATAAAAATTACAAATGTTTTCCTATTAGTGTTGGTCTATGTTTCACAATGATTTGTTTAGATGCTGGCTGGTCAGATCTACAAATGTGGGAGTTTTGGGACGCTGTAACATTAGGTGCAAATCTACAGCCAGATAGCGCTGTACTTTCTTTTAGAAATCAGATAACTAATGTTGAATATCGCAAGCGTGGTTGGTTTTCTCAGAGGTTTATCCTTAATGCCTTCATAGTTTGTTTTAACAAGCACGTTCAAAACATTCCTACTATCAGGTTTATTGCACCAAGACCCGATACAAATATGTACAAGGTAGAAAAACCAGCACAAAAAGAAACATCAATCTTGGAGGTTATTAAAGCACAATGAGTGAAACAAATCCTAAAATAGCTTTTATTAAAGCATTACAAAAAGCACAAAAAGAGTTTCCTTCATTAGTAAGGACTAAAGAAGTAGGTGCTGGAAAATTTGGATATAGTTATTTGCCACTTGAGCAAATGCTTTCTAAAGTCCAGCCAATCCTACATAGTAACGGCTTTCATTTATCACAACTTTTTGGTTGCACACCAACAGGCCAAACTACAATAAAAACCAAATTAGTGCATATTGGTGGCCATGAAGAAGTTAGTGAACTGCCTTTCTTTCTACCTCCAAGAGATTTAGAAAGGAAGAATGAAGCACACGTTTGGGGTGGCTCTGTTACTTATCAAAGAAGATATAGTATCAAATTAATTCTTGGTCTGGAAACTGACATGGATAACAATATGGAGATAGAACCAGAAAAAGAAAAAGCCGCACCATCAAAAAGACAAGCTAATGTTCAACCCAAACAGAACATAGCTGTATTAGCGCGTGACGCTATTGTGAAATCAACCACTGGTCAACAGTTAGATCAACATTCAGAAACTTTGCGAAGTCGGTTTTCTGAAGGGAAACTAACCGAAGATCAATATAATAAACTTATTGACCTTATCAACGCTAGGAGGAAAGCATTAACACCATGAACCAAATCGAACAGCAATTTTTAACATCTGACCAGTTAGCTGAAAGATATGGATTAAGTCCAGCAACTATTGCTGATTGGAGACGTAAAGATCGTGGACCAAAATACTATACACTTCCCAAATATGCGGTATCATCAGGTTCCGCCAAGGTTCGTTACGACATAAATGAAATCCTTGAATGGGAAAAAACAATGAACATTACTCCTAAAAACCCTTTTTAACTATGGCAAAAGTACAACCAGCATTTACTGCTAAATTCAGAATCCTTGACAACCCTAATCCAGTCAATGATTATGCCCCAGAAAAAAATGTAATTTTTGATTTTACTATTGAAAATGCATTAAAAGCTGCAGAGTTTTTTATGAAAATGCATGACAAAGCAGAAAAAGAGGGTACTACAATCAGAGTCTATACAGACAAGAAAGAGTACCATGAAGAGGCTGGATTTACGCTTTGGGGCGGTATGTGGGGAAATAGTGGCAAACTAGCCCCATTACCACCAAAAGAAGAAGAAACTGTAAGCGTTGATGACCTACCCTTCTAGATTCCCTAGCGACCCTTACGAGGGTCAAATATTCTACGATGCCGATACGGATAATACTTACGAGTATCAACGTAGAGACATCTTAGACAGAATGATTAATCGTCACAAAGATGTTTATTTTTGGGAGAACATCAGTAAAGAAATCTAATCTTTACCAAACAAAATATACTTAAGGCGCTTCATTAGAGGCGCTTTTTTTTTAGCAATTTTCCTTTCTAAATAATTGATATTGTCTTGCTGATTACACATTATTTCTAATGCATTAGCTATGAACTGTGATTGTTTATGATTTGCTCGCGCTAACTGAACAGCTATTTCTCTCAGTTCGTCTATATCTTCAAATTTATAAAGATTACTAATAGAAGTTTCTACAGCAAACTCAGATTCTAGACTTGGTCTTTGTGTAAGAATATTTATAATACTTTTCACTTCACTTCTGGCCATAGATGAACTGATACATAATCTACAATCTGGTCATCTATTGTATTGTCTGTGGTCTTTACTAATGCCTTTAAAAGATCAAGAATTAATTTTTTTACTGCATTAGTTTTACAGAAAGTCATAAGAATAGGTTTAAGGATTCTGAGCATAATAATCTTGTGTTACTTTCCAAACATAGCTAACTTGCTAGTATAAGACAAGAATCTTAACCTTTATGGACGATCAGGAACCAAGCAAAGTTGAAACCATTGTTAAAGTTTGTGTACTTCTTTGGTCGGCAACGCTATTAAGCCTTTCATACTACGAACCGCCTAGTGGAAAAAAGATAGTAGACTTTGACCCCACTTTCATTGCCTCAATCTTTAGTGCATCTACTGCCTCGCTAGGTTTTCAGATAAAAAAGAAAAAAGATACTATAGTAGATAACAAGAACTCTAAAGTTGGTATCAAATGAAAAAACTACTACCTTTTATACTTTTTCTTTCTCCCTCTAGTGCCTTTGCTGAAATAACTGCAAAGTATGTAACCTCTGCACAAATATCAATAGATTCTCCATACGTCATTACAAATGCAGCTCCTAGCTCATACAGTATTAGCGGAAATAATGTTACAACATCTACAGGAACTGGCGATAGTATAGTTACAAATGCGATTGGAGGATTGAACTTAGGAAGTTTAACTAATGGTGTACCAGCTGCAGTAAATACTAACAAGACAGTTACCACTGCTGGCTCGGCCTTCAGTTTTAGCGAAAGTTACCAAGCTGGTGATGCAACACAAACAGCAATAACTCCTTCAAGCGGTATAGCAACTCTTCCAATATTAGGAGGACAGACAACTGTTATTAGTGGTGGCACAGCTGGCAACCTTGCTCTTACTTCGTTATCTTCAGGAATCCATACGTGTACTGCTGGTGGCAGTGGTACTAGCTGTATTGGCTCTACTACTGTCAGCATTGAAATTGACTAGACTTTTCTGGATAGTTTTATTAGCATTACCTATAAGAACTCTTGCTACTCCTGTGGTGCCACAGTTTCGTAGCGGGTCTAGTACTCAGAGTTCGACCTCGCAAAGTGTTATTAATGAAACTATTACCTCGCACCAGTATAATTCTGGTTTTTCGTACACCGCGTCTGGACACAATATTGAATCAGCAGACGTCAATGGCTATATCAATCCCTCGACAGTGGCAAGTCAATCACAAACTATTGGAGGTGTTGAATTTAGCTGGACTAGTCCAAACCTTGAGGCGGTTCCTAGATGGAAAATAGTAAATGCTGGACAAAGTTTTTCTCTAGTCGAATCACTTCAAGGTGCTGGCCTATCAAACGTAACTACAATAACTCGCACTATACAAACAACAACAACTACAGAAACAACCTCTGTATTTGGACAATAATTTTGTTACTTAATCCTATAAAAGTTTTAGCGAATACAACAGTAGCTAGTCCTAGCAGTAACGCTCAAGGTGTCGTCAACAATAATGCCACCATGATAACTCCATCTTCATTACCACAAAACAGATATTCTCAAGGTATTATTTGTACTTCACCTAGCGTTACAGTGACTCCGTATTTGACAGATGCATGGAGTTTTAATAGGCCAATTCAAACAGTAACTAGACAAAATATTTATGACGAGGACACAGGAGAAATATTATATGTACAAGAAACACCTAGATTTGAAAAAGATAATTACAACCTTAATTATGGTATTTCTATGCAATTTAATATTCCACTTGGCAAAGGTGGAGAGTTATGCCACAAAGCTGCAAAAGTCAATATTGAAGCACAAGAGTTATTGATAGCCAAAACTAAAATGGAGATGGAATTGTATAGACTCAAGATTTGTGGAGAGCAAGCGCGACTAGGAGTAGTGTTTGTTGACAAATACCAAGTGAACTGTGATGGCATCAAATTAATAGCACAACCTAACCAAGTTTTGCCCCATACCCACAAAATCAAGCTAAATGACTAATCTACTCCCTCCAGATTAGCCTGTAACAGGCCTGTAAATATCGCCCTATATGTTTGTACCCTCGAAATAAAGTAAGCAAAAGCTCTATGTAGAGTAGAGGTCTTTCTAAGACTTGCTATACATCTTCCTTTGCTTAATATCTATTATACATCAAATTTGCAGTAGGCAAGCTCGGTTAGCACTTACCTACCTAGACGCCCTATCCATTGCCTTGTCGAATAGGGTTTTATTATTTTACATTATTTTTTTTCTTTGTAAGCTTTTTTGTAATCTGTTTTATACCACTTTTAGCAATTCCTTGTATTACAGGGACAAGAGCCGCAGAACTACCAGCAACCAGACCAATAGCAGCAGTAGAAATAAGTACTTCAGGCGTACCAATAAATGTTTCTCGAAATGGTACGTCCTCATAAAGAGTAATGCATTCTGTTTTGTCTGATGATAACTTGTGACCAATTACTTTTTCAATGCGTCTTGAGTTTCTGTAATCTCCAATTTTCTGTTCTTTCCTACTTGGACATTCTGGTATTACTAATTCTTCCTTTTTTTCTGGTGTCTTTGTCTCTTGAACATCTGACTCTGGCATTGGTGGGGCATCATTTGTAATAGGCAAATCTTCAGTAATCACTAACTGATCTGGTCTGTAATCCATAGGGAAAAAACTAGGGAAAACTGCATCACACTCAGTAAATACTCCATTAGGGTCATCTAGTAAAAGTTGTGAATTACCAGTATTTTTTATGTCTCTATGTTGATAAGTACAACCAGCGACATTTATTTCTAGATTTGTGATTACAGGTAAACTAGGATTCGGATTATATATTTCAGGAATATAAACCTCTGGAATATTTATTTGTTTGATACCTATTTCTGGTATCTCCATTATTTTTTAGGCTGGATATATTCAGGAATAGTCCCGCCTGTCATTTCTGGTAAAGCATTATCTAAAACTTTCGGCATCATTCCTTGAACATTATCTAAAACTTCATTCATCACTCTTGCCTTGAACTGTTCACTGGTAACAAAGCGGTAAGCGTAGTATGAACCGCCTAACATTGACAAGGTAAGAAATAGAGACAACAATGAAGCTATCTGACAAATACGAGCAAACATGATTAGGGAAGCATTTTTAAAGGCATTGGTGCCTGTGACTATTATAACTTTCTGTGGAATCTGTGCATTAGCACCACTTTATGTTGGTCTTTCTGTTATTTCTACCAAGGTACACCAGAAGTAGTTGCTGGTTCTTTTTTAGAGGCTATCTCAGAAGCAATACTATTTTCCATGTTTGTAACAGCTTCAGCACCTAAGACAGCCTTTAGCCATGCAATCGCACTTTCTTTTGTGATTTTTGAGTATTCAGTAAAATTTTTTGAATCAGGTGCTGGTAAAGCAACAAGACCATATCTTTCAGCAGTGTAAACCTCTCCGTCAACTGTTTCACTATCCTCTGCCCTCCAATGCAAAGAATTAACGACATTAGTTAAACCATCTTGTGATTTGGTAACATCTAATTTTCCTACTTTCCAAGTTACAGCCATAATATTCTTAAAATTACTTTGATTCTACTGTTTTTTCAGCGTTGACACCATCTATATTTGCTAAAACTTTTACAGCGCCTTGATCTTCAAGAATCGGTTGCATTAAAAAATTTGCTTCTTGTTTTAGTGCCTGTATTTCTTGCACAATTTTTATTGCTTCTTGATTTTCTTGTTCTTTTTGTTGTATTTCTGTATTTAACAATTCCAATCTTTTAATATTATTATCAAGACGAACTTTAGCTTCGTCATATTGTTCTTGTGGTGTTGGCATAAATTTATTTAATATGTTTTCCTAATATACTAAGCAGATTCTAAAGCAGCAACTTTTGTTTCTAGTGTTTCAATTCTTGTCATTGCTTCTTGCAACGCTTTGATCGCTTTCATATAAAGAACTGAATATTTAACATTTTTTGTCACTGTTCCTTGATCTACATTGTCGATTATGTCTGGCATTTCATAAACAAGGCCGTTCATTCCAGCAGCTTCTAAGTCTTGTGCAACAACACCTATTTGTAAGATTGCTTTATCAGCACCTAAATTTGAGACGGCATCTTTAAATTTAAATTTTTTAACTTTTACCGCCTTAACGTCATCCCATTGAGAACCAGAATCAACAATGTCTTGCTTAAGTTTTTCATCTGATATTTGACCATAAGAATTATTGGTGTTTGTAACATTACCAACATGATCAACAGAAAAATGCTTTTTAGCCATTGAAGAGCCAGCTTGCCCTTGATTACTTGTAAAAAGTTCAAAACCTCTGTTTCCACTTCCCGTTGCATGTATAATTGCTGGACCATCTGTCATGTGAAACCCTGCCCTATTAATTGCAGCCGCTAAATCAGAATGAGAAGAGGTTATTTGGTTTCGCATTGTCGTGCCGTCTGACAAAAGCAAATCAGCGTTATTGTTAAGTTCCATGCATCTTGTAGGCGCAGCCCCTTGCGCTCTTGCAACAAGAAACACCATCCTTGCTAGTGGGTATTGACCATCAACTTGAGCATTAATAAACTGACCGACAACAGATGCACCGATATAATGGGGAATGCCGTCGTTATCTTCTCTAGCAAAATGTATTCCAGCAGTGTTACCCGCAGTGCCATCTCCATTTGATATTGTTATTGATGCATTAAAATTGCTTTGTACATCTGTATTATTTGAAGAACCCCTAACAACTAACTGATGATTTGCACCAGCACCATTGAAAGAATCAGGCGTAGAAGTTCCGATACATACATGGCCTTGCCTTGTGATTCTCATTGCTTCTTTATGTGCTTCCCCTTGTTTATGTATTTCAAAAAATAAGTCTTGACTTACTCCCCCAGCTTCTGAAACAGCAGTAGAACAGACAGCAGCACCACCAGTAACTGATAAATTGTATCCACCAGTACCAGCGAGAAAAAATATTCTTCCAATTTCACCAGCATCTATTCTGTGTTTTATATTGCCGCCATCAACGACCAACGCAACACCTGATGGATTATTTGTATCTCCTATCAAAAATTGTCCAGTTGAAGAAAATCTTGATTTTTCAACACCACCTATAACAAAAACTAAAGGCCTAGCGCTTCCACTTGCTCCTGTAATGCTTCCAACTCTAGCAACATTACCAGATGTATCAAAATCTAAGACAGCACTTTGAGGACCAGCAGAAAAATTAGCCGAACCAGAAACTGATCTAATCGCACCTCCCACCTCTAACTTGTCTGTAACAGGGTCAGCAGCTATACCAACTCGACCAGAACCATCTATAGATAATCTTTTACCACCAGCCGTTGTAATATTAAATTCGTTTGCCGCTTCTGAAAATATACCTGTATCTAAATCATCTCGAAAAGCAAGTGCTGGCTGTGTTTCTGAGCCATCCTCAAGAGTTAAAGTACCGTCTAATTGTAAAAGCTCTACCCATCCATTATTTGCTGAGTTCCTTATTTTAAGTATTCCTGTATTAGTATCAGCCCACCACATATAAGCATATTTCGTGGCTGGCTCTGAAGAACTTGAATTATTAGAAACTATAGCTGCTAAAGCAAGGTTCAAATCTGCTCTTACGGCGGCTCCAGTTCCGTTCGAGATTACGTAATCATGTGTTGCCATTACAAACCTTTTTCTTTTAAGTATAGGTTAACTAATAAATAAAGCATAGTCACATTCATCCTCCTTTACCAAACCCACTTGCAATGTAGGTAAAGTTTCTATTTACAAAATTGTTATTTTCATCTTTAACGTCAATTTGGAAATTTGTTCCAGTAATAGTATGAACAGTAAAGAAATCTCCTTTTTGTGCATTTTGTAAAGTTATTCCTATACTTGGTAAAAATTTAGATGCACTACCATTTATGGGTACAGTTCCAACAAAAAATGGATGTTGAAATGTGACAGTTTTAGTATTTGTGCCAGACGCAAATACACCATTTGTTGCGCCACTATTTTCAATACTGTTCTCAGTCCTAGGTTTAAATGAAGCAATATAGCCCATTTCTTGAACATTAATATTTTGTGCTGGGTCAGATGTAGAAAGTAAAGCTCTAAATTTAAATCCCCTGCCCTTTGATTCACCATTTATAAAGTTATTAAATCTGGTAAAAGCAACACCGATAGTAACATTTCCACTAGAAGAAATTGAAGTAGGATTATCAACTTTTTCTGCTACAAAAACATTTTCATTAGTTACACTTGAAACTTTAAATTCTCCATCTATACCACTGCCAGAGGTAAAGTCAGCTACGAAATGATCGTTATTAGAAAAACCATGTGTAGATTTTGTTATTGTCACAAATAAACCAGAATAAGCATAAGTGCCAGTAACAGTTGCAGCAGGGTCAGATTGACTTGTGGCAACTTGTAGAACAGCATTCACAGCATTAGCTTTTGCACCATCGAAATCTGTCCAAGTGTCTATCAAACCTGTTCGCGTATCAAACAAATCATTGACTAATATTCCAGCAGTTTTAAAACGTCTTTCTAAATTAAGAACAAAAACAGCACCTAAATCTAAAGGGCTTGCAAATTCATAAGTACCAGTTGAAGATATTGGTCCAGCAAAATCCACGCTGGCTAATGCATCAAAATCGGTTACAGCATCAAATAAAGTAGTGCCTGTTAGAAGTAAGCCATCAAAAGTTGATTGATAGAAAACGCTTGTTCTTTCACCTTGAAAAGGAGGATTGTCTAAATCTTCGCGTCTTGTTTGTATGCCTAATAATGGTTGTGCCTCTGGCCTAGTAACAACAATTTGTGCTTCATTTTGTGAGAATCTACCGCCATCATCCCTTGCTTTAACGCTGTAAGTTCCAGAAAGTGCAGGGACTAAAGTTTCACTGATATTACCTGCAAGTGCTGGAATTACATCAGTTGAATTTTCAAAAGTTGCTGAAACTGTTGCAACCTCTGGGGTAAATCTGACTACGATATTTCCCCCATGCACCACATCAATATCTGTTGATTGGTCAAATCTTAATCTTATAAATTGATCTGATACTGGTTCTGAAGTTAAATTTGATATGTCTGCTGGTAATGCTGTTTTACCGATAGTTGTTGTTACAATCGTTGATGGATTAGTGCTTGGCTTTCCTATTGCATTGATACTAAAAACTCTTATTTCATAAACACCGTTTTGTGTTTCAAAGATTGTAAAATCTGGACTTGATATATTTTCTACAATAAAATTTTCATTATTAAAACGATATTGTATTTGGTATCTAGTCACACCAGCAACAGGTTCAAATGTAATAAATAATTTAGATACAGCCCGATTATTAATGACAACAATTTGTTCTATAGTCTGCAAGTTAGCTGGCGATGGTTGCACAGCAGTTAAAGTTGTTACATTCCTTGTGGGAAGAACAGAGCCATCTTCTACAGCATCATATTTACCTGTGTTATGAGCAACAGCAGTTATTTGATAACCAATTTTTTCAACTTCTACAACAGAAATAACTTTGAAAAGTTGAGATTTTAAAGAATCATTTTCAATAACCCATACACTGTTAGTTTTAGGAACTGATGAAAAAGCTCCATGTATAGAAATTGTTTTACCAGAAATTGTACTGATTGATCTTGTTTCAAGTGAGCCATCTTCAAGAATTACTGATAATGTCGCATTTGTGCCAGCAACTGATAAGTCAGTATCGTTTTCATCATCTACAATTATTTGTGTCGTTGAAATACCTGTTTTAATCCTACCTCCTCTCCTTACACCAGCTTTTAAAGGGTCTTGTATTGATATAACTGCTGAAGGTCTTACAATAGTTCCTGATTCAAGGGTAGTTGTAAAAGTTACAATTTCAGCTTCGTTTGACTGCGTGTATAAATACCACCGACCCAATCTGGCCGCCATACCCCTAGAAGTTGTTGCAAAACCTCTTAAGTTTTTTGTTACTACACCATATTTTGCAATCAACGCGTCATCTTTTGAAGTTTCGTAATCAATTTGTTGGGTTTCCATATCAAAATAAGAAACATTTACAACAGTAACTTTTGTTGATTTAGATGAGTTTGCATAACTGAAACCAGCTTCAGTTACATTTGACAAATTAAATAAATATGTTGGGTCTGTTGGTCTGTCCTGACCTATCGTAATTGTGCCAGCACTATAAAAAGGCATCACACGCATTACACTACAAATGTCATTTATCAAGGAATAAGCTTGTTTTTGGTTTTGTATTACAACATTGCAACTGAAACGTGGCTCAACTGACCCATTACCATTTCCAGCATCTATTAATTCTGAACAGTAAACAGATGCAGAATAAAAGCTAAAAATATCTAATTGTGAAGCTGTAACGTGATCTCCAAAACCTTTAGATGTTGTTAGTAAGTCGTACAAAATCCATGCTGGGTCGTTGGAATATTCTTTTGTTCCTTTTAACGTCCCATTAAAAACACCTGAGTATGAGATAGAACCGTCAGCCCTGACAGTACCATTATGCGGTATAGCTATTTTTGTTCCCCTTACCCTATACGTTCTTCTTGGAATCGATGGAAATGTTTCTGCGTCTATCCTTAAAGCGGCATAAGCAGAATTAGGAAAAGTACTTGCATCATGGATAATTTCAGTCATATTTGACCAAATCATAGTGTTTTGTAATTTTGTATCTGTACTATCATCAGTTAATCTATTAACTCTAATTGTTACTGGAAAAGCCGCACCAGCACCGAATGTTATTTTATAATCTCTAGCATAAGTACTTTGTGTTCTGCCTCTTACAGTGTCAGTTAATACAGTATTTGTTTGTCCTCCACTTATGGTTTGAATATTTAATTGAACCTCTGCGCCATTTATATCTCCGTTATCTTCAAATTTCTGCAAAGATGGAAAAGTTAAGGTTACTCTAACTGCATTGACAGTACTATCTGTTATGTCTCTTGAAACTGGTGTATCTTTCTCGACAACTACTCCGACACCTATTTCTCTTTCTGTTTGCGTTATTGAATTGATACTTGCTTGATTTGAAGTACCAAAACGAGGTTCAAAACTTACATTAGCAAAATTAAAATCTGTGGCCGCTGGACTTGTGCCAGCAGCTTGATCAAGCACCTGATTTCCATTTAAAAATACATCTTTCAATGCACTCGTATTATATTCAGCAGAACCTTGTGAACCTGTAGCTGATGGAAAACCTGATATGACCCCCTCCCCCAGTAGATCTAATACTGTCAAAAATTGTTTACTTACTAATACATCACTTGGAATATTAGGGTCTTGAATATTTGTATTTTCATCAAAAGCAGGGATAGTCATAAGGTTCCTTCCACTTGAACAGTATCAATACCAGAACTAATAACTATTGAACCAGTGAATACTTCACCATAAATAATTGGTACGGCAACACCACTAATTGCAGTATTTTGCACCCCCGAAAATGAATAAGAACCAGCCATTTGTGCATCAACAGAGCCATCTGAATCTACCCCCTCAAATGGTGTTGGTGTTGGTGCTATTAATGCTGTAACACCTTCTATTGCCAATGTATTTACAGCCATAGTCGTAAGAGTCCCAAGAATGCCTGTTGTGCCATATTCAGCAGCAATTCCAGCAGCAACTGTTCCAAGCGCAGAACCGACAGCAGACACCCCAGCGACAACCGCAGAACCGACAGTTGTGGCGACAGTGGCGGCAGTGGCGGCAACAGTGGTGGCAACAGTGGCAACTGTACTTCCTACAGCAGCAACAAAAGGTATAATAAAACCTGAACCAGTTGCAACAGGAATGATTTGAATATCTCCAGAACCTTTCATATTTAAAAAATCAGTTTCAACATCTACATTATTCATTTTAATTTTGTACATTTGTTCATACATATGTGCCTCAACCTCTGGAAAATTACATAAAAGAAACCTTATTGCTTCTGCTGGACTATTAACAGCAGCTTCAAAATATGAATGTCCAAGAAATTTTCTTAATCTTCCGTAAACTCTAATTTTTTTTAGTTTCATATCTATATATTTTTTTTGTTGCTTTTTGATAGTGTAAATCAAATTGCTCTCTGCAACTTAATTTATATAAAGAATGATGCAAAATTGTAGAATCGCCAAGGTATAAAGCCGTATGAGCTAATACATTTTTGACAGACTCCATTAACAGAACATCACCTATTTGTATATTATCAATCCCTTCAATTTCTTTAAAGCCTAATTTTGGTAATGTTTTTTCAAATAATGGATTTTTTAAAAATTGTTTAATTGTTTTTGGTCTTTTTGTGTGGGGTATTTTTATATTTTTATTTTCTTGATACCAATCTGTTATCACTGACCAACAATCATGTACCCCAAAAACAAAGCTTCGTCCAATCAGGGATGGAGTTTTATACCCTGATGGTTTAAAACTTACCCACTGTTTAACTTTTGGACTATAAATATACCAAGGCAAGCCCAAGTATTCGCAACTGGCTTTATCATTTTCAGAGGGCTGCGGAACATCATTCGGATGTGAATGAACAATACCAATTATCTCTCCCTGATCTTCACAATCTGCCCAATCATCTGGAGACATAACAAAGTATTCAAACTTTGATTCAGCTAAGTTTTTACAAGGCCAATAAGTTTCTTGACCTTGGATAATTGCTAATAATCCACACGATTCATGAGGCAAACATGAGACTGCGTGATTTTCAGCTTCAATTTTCCAATTCATCCGTTTACAAAAGTACCTACGCTGGGAAAATCTCTTGTTGTAACCTGTCTTTTTGGCGCTCTTATTGATTCGAGGTCTAATGCTGATACTAATTCAAACTGTACTATGTTTCTATTTTCCGCGGTTTTTCTATTAATAAAATATATTTCTTGTGGTAGTTCTGCTGTAGAATCTGGTGTTCCATAAGGGTTTTGGTTTGCTGGAAAGTTGTCTGCATCTAAAAATTGAGCAAGAGTGCGTATTCTTACAAATTTTGCTCCTTGTAAATCATTGAAAGGTGTTGTTGCATTTACAGAGGCCATTAATGCTGTAATTGTTCCCAGCACATTAGCAACTGTAACAGTAGGTCTAGGCAAAGTACCTCTGCCCGAATATTCAAACCCCTGAGCCTCTATGGGAACTCTATCGTATGTATTGCCTTGCCATTTGATTGCACTATTACTATTTAATCCAACCCCACTGTGAAATCTACTTATTGCTGATGAACCATGCAAAGAAGATACAAGAGTCAAAGTAAATAACTCAATTATTGATTTGTTAGTTAAGGACTGTAATTCTTCAGTAGGTAAAGCCATTACGGTTCAAATACTTCTCTAAAAGTACAGTTTAAAACTGCCCTATTATTATAAGGTATTGTTTTTGTCCAAGATTGACAAACATATTTACCAGCCCCTGATAAAGTTACTGTAACATTGCCACTGTTTGTCGCACTAGCACCAGCTATAACTGTAAATGTATTTTGATCTGCTACCGTTGATATTGCGTGTACGCCATCTACTGCAGAACCTGTTGTGTAATCAATAGTTATCACATCACCAATAGCAAGACCATGATTCGTTATCGTTATTGTAACTTGCGTACCGCTTTGAGAATAAGTACCTGATTTTGTACCACCCTCTGCTGGTGGGGTAAATGTAAAACTTGCCTGATCATTTACTCTACTTCTTAAAAATCCTTCTATAACGTCAGCTTCCGTCTCTGAAACATTAAAAGTAAGATCATATACTTTAGGGTCTTGAGTTAAAGGCAAACCAAATAAAGCTCTAAACTCGTACCCATCACCTAGCGCAACTGATCTAATTTTTGGTGCGCTTGTTTTTCTCATTCCATAAGTAGGACTGATATTAGGAAATGTTGCCATTATCTACTTAGTAAACCTCCTTGACGTTTTTCTTTTATTAATTGAGATTGTACAGCAGTGGCTATGGCCTGTCCTAGTAACTTAGCATCTTGATTATTACCAGCCACAGCAGAACCAGAAGCATCTACATTTACAGTGACCATATTTGTTGTACCAGCCCCTATTTTATTGTTTGGAATTATATTGCCACCCTTTGACCCCATCTGCAATATTTCTGGACCACGCTCCCCAACTAGGTATGCACCACCAGCTGATACTGGTCCACCGCTTGCTCTTTTACCAAACAATCCACCTAAAAATCCACCAATCTTACCACCAATACCAGAAACAGCACTTTGTATAGCAACTTCTACAAGCTTACGTTTAAGATTGTTAAGTACAGTTGTTGCGGCCTCTGCTAATGATTTAGTACCCATCACAGCGTCAGTTAAGTTTGAAACAATACCTTTTTCTATATCTTCTCCTATTTGGTTAAATTTTCCCTGTAGTTCTTCTGCCCCTTTCTTTGCTTTTTTTTCAGCGTCTGTAATTTTATCTACACTGGTTTTTATCTTTCCGTTGGTTGTAACTATTTTATTTTTTGCGTCAAGTTGCTTATTATTTTCATCTGTAATATTTTTTTCTACTCCACTAAATTCAAGTACACCTTTTTTTAATTTATCTAAATTTTTTTCTGCCCCTTTTAAAAAGTCTTTACCAAAATCTTTTATACCTTTGATTTTAAAATCTATCTCAGGTAATTCAACCCCACCTAATAATTTTTTTAATGGCTCAGGTATAAAACTTACAATTTTTTCAAAAGCCTGTCTAAAAAAGTCAACAATTTTTTGTGCTAGATCACCAACTTTTTGTCTTACACCATTTATAAATTTAGCAATTACCTTTATTGAGTTTCCTATTACACCACCAATAACTTTTCCAATAAAAATAGCTCTGTCTGAAGCGTCTGTGATAGCTTCTTTTATTCCTATCCAACCTTGTTCAAGATTAAATAAAGCATTAGTTCCATCTATCCCCAGTGCCTCGCCTATGATTTTTCCGATTTCACCTACAGCAGCAACAACAAGTCTTGCTGGAGTTAAAACTATTTTGAATGCAGCCCCTAAAGCCTCCACTGTAACTGCGGCTACTTTTAGAGATTCTCTTATTATTACCCCAAGCTCAGACCCCTCAGTAGTCAGATTTGTAAATGCAGTGCCTAATCTTGTCAGTTGTCCTTGAATAGTGTTTTGTGCTTCAAATGCAGCCCTAGCAGCTACTCCCTGTGCATTGGCTTGATTCTCTAAGTTTTTATTAAAACTAACAAGTTGATCATTTAACAAAGGTAATATTGCTGTCCTTGCTTCAACAGAGCCAAAGAATTTTGCAAGCGTTTCTTCACTAGCTCCACCTTTTGCAACAAGTTCCTCTAATACACCCCCTAAACCTTTTGTGCTTAAAGCTGTCGCACTAAAGTCTATTCCTAACTCTTTTGCCGCTTTAGCTGCCTCACTGGTCGGCTTTTGTATCGCAGCAATAACTTGTCGTAGTCCAGCGAATGTCGATTCAACAGGAACACCAGTTGCAGTGACAGTAGATATTGCAGCATTAAGTTCATCTATCCCAACACCAGCACCAGCAGCTATAGGTGCTAGACGACCTATTTGTTGTGCGTATTGATCTACAACAATTTTACCATCATTTTGTGTCTGAATGAATCCATCAATTAACTTGGCGGCTTTGTCTGATTCCAGCCCATAAGCATTAAGAACAGAGGTAGTAGCATCAGCAACAGTTGCTAGTTCAGAAAATCCACCAGTAGCACCTAACTGTGATGCTTTCAATACATCTGTTAGCTCAGACACTTCTCCAAAACCAGCAGACGCTACATCATAAGATGCTGCTAATAAATCAAGTTGTGAAACTTGACCACTTAGCTCATTTGATAAACTTGCTAATTTGGGTTTTAATTCGTCTGCATCAACTCCTAGAGTTTTGACTTTTGCTGAAGCAAAATCAGCAGCAGCTAAGTTAGTAAAAACTTTGATAAGAGCGCCAACAGCGGTTGTAATTCCAAGTACTGGACCCAAAAACCCGACTAGAGCTTTACCAGCCAATCCAATACCACCAGCAGCACCTTTAGCCGCGATTCCAGTTGAGTTAAAAGAAGCGGGTAATAATTTGAGGGTACCGCTTGTTGCCTTTAGCTTTCCGCTTGTACCAGTAACAGTTGCATTAAATTTCTTTGCTTGTGCATCAACATTTTTTAACGCTGTGACAGCTTGTGTGGCGTTAACTCTTAGTTCTACATTAGAAACTGCCACGACTAAACAATAACTCCTTTAACTATATCTTGATTTGCGCTTGATTGCATCTGCTTCTTTTTTCTCTCTATCATACTTTAATTCATAATATCCAGCAAAAAATATCAACTCTTCATCTGTGAGTTGTTTTCTTAATTCACTTACTGTCTTGCCTAATTCTGTTGCAAGGAAAAACTCAAAATTTAACCAGTTATCCCCCTTTAAGATTCCTTTGCGTTATCAATATTTGCGTTTTGATTTACACCAAATAAAAACAATTCAATCTCATTCAATACATTTTCTGGTAACTCATTATGTAAGTTTGCAAAATCAGCTGGGTGGAAAGCTTTAGTACCGTCTTCTTTTTCTGCTAACTGACAAAGCATATGTGTAGAAACAATCAATGGGTCATCACTACCAGCCCTTTGCGTTGCTCTGGCTCTGTCAGCCCTTGTAATGGCCTTGAAATATAAACTGACTACAACATTACCATTATCATCTGTAACGTCAAATTTGCGCCTTTTAGAAAGGTCAAACGACTCCTTTAAAAGGTCGAGGGTTCTTTTTTCTGCCATAAATTAAGTGCGAGATAATCTTAATTTACTATATGTCTGAAGTTATTGCACCAGTTGTTTGGAAAGAAATGTTTATTAATTGAGTCTCTCCAAGTGTTGCACCATATTCAGCACTTGTAATAATTCCAGAAAAAGCTAACTTTTTAGAACTAACTGAACTATCAGGGAATAATTCAAATAATGCGTCTCCAGCATCTCCAGTTGTTAATATATCCTCAACAAAAGATAAGTAATCAGAGTTACCAGCATTGTCATAAATTAATTCTGCTGAACCTTCACCAGAAATAAGACCACCAATAAAAGTCTTTGAGGTGTTCCCTTGAACAGTTGTTTCTAAAGTATCCTTTGTAACTGATAGTGACCAAGATCTAGTTCCAGCAATATCGGCCTCTGTGCCTGCTGCGTTATGGAACATGATCTTACCTACATCGCCTCTGATAGCTGCCATGACAAAAAAAAGAAAGATTTACAAATATATTAACTCTTTTCGGAGTTTTTTACATCTTTTTTGGAATTTTGTTGACTCTCCATGTATCTTTTACAATTTGGGTCCCAATATTGTGGGTCTCTCACACCTTTTACAGCTTCGATAGCATCTAACATTTCGTCTGTAATAACAAGTTTTGGCATGATTAAAGTTCCTCATAAATTGTAAATGTTATTCTGATTTGAGTTTGAAACTTCCCTTGTGGACTCGAGGTTAATATTTCGGGACCAATAGGTGCATCAAAAATAACACTTGATACTGTAATTCTATTGTATAAGTCTCTAAGTCTTTTGCAAATTGTAAGATTAGACCCCGCGCCTAGTCCCTCCTCTGTAAAAACATTAAGTAAAACTAAACCATTGATTAAATTATCAGAATCAGTTGTGCCACCCTGAGTAATATAAGAGTTCTGACCAAAGCTTGTAATGCACTGTACAAAGGTATCCTCAGCAGTAGAGTCAAACGTCATATTGTTAAAAACAACAGGAATGGCGGGGCTGCTGGCTAGTTCTGTTGCCAATCTGGCCTCTATTGTTGATCTAACTGTGTTTAAATCTGTAGCAGCCATTATATTGCACCTTTGATTTTGTTGTATTCCCCTTCAGCCCAACTTTTTAAATCTTTAGCAATCAATTCTGGAAAGCCAGCTACTGTATTTTGTCTTGTTCTATATTTATTGCCCCATGATTCTGGTAAATTTTGTCCGAAACAAACTGGTTCTGCATAAGGTAAGTTGTTTGATACTACTCCGCTAAACTTTTTTATTTGTGTCTGCCATGCACCACGTAGTACACCACCAGCCCCATGATCTAATAGAGACTTTTTAAATGGCACTACTTTACCATTGGGTAATGTAAAAAAGTTAGGTATAGAATCCAGATCAGGGTAATTATCTAAAGAGAAAACAGGTGTTGCCTTTTTTACTCTGGCTGTCCACTCTAAAGTTGTTGCCTGTACCAAAATTTCTACAGATTCCTCCATTACCTTTGGAATTTGCAAGATAGAAATTTGTCTAGCCATATTACCTCAATATAAGATCAAAACTAACTGGTGTATTATTCTGCTCATTCACAATTACTTGAATAATTTTAAATTCTACGCTACTTATTACCACTCTATCCTTCGTTGTAGGTGCAAATGTAAGATCACCAGCAGATATAGTCAGCAGCTTGTCTTGTGATTCGATTAAATCGTTAACTTGATTCTTTGAAACATTACTTAATGCACCTTTGATAGTCGTATCAGATGTAGACTCTGTTATAGCACCAGTAGTGGTATTGTATGCCCCTGCTGTTACCTGTCTGATAGTTACATCACCGCCAAGTTTTTTTAGTGAAGCGCTGGCAGCTTTTTTTAGTGCTTTAGCAAGACTCATAAGAAATAAGCAATGACTTGACCACTTGCGAGAGTGATACTTGTAATAACACCACAAACTTCAGAGGAAGCTTTCATTGTGATGCCGTTAATAGTTGCTGAACCATTTTCTGTAATATTTTCTGCTACAAAAGTTGCTTCTGCATCTGTTAAGCAATGCACTTTACCAAATCTGCCTGTATGTGCAGCCGTATCGGTAATAATAATTGCTGCTGGATACTCATAGCCGTAACCCATTTTCATGACCTCTTAATTGATAAGTTTGCTCTTCCACCTATTCTAATACCCATTAAGTAGTGGTCAACGATTGGTGGAATACGATCAACCCCAACAGCTCCATAGAATCTAGGAGTTACATTTATATTACCAATACTTACAGCGGCAAAATCTTCTAAGCCACTTAATTCTAGTCCGTTCCTATTGTTGTTAAGATAAACAGCCAAAATTACTTGAGCGTGTTTTACCCTATCTGGTATTTCTGTGTCGAGGTAATAATCTGCGACTAATCTGTTAGGAAATGATAAACCATACAAGTTTGTGTAAGTATCTGGTTTCCTTACACCCGATCTAGGCCACTCTAAAGCTTGGGTATCAGCTACCCTTGCCCCTAAAAATTTTTCTCTATCAATTCTTTGGGCGGCTGTAAAAAGCGCACGATTCTTATTATCATTGCTTGAGCCGTCCCAAGCTGCGGTATCATCACTAAGAATCAGACCCTCAATAAAAGAATTAGCATCAGCAAGAGTTATATAGGTGTTTGCATTAGCACCGCCAACAGTAGCATCAAGTGTTATCGCCATTGAGTTTTACCTTTTTGGGCTTTGGTTTAGTTTTTGGCTTTTCTATAGTAGGAGTGAGAGAAGCCGCCTTTGCAGCAGCTTCATTTCTCTCTCTCATACGCCTAAATGCGTACATTGCCATTAGCTTGATGCACCCTTGAGAGCAACAAAGTTAATAACGATTGCTTGGCTTAAGTTACCAGCAGATACATTAGAAACTGTTACTGCAAAAGAGCCAGCAGCAATACTATTAGCGTTCACAAGATATGAACCAGCAGTACCAGCAGAACCATGGCAAGCTACAACAACGTCTGTTGCTGCAATCTTGCTGTTAGTTACTGTGAAAGTTACCTCTGTGCCAGCGTCAAGCTGTGCATTATTCATTGTGATTTGTCCAGACTCTGTATTTAGAGTTACACCTGTGGATTTATTGGTAGCCTGAGTTACAGTACCGCCAGTTGTGGGTCCAACTAAGGAGCCAGCAGTTACTTCAAATAATGATGGCATGATTAATCCTGATTACTTACGTTTGTAGCGCGAACAATACCGATGTTCTTAGTCTCATACACTTTCGACCATGAACCAACTGTCTCCAATACAGTTCTGTTTGGATTGACTGTTGATACTGCGTACTTAAGACCTACTGGGTGGTAGATGTAATGAAGATCTACTGCCATTGCTTCTTCTAAAGCAAGTATATCTCTATCAGTTTGTGTTCTGATTGGTGCTTGCTCCCCTGTTACTACTGCCCCTTGTGTAAAGAAGAAAGTAGAGTATTCAGTTGAAGCGCCAGAGCCTGTGGTAGGAATATCATCTGAAACAATTACACGTAAACCCATGAAAGTGTTTACAGTATTTGGTCCATCAAATGCCCTTGTTGTGCTACCACCTGTGGCATCTCCGTCTGGTGCGCCTGTATTATCGTAGATACGATCAATAGCATTTCTCTCAACCAAGTCATAAAAGACCTTTGAATGCATTGCAATAGCTGTTAGCTTACCACCTTGATCGCCTAGTAAAGCTTGTGCTTTAGCAACGTGTCTTGGACTAAGAACAGTTGGAGAATCACCTGATTCAGAATCAATAGTAAGATCAAACAAAGCTGAACTACTAGAGTTTGCATTGATTGAACCAAATGCACCAGTTAAGCAAGAATATAAATCCTTCTGCTTTTGGTTGTTGACGTATGCCGCCATTTTCTGAGCAATAGCAGCCATTGGGTCAACACCGCCACCAACTGCAAGAGCTGCTAAGTCACGTGAACTGAAAGCACGACCTCTATGAAGTACAGCTGCAATCTGGTTATCAGCTGTAATCTTTGCTGGTGTTAATGATGTTGAGTCTGATAAAACTTCAAAATCACCACTTAAGTTAGCTTTGTAGAAAGGTATCTTTACAAAGTCACCGCCTCTTTCTGCGGATAGATTCAATTCTGCCAAAGGTTGTACTACCCCACTTTGTAGGAAGCTGTCTGTTTGTGTTGTAGCTTCGATTAAATAGGGAGTAAACACCTCAGGAATTATTAAATCACTGCGTAATGTCGCCATTAGAATTTAATAAATATGTT
>VTLG01007883.1_pt1 | contig 24077 bp, 29 predicted proteins | sample 4694571 | NCBI WGS metagenome assembly VTLG01 (sample SAMN12604809, study PRJNA352737) | marine metagenome | biome: ENVO:00000447; feature: ENVO:00000209|ENVO:00000569|ENVO:01000036; material: ENVO:00002151; isolation source: viral sequences binned using virsorter ...
CGCTTCAGAACCTACTTGCTTCGCTAGGTCACTCAGCTTGACTCTAGTGAAGGAAGTTGAACCTCTGGGGCGACCTCTTTTCTTAGGTGTTTCGTTCATATGCGGTGTATTATACTCATTAAAAGTGGGGGCGCAAGACTTTTTTTTCATTTTAATGATTTTTTTTTCTTTTGTGTAATTAAATATATGACCCTCATAGTGGTTTCTGCTCTCACTACAAACGAAGGATTATATTTTAGGTATCTCAGCAACGTGATGAGATTCGATTACAGCATGGATGTTATTGTGGAGGCACAGAAAGAACAAATAGATTATTATTATTCTGTATTAAAACGAAAAGGTTTATACGATTATGTGTCAGAGATTATCTACCCAGAGATAAAAGAAGAAGGAATAAGATTAGATACGGAGATGAATTATCCACTCACCGTAACGACACAAAAGATTTCTGTGATTAACGTGTCAGAACTAATAAATAAAATTAAGTTATTAGCGAAAATAAAAGAATCAATTTAAATATTCGGCTATCTACGCGCACTTATTTGGAAAAAAATCATTCGATCTGGGGGTTTTACGCGCTTATTTGGAAAAATCGCAGTCGATCTGGGCCATTTTAGTGCAATTGTAGTAATCTTTTTTATTCTTTTCGAAAAACTTTTCGGCTTGTTCGTAGCTAACAAAGGCGTGACCCTCTAAAAATTTAGATTCTGTTATTTCGCCATCGTCTGCAAGTGTATCTTCATATAAATCCACAATAAAAACTCCAACAGGGAGCTTGTTTACGAGACCATAAACGTAATCACCTAAATAAGTAGTGTCGTTAGGACTATTAATGGGAAGAGACCTGTCTATTTGGGTAGGTTTTTCTTGTGAAGCTGAGTCTGCATATGGTGGAGTGTCTACATCGGAAGGTAAGGAGCATTCAGAAAGAGGGAGATCCCCTAGAGAACCATCGGGGTGAAAGAATCTCTCAAGATCATCGGCTTTATCTTGATTGCACCACAACTCCCACTCATAACTTACTTTTTTCATTACTCTTGCTTATTAAACTTTAAAATTGGCTTAAGCATATGCTCAGGTTTAATAGGATATGAGGAGGGACACCCTTTATACACCAGTGCTTTCCTTAAGATCGCTTGACTTTCTAAATTAATAAAGCTGTATTGGTCCTCTGAGAAAGTGGCGATGTGGTTTCCGTGTATAGAGGTATCTGGGTCTGTTGAGTTGAAGTCTGTAAGAGTTGATTGTGTTTTTAAGTTACTATTCCTATCTGTTTTTTTAATAATTTTTTTTCTATCGGCTTCATCAATAGAAATATTTAAAAATTTTTCAAACTGAGAGAATAAATAATCATAATTATTATTAAAGTCATCGTAATGTAAAACCAAAATTCTTCCTTTGTATTTTGCCTTTACATATTGAACGGCTGATAACTTTGCCTTATAAATATTAACCAAATCTGTAAGGGGGGTCGCAGCAATACACTCTAAGAATCTCTGAGTATTACCATCAAAGACCTCACATCTAACATAGGAAAGAAATGATGTCACAGGATCTCTCTCAACGATGATACAATCAAGGGAGTCAGAAAGGTAATCCATCATTTCTACCGTATGTATCTTTTCAGCCTTGGGAGCTATTTCCCTAAGACTCTGCCATACAACCGTGGAACCTGTTCTCCCTGCGGAGAATACTAATATTTTTTTATTCATTAAAATACTCATACATCATAATAAATCCTTCTCCATTGCACTGCACACCCATAACATTGTAATCAATCCACTCTACCGCTTCTTCAACTGTCATTCCCTGTTTTTCAAAGACCTTAACCATTTTGTTATGGTCGTATATTAATATGCCACTATCTGACACACCTGCTATTGCGTCATCTAAACCATCTAATATTAAAGCTCCGTCCTTAAGCATTGAACCAAGAAGGTGTTTCTCTCTTACTCCACTTTGCAAAGTAAGCTTTCTCTCCATTATAATATGACCTGTAAGCAGTAACTCCACAACTGTTTTTGTATTGTTCTGGCATCGCTTGAGCAAACTTAGTCAATCCTTTGCGTGGTATATTTAGCTTGTGGTAGTTAGATCCGCACCAACTGATAGCATCGAGAGATTTATGAACCTTTCCATAGCGTCTCGTATACTCTTGACACATGGCGTAAGCATGATCTAGCAACCACTCGTAGTTCTCTGCTGACTCTCTAGCCCACTTAGTGCAAGGGTGATTGTAGAATGCTCTCCTGTATGGTGCGTCACCATTAGGGAACACAGAGCAGAGCATCTGCGCTGACTCTAGAATCATTTTTACAACGTGCTTATCACACAATTGTTGTGCGGCGATCTTGGGGTCGGTGTCTACTGCAAATATATTCATGATTTTAAATTTTCTGGCGACCATTCTACACACCATTTCATGGAAGGCACTCTTTTTATCTCCTTAGCTTGATCTTCATCTAAATAACTCAAAACTGATCTTAGATTAGTTTGAAGGGTGTCTATAAGAACATGAAGTTCTTGGATTTCGTGATCTTTATTTAATAGTTCTCTTTTTAGTTCTCTATCCATGGGAGATTTATGCTTATTTGGTGTTTTTTTGTTCGGTCTGAGATCTTTCTTCCAGAAGCATTGCTTTAGCTAAGATAGCATAGTTTACTATGTCATCGCAAGCATCCTCTACAGTTTCATTTGGGACGGATAGCTCGCTGTCATTAGTGAACGAATAGATTCTTTTTATTTTGTCGATTACACGGAGAAGCAAACCCTGCACAGGGTGGATGTCCAGTATCTTGGATGCATTAAAATTAGCGAAGGGATCGGTAGCACCCTTGCCACCAGTGTAATCGCTGTTTTTCTTTTGCATGATTACCCTGCAAGCCTTGCAGGTATCATCGTGGAGTTTAAGTAGTTCTTTAGTGTTCATTTTAATTCTTTTATTAAGCTTTCCATGTCCCGCATTTGAGAGTCTTCCTTTAACCAAATGTTATCACATATTGTTTTACGATAGACCCCGTTATCATCTACGTCTTTAGCATAGTTCCATCCCTGTAGTGTTACTTTAAAATCTTTTGTATCTCCTGCTGTCGTTGTCCAAACAACAATAGCGTCATCTCTGACATAAGACTTCAATTGTTTTGGGGGAATGCATCTCTTGAAGTCATCCCACTGGTGAGGTCGTAGACCTTTTATTTCTATGCACCTACCTACTATATCTAAATCACCCTTTAATTTTTTGTTTTTAAAGTCAACAAAGTTAGGAGTGATTCCCCTATTATCAATGTGTCTTTTGAGCCACACTGTAGTTGCCACCTCAGACTTAACGCCAACTAAATTACTACTTATTTTATTGTGGTTGTAGGAACCAGACCCTAGCGTGTTATTACCCCCGTAATAATCCACTATTTTTTGGGCATGGTCCCTACACCATTTTAGCTGTTTGTCTGAGAGCGAAACCTCAATCATCTGATATTGGTTTTTTAGCTAAATGAGTCGAGGAGATGTTGTATTGTTCGGAGTGTTGATTCCCTTTGGCAATTGAGGTGTAGGTGAAGCTGTCTTGGGGGTCAGCGGGACGACCATAACCTCTCTCTTCCTCAAGTGTTTCTAACATTTTGCACAGTTGATATTTGGTGAGGGTAACGGTGACTGGGAATTCTTTTTGTTTTTTATTCTCGTAGGTGACCGTTATTTCATCAACAACAACCTGCTCCTTACCAAAATGGAGCGATCCCAAGGTGGTAATCAAAAAAACAATGCATCCAATAATAATTATTTGTTTCATTAGTCTACTAGTAAGTTAAAAATTTCAACATCAGAAAATGTTTTAGGGTGTTGGGCCGCTTCAATCAACTGTTGTTCTTTTGTTTGTAGGGATCTCATTGTCTCATTAACAGTCGCAGAGTCAATCATTAATTCCTTTGTTTCTAAATCATATACATATAGGTCATCATGAAATCTAGAATACTCTAAAATATATTCTATTGCTTGATCAAGAGTCTCAGTCTTCTCCAACATCTCATCGTCATAGCTATTTTGTATTCTGATCTCATATTTGAACGTCACCATGGCGAGATCAAACCCCTCTTGCTGAATGGGTAAAGGCATCGGCTCAACTGGTGCGCTCCCTTCTTGTGGTAAAACCTTATAATCTATATCATTGAAATCAGGCATCAGCATTTCATTCTCCGACTCCATGTCGATGAAGTAGATGGCGACCATCATGAAACAATATACTATTAAACCGAAGACAACTCCTGCCCCTAAAGCTTCAATTAAATCTTTTTTATTCATGGTTACTATTGTGTTTTTTCTTCTCTTCCATTCTGCGAATATGTTTATCCCAAATTGTATCTTCTTCGGGTTCGGATTTAGGCTCATTATAGGCGGGAGTAAAAACTTGCGAAAGCCTACGCAATTTTTCCTGTTGCCGCAGGTTTCTATAAACCTGTATTGGGAAACTAAAAAATGTATCCAATAAGCTAGCAAGCCCAATAAAAATAGAAAGCAGCACCCCAACTGTAAGTGCGGCTACTATACTAATTAAAACGTGAAGTATTTTTATATAAGTTCCCATCAGCTAAAAAGAAAAATCATTAACATTAAAAAGGCAAAGGCAAAAAACAACAAGTATAAAATAGACTCTAATCTAGACATGTCGATTTATTTCGATTTTTTCGACACGTTCTAGAAGAATGTCGTTTGATTCGACAAGTCCTCTGATGGAAAGTATTTCGCCAATGCAGCCAGTCTATCTTCAGCAGAAGCTAGCAATTCAAGAGCCTCATTTGCATTGTTCCAGAAATCAGTGGTCGAATGGTCTCCAATACCAGCGGCATTTTCAGACATGATCTCTAGGGTGAGTAGGGCTTTGCTTTTATCTGCTTCGGCGGCAGACTTGAGCATTCTAAATAGTTCTGGTTTCATTATTTTTCTTTTTTTTCTGCGTGAGTTTGCGTTCGTGGTAGGAATTCATACCTAAAAAACGGCATAGTAAAATCATGAACGTTATCCAGGCGGTTATAATTAATATCCATGTTAACACGCACCCATTATAAACCAGATGAAATGTATGTCAAGATATTTTTTACCCTAAACTTTCTCCAAGGGAATATTATATTTAGAATAGGGAAGAAACCAATGCTCACACCCCTCTAGGACATCTTTAAGCAAAACCATTGACATCATATCTTTTCTTCCTTTGCGTCTATATCCTTTATAGAGACACTCATTCACTCTATTGACAGTCTCTCTTAAATTACATTTTTCTTTTGCTAGGTTATATAAGTCCACGTTCTTTGCATGAAGAAAGAATGCCCCAAAATCAAAAGCTATCCATAAGGGAGTGCCGTTCTCGTTGCACCAACCTGTTTTCCCATTGACATTAAGAAACTCTAATAGAATTTTACCCTCCCGTGTGGAGTTTTTTAATCCTTTTAAATCAACAGTTTCTCCGTTTACTACAAAATCAACATGCCCTATATCTTGAACCTTGCCTGTTTTTTTAATAGTTAACCCCGCAGATAAACAAGAATGTTGATATCTCTCAGTAGATTCATCTATTAGTTTTTGAGTGTGAGCCACATGCGTGGAACCCGAGAGACCCCGCGCCTTGTCTGACATCATAATCTTACTATGTGGGAATTAACTATTTCTTAACTCAACCAATTGTAGGTCATCTATATGCCCCTCTTTTACATACCACCAATCAAGGGGGAAACCGCATTTTTTATACTCGTCAGGAAACCCAGGATGATCGCTTGGACACGCATCATACCCGTGCTGGGGTTTCTTGTTTTGCAATCTCCATATGTTCAACCAAAAAGCATTAACTACTCTATTGACATCCCTTAAATTGAAGTCGTGTCCACAAAGCACTCCCCCCTCCTTTACTTTTGGATAGTAATCGTAAATATCAGATACAATGTTAGGTAGATCGTGACCAGCATCAATATAACAAAAATCTAAGGAATTGTCAGGAATGTCCTCGCTACCTTGATGGGAGCTTTTATTTATGAATTTAATTTTATCATCATGTTTTTTAACATCGGGATGAATGGCAGGGTGGTCTCTGTGGAATTCCCAATCCACACAATACAATTTTTTAATATTAAGACCATTTAGAATACAGACAGTATTATGGGCAGAGCCAATGCCTATTTCCGCTCCCACTAAACCCTCTTCGTTTTCATCGAGCTTAGAAACCACTTCCATACTGGGACGTAATTGAGTGGGTGGATCAAATTCCGATTGAGGCTTAGATGCAAATCTAGCGTCATAGGCTTCTTCGTTAAACCAAAACGTTTTGGGGTCATACATATAATTATATTATATGCTTGCTCCTCCAGAAGTCAAATGAAATATACAGCAAAAACCCCCATCCAAGGATGGAGGTGTCTAGAGTCCTAGTCCTAAGACTAATCTGTAGACTTACTTCTGCTTGGCTTTCCCTATGTTTAAAGCTGCCCAATCAATAACTTTGTAAAGTTTGGACAGGAAAGTCCCCTCTTTGGGGGTGGGTGTTGCGGCAGCGACAGCAGAAGCGAAAGCAATTGCGGCTGTTACAACTCCAAACCAAGGGTTATCCTTAACTAGTTGTAGAATAGTATCCATATCATTATTTACACCTAATCAGGCAGAACGTGGCCTGAGTTTCTTACTTTTTGCCAAAAATTATTGTCTGACCATTCCCTCTGAATCCTGTCCTTATTCACATTTTGCCATCTATTGTGGGAATCTTTAGTTATCTGTAGAGCCACATTTTTAGACCTCCAGTCTCCAACTTTAGTCTCAGAATCTCTGTCAATTTTATAAATTTTAAAGAATTGTCGATAAATTTTAAGATGTGACGCTTCTATATCGTAAACTGTTTTATATTTTTCCACGGGAGACCAATGAGGCACAGCTATAATCTTATTATCTACTTGACCGCCATCAACGAACCCTAATACACCAAGTATTCTACATGAAACCATGCAACCCATTTCAATTGGGTCATGATTAAAAATCAAAACATCCAAAGGATCATCATCTAAGGCAACTGTTTGCGGAACGAACCCATAATTAATTGGGTATTGGAGAGAAGAAACTAAACATCTATCTAATTTAAATACATTTAAATTCTCATCATACTCGTATTTTGTATTAGTTCCCTTCGGAATTTCTACGATACAATTAATGTGTTCGTAATCATCTTGGGTAGTTGGGATATCATTTACTAAATTCATTTAAATCTGTTTGGTATGCGTTGTAATGTCCAATTGTTCAACTTCAGGCCAATCACATCTACCATTGACTAATTCTTCTTTTGTTTTTGTTAGATAGGGTTTTCTGAAGCTTAAGTCATCACTCATTATGCTATTAATGAGAGCCTTTCTCTTCTTGTTTTCTCCATCAGAGTTAAGGTTCACATTATAAAAGTAATGTGGTTTCTTTAAAAAATGAGAATGTTCCTTTCCACTCATTTCAATCATTGGAATAAATAAAATTACGTCTTCAGGATATCGGAATAATGTCCCCATTCGATTGCATAAATCCTCGTATTTTACATTTTTTAACAGGAAAAACTTATGAGATCTTAAATGGGATAAACAAAATCCTTGATTTCTGAGGGACTTACTCCAATCAACTTCGTTATAAAAATCCTTGTTGAATGATGTGTTGGATTGAAAACCCCCATACGTTATCCAAGTATCTTCCTGATACACCTTAGCCAAATCACTTAAGACACTCTCATGGATTAAGTAGTCATCCCCATCAAGAGTGATTATTACATCTTCATCCTTGGGGTCTGCGTGTTTGACAAAATTAATTGTTTTATTAAATACCGCTCCTAGATTGTATTTATTTTCTATAACGCGAATCCTTTTGTCTTGAGCCTCAAACCTCTTTGCTATTTTAACGGAATCATCTTGACTTGCATCGTCAATAATATACATGCTCCACTCTTTGTAATCTTGAGAAAGAACGCTCTTGATGCATTTTTCTATGAACTGCTCACAGTTAAAACATGTAGTGACAAATACAAACATTGTTCATCTTTTTTTACCTTGCCCCCTATATTTTTTCTTGTAGAGCTTACTTTGTTTGTGATTAGAGGTTTTGCTTTTGGCGTGAACTCCCTTATTCCTCTTTTGTTTTTTAAGAGAATACGCTGATGTTGTTTTCTTAGCCATATTAAAGTAAAACGTAGGTTGGAGCGATCTCCTCGATTTCTTCGCAAACACTTTCAATTTCGCGCTTGTTCATTTTTTCAGTAAACTGCTTCAGTTTGCTTACTTCCCAACAAAACCTCTGGTATTCGTGACTTTGAGTTATCTTTTGCTTGGTTTTACAATCGTAAATAAAACCATCTAAGACTTCATATCTTGTAGGGTCAATGCATTTTTCGATTGGGTCAAACACAGAATAACCTACAACATAATTAAAGATGTCGTGACGACTAACCCTAATGTTAACTTTCTCCATCTCCCTATTATAATAGGAAGGTAAGGTTAATCTACAGAATTCTTATTCTACTACGAATTTTTGAAACGTGGCGTTTCTTTTCAAGCACTGATCCACCCTCCCTGCTCCCAGCACCATTAGTATTACCTTCAATGGTGACTACATAACCGCTTGAGTCTACGTCTTTTACAGCTATACCTATATGAGAAAAGGTAAACACTACAATATCGCCAGCTTTAATATCTTCGTTTGTAGGTTTGCGTAATTCTACTCCTCTATTTGACTCTTGTTTGGCCCAGTTTTCAAAGTCCCATGCACCTGCGGTTCTAGGGCGTTTAAAGGACGCTTCCTCTCCCTCTATAGCTTCCCTGATTAACCAGCAAATAAAAGCGGCGCACCAAGGCCAACCCTTTTCAGCATCGAGCCATGTAGCCGCCTTGTATTCATCAACTCTTGGCCCACAATTACTACCATCCACCTCGGATACTCCTATTTCTTCTCTTGCTAAGGAAACCATTTTTTCAGGAATACTTCCTTTGGGAGCAGTAGTTTCCTTGGTAGATAGTTTAGCTAGAATGGCATTCCATGTCACAGGACCATCTGCACCATCCGCAGAAACTCCCAAAATCTTTTGGACTGCTCTAACTACTTCTTTTTTCCCTTTAAAATTCATCTACACCTCCTACTAAATGATGCACATATTGACATTACAACCGATAAAACAATAGCTAAAATCATAAAGTCTCTAAAATTATGTATTCTTTCATGTAATTCCTCAGACTTTCTTTCATTATAATACATTTTAGTATCCATAATGTTATTGATAGCCTCGATAGTTGGATCGGTCATCGTATACATGTGAGGAATAGAAGCTTTAATGCTATCAACGTCTTCTTTATTTCCCCACTCAATCAATTGATTAACGTAAGAACTTATTTTCTTCTCTTGCTTAAAAACAAAATCTGCATATTCAGTCTCATCGGGAGTAATGTCTTTCTTGTAGCCCTCTAGATATTCATCTTTATTTACACTTTCCTCCTCTAGAACCTCAACCATTTCACTAGGAGATATAATACCGTGGGAAGTTTTTATGACAGAATCTACGATAATCACACCATACCAATCAAAGCACATTCCGATCTCCATGATAGATGACTCCGATTGACGAGCGTTTTCTGCTAGTGTTTTATTTATATCCTCTGTAAGAGTAGCACCTCTCCAGCCAAAAATTAAACAAATTGCAGCTAGGCAATAAACAATAAACTTGGGTCTCATTTTTTAATAAATTTTTCTGGGTTCTTGGCGAATTTTTCCCCTAGTCGCACGATACCGCTAATTACTTCTGGGCTAATTACACCAATGATTCCATAAGTGATCGCTTTTGTTAGTGAGGATACATCTGTTTGTTCTAATACAAACCAAGCGATTCCAGCGGCTATAGCCGCAGTAAGCACTCTTTTAAATTGTTGTTTTAATGAAAGACCACTATTCCCCGATAATAACCTTGCAAACATAGCTGCTGCACCCACTAAAGGCACAAGCCAGCCCCCGCTTAAAAACTCTTTTAAAATAGATTTTTCAGGTTCCATGTTTATTTATTTACACGGGATACAAAAAAAGCCCCCCTTACGGGAGGCTTTTCTTTTATTTTTTAAAAAACCTTAGGTTATTAGAATTTGTATGATAATCCTGCGCCAACAACCCACTCTTCATCCACTTCAAAAGAAGAACCTTCAAAGGTGTTATTGTTAAACGAGACTTTCCCAATAATTGAGACATCTTCCGTCAAAACGTAATCCGCTTTAACACCAAGCTCAAGTGCTTCATATTCTTCCGCAAAATTTACGGTAACAAAAGGACTTAAAGTAAGGTTTTCGACAGGTGTTTTGAAGTCATATGAAACTCCAAGTTCGACTCCAAACAAATCGTTGTTATCCTCATACCAAACACCAACAGAGAGGTCTGCAATATAAGTATAACTAGCGGTCAAAGATAATTCTTCTCTGTCTCCAAAGATAGACTCGGTATCTTTTAAAGCGGCGGTCAAGCCAATGTTTTGACCGAAAAGATCAACTCCAAGGCTATAACTAGCTCCGAAGTCCATTTCGCCACCACCGTCAGTGTCGAAAAGTGATGCTCCAAATGAGAGATCTCCCCCTCCGACAGCGGTAGATAAAGCAAGAGAGCCTCCAATGGAGTCTTCTCTTGTTGCTAGACCCCTATGGGTGCTAAAGTTTGAGATTGATGCCCCACCTTCAACAGACAAATCTGTTGCAAGAGTAGTGGCTTGAGAACCCGCATTGCTAAGAGCAATGCCCAACATTGTCATAAGACTAAAGAATAGCTTCTTCATATTTCTCTATTATTACAGTTTTTTAATGTTTGTCAACTCAATTTTACACATTCTATGTTATAAAAGTCAAAAATCTCTAAAGCCTTCATGTCTCGTTCATATTCTTGCCCATAAACAACCTTAGGGATATTATAGGATGCTATTAAAGTAGCACATGAAGCGCACGGCAAAAGGGTAACAGCTAATAATTCTACTTCTCCCCTCTTTACCAAGCTTAAACAATTAGCTTCTGCATGAATCATGTAAGGTCTTCTATCTCGCCTTACCGCCCAAAAGTATTTATCTACTTTTTTTCCTGTAGCTAAACCATTATAACCAACAGCTAAGACCATATTGTCCTTATTTAAAGCACATGCGCCAACCTTCATGAAGGGGTCTTCGCTCCGTTCAGAGGCAGTTTTAGCTATGTTTAAAGCGTATTGTTCCCATGAAATTCTCATAGTAATCCTCCAGGTCTACGCGAGGCAACGGGTCGATTAAATTTTTTCGTTATTTGGAATAAATTTCTCTTTCGAGTCGCCTATAGCGAGCATCAGAGTGCCACACCTCATCAGTTTGTGGTGTGTAAATACCATCTTTTGTTTCAATCGCCTTGTTCTTCATTAGTCTGAGCGTAGAAGGCTGATATATGTTCAAATTGTTTACGCTCAAAGTTGAGTCGCTTACGCAAGATGTCAGCGTAATCAGCAGCCCCGCTATCCCCGCTCTGCCTAAGTTCTTCAATCGCATGGATGGTTTCATCTTGTCTCTCATGGTGTTCAGTATAGAGGTCATAATAGAATTTTTTATTTTTTAAGCTTAACCAGAGTTCTATTGATTTTAAAACAGATTTTATTAAAGAGAACATTTTTTACTTTTCCTACAGTTAAAGATTTCAGTTTCGATTCCGCTCTCAGAAACCTCGTTGACAGAACCACTAATAGTTTTAGCGCAATCAATGGCCCACTCCAATGCACCTTTAAGGGTCGCACTGTATGAGTGGTGGTATTCTCCTTTTTTATTGTAAACTCTGTAAAGAGTGGCTTTACTTTTCATTTTGGGGTATGAATTCAAGTGCAATCCTGCCTACGTTTTGCTCATTATCGGACAGGAACCCGTGAATTAAAACACGATCCGATAAAAAGTCAACACTTTTTTCATCAAAAAGATATTTTTTACCATTAAAGGACAACTCTTTAACTGAATTGGCATAAGATTCCGTTAAAGAAGCTTTCTGCCCCATTAGATATTCTGTTGTTGTATTTGTCCCTACTACTTTAAACTGAGCATTCATTCTATTAGAATTACACCAAACCACTGTATTTGGTGGGTCATTAAATATAATTGCTCTCTTATCGTATCTTTCAATCCATTTTTTATACGATTTAACTTTATGTTTGCGTCGAATTTCGCTTTTTAAATAATTTTTATTGTGATCTTTGAGGGCTTTATCGAATATGCGATGCACTGAATTGATTAAATCCGTGCTCGTAAAGTGTTTTCTAACCCCGAAAATAAAAGTTACATCAAAAAAAGATTCTTGTTCCTTGAGAAAAATGGCACATTTTATATTCTGGTCTTCCTCTGCCACATAAACATGGCAATCTTTACAATAAAAAGAAAACAGATCCTCTATTTTTTTTCTTTTTAAACGAGGAGAACGAATATTCCCAAGGTCGTAGGGTTGAGAGGTTATAAAAAAATTCCAGAAAGCCTCCCATAACCGCGAGTCTTGCTCTTTTGCCTGTGTAATTTTCACATCTTTATTATATTATATTAATAATAAAGTGTAAATCTAAACATGGCGGAAGAAGGAAAAAATAAAGTAGCAAAGAGCTTGTTGGACATGCAGCCAACAGCGATCTTGGAATTATTTAGAGTTTTTCCTGATAGGATCAACAAGCCTACTTTGTTCCTTGGTTTTCACGGAGGCGCAAATTTTAACAAATCAATTGTTTGGCAGGGAGTTAAGTATTTACCCATAGCCATGGAGGGGGAAGGTTTTGATGTCTTAGGGGATGGTAAATTGCCTCGACCCAAAATAAGAATAGCTAATAAAAATAATCTTATTACTAACTTCCTTCAAAATTACAAAGATTTAATTCATGCCAAGATAGTTAGGAAAAAAGTTCAGGTTAAATTCTTAGATGATGTAAACTTTGATGGAGGGAACCCTTTTGGTATATCCGATCCAAAAGCAGAATTAGGCAATGAAACTTGGTTAATGGGTCGCAAAACTCAAGAGTCTAAAATATTTGTTGAGTTTGAGTTAAACTCTCCACTAGACCTAGAAAACTTTAGTGTGAATTCTAGAGGTGTCGTCGCTAAATATTGCCCTTGGCAATACCGTGGAGAGGGTTGCAGATATCAAGGAATGCCGATATCTGCAACTGATGGGTCTCCCTTTCTGGACTCTGAAGGTAAATTAATCGTGCCTGATTATCAGTCTAGCCCAGAAAACTCTCCTGTTGATTTCTTTTTTGATGAATCTGCGGCGTGGAGCAGTCAAACCGCTTACCCAAAAAGCGGAATTGTATGGGTTGCTAGTCCCAGTATCACGATTAGACCATTGGGATCTACAGATATAAATGAAAGCGGAGTGCCTCTAAAGACCGTTTATATTTCTACGGTAGATAATAATTCAGGGAATGCCCCTCAAGATAACCCTAGTTTTTGGTTAAAAGATGGTTGCAGTAAGAAGTTTAACGCTTGTCAAAAGAGATTTACTAATAACTCGGATCTCGTAATGATAGCTGGAGACCCAGAAGAGAGAACAGTTAATGCAGTTAAAATTTCAGGCGCAGCTAGCCCTGAAAATTCAAATGTCCCTAATTTTACAGGATTATTTCATACTACAGTTGAACAAATAACAGGGGCATTAGACCCAAGAAAGGAATGGACTGTGATGGGTTGGGTCAACGTTCAATCAACTTCAGCAAAGGGAGCGGGTATTTTTAGCACCTCTCAAAAAGACGATGGGGCGTGGCCAGATAGTAGATTTGTAAACATTGGGGTAGATACCACAAATAGAGGACCGAGTTCGGTAGGCCACAAGACTACTAAAGTTACCGCTGATCATCTTGGCTATGTGTTAAATAAAACAAGTTCAAGTTCAAGCGTCAATGCTTACAGGTCAACATACCTTAACGAAACACAGCCTACAGTGCAGGGTAGTAACTTATCTTGGTATCAGTATATTATCACCCACCAAACAGGAACCGCTACTTTTGCTAATCCAGATGTTCCTGCTCACGAACAGGACACCTTAATTAATTTTTATGTAAACGGAAATAATCTTTTTGATGGTCAAGGAAATGATGATGCTCGTTTTGCTAACAATCTAGGAAATTTCGCTAGTTATGCTGAAAGAACGGGAATGACTTGGGATGATGGCAAAAAAGCGTTACCAGAAACTTTTATGTTGGGTGCTGTAGAATATTATACCACTTCAAATGGTTATGAAAACAATGAAGATCTTCATACCAGTTCAATGAATGGAAAGTTATTAACATGGGCAGTATGGAATAGGAGCTTAAATGAGTTAGAAAGAACTTATCTGCGAAAACCTATCATGACACCCGCCGCAATGATTAACGATAACTGGGCGCAGCCACAAGAAGTTCCGAGACTTTATGAAGATTGCACTGGGCAATTCTCCACATTAACAGGGGGAACGGGAGATGGATTGGGAAGTGAACATCGACCTTTATCTTATGCTCATCACTCGTTGGTTGCATGGTGGGATGCGACAACGGGTTTTATTGGTGATCCCGCTGATGATGTGACGGGAATGTTGGATATTCATACAGGAGGCTTCCACCTAACAGGAAGCGGTAATTTTACGGGAGAATCCTTAACATATGTAGAAGGAGCTATGATTAGAGTGCCTAACCCCACACCTAGAAACCCAAGATATGGAGGATTCCCAGGAACTGATGGATTTGGATATGGAAGAAACGTTCAATACTAGAGTTAAAAAACCTGAGGAAGCCCTCAAGTTGATTAAGGAAATTTCTCACGCAAATTTCAAAAGGGAAATTTGTGGTTTTATAGGGTCTGACCGAGAAACAGGTGAATATATTGTGCAACAGGAGGAGAATATTGCTCCCGACCCATCATCTCACTTCCTCATAAACCCCCTTAACTATTTATTGTTTAAGGATACTTATGATATGGTTGCCATATTTCATAGTCACATTTTAGGAGACGAGAGTGAATCTGAATTTGATGTGAAGATGGCTAACAATTGTTGCCAAGCATTTTTAATATATGGCATAAACACAAAAAAAATAAATATTTATAGCCCCAAAAACATAGAAGGGAATGTAAAAGTATTAGAGAGGATTAAGGAACTAGTATGACATTAATAAGATTACATGGAATTTTGGCCAAAGAGTATGGGAATACTTTCTGTTTTGCAGTTGGCAATCCAAGAAATGTGCTTGAAGCAATTGACTGTAATCGTTCTGGATTTAAATCGAGACTCATAGAACTTCATCAGGAAGGATTCAGCTATGATATAATTATTGATAAAAAAAGAATCAGTGAAAAGAACGAGATGGACAACATGTGCGACCCTGAAACCATTGATTTGGTTCCAGCCATTTCGGGAAGCGGGCCTATCGTTGGAGCTATATTTTCACTTTTAGGGGGGACTGGTTTCTGGGCAACTGTTGCTAAAGCTGTATTATTTGCAGCTATTAGTTATGCCTTAACACCCAAGCCTGATCAACAACAGGTAGAAATAACCGCGAAAGCGGGGAAAGAATCTTTAATTTTTAGTAATAGGGCTAACGTTGCCAGTCAGGGCGCACCTGTTCCGCTAGGCTATGGAAGATTGAAAGTCGGCTCGCAAGTGGTTCAAGCAACAATTAAATCTTTCCCACAAAGTCAGAAGACTAGAGATGCTCTTAATCCTCACCAAGAAAATATTGCAGGGGAGGCACTTAATACTAATAAAGTATCTGATAGGTTTAATCTTAACGTGTCATGAATCATATTTTAAAGAGAATCAGCATTGCAGGAGCTAAAAAGGCAGATAAGCCTAAGCCTCCAATTTACAAACCTCCCGTGATGGGAGAGTTGCAATACGGTGCTTCTTTTAGTTATTCTGAAGTTTTAGACTTGGTAAGTGACGGACCCATTGAGGGGGTCTGTAATAATTTTGGGGTTGTTCAACGTGGTAGAGGAATTCTTCAAGGAATCTATTTGGATGATACGCCTGTTGCTGTTTCAGTTGATAACGCTCCTCGCGTAGCAGAAGATTTACCTGAGCAGCAAGTTCAAACATTAGAAATAAAACCAGCTACTCTTACCGTTGGAAATGAATCTGGCGCTAAATGTATGCGTAAATACTTTCAAGCGATTAACCAGCAGCGATATCGTAGTAGAGATGGTCTTATTACCGACTTAAAAAAGAATGGCAATAGGGGACCAATCCAACAAGGAGAATATCCTTACCTTCCACATGTTAGTATGTTTATGCTTAGGTGGAGAAAAAGTAGCAACAAATGTAGAGATAAAGACCCAAAAGATAAACAGCATTACGCTATTTATATAAGAGCTTATATTAAATATTATGGCTCATCGGATAAAAGATTTTATTGGTATTTAAATGGAAACCAAAGAACAGATCAAGGAAGCAGCCAAAATAATGCGGTCTACAGGAACGGTAATAAAAGTAGAGATAGACTCACTCACCTTTACTGGACAAACCAGAGAGGCTTAAGCAATTCATCTTTTTTCTTTGGTTTTGGCCATCGCTCAGGAGGAGGATATTTTGACAAGCAATTATTTAAAAAGAGTTCTGATGCTTCTGAATTATTAGTGCGGCCACAGATTCAAAAGATAATGCAGTTGTGGAATGATAATGGCCCAAGTAATCCTGAAGGTAATAGATTCCAAAGAGACTTGGCGGCGCAAGCCTTGAGTGATTTAAATTGGAATGGAAGTCAAATGAACCCAGGAACGGGTGCTGCTGGTAATGGACTTCTCCACAACTGGTTAGAGAAAAGTAACAGAAGAAAGGCTCACGCCGTTATTCTTCTTGACGAGGTTAATCCTGATTTAGTCGGTAAAACTGTTCTAGAAGATGGAGAGGTTGCCCCCATGAGAACTTATCCCTATGGAGGCAATCATGGTTGGAGTTTAGAGAACAAAATGAGAGGCGCAGGACTTAGAACTGCATCTGTAACCTGCCCAGAAGTAGATTCCAATGGCATAATGACAGGAAAAATGTTTGGTTTTCTTGTTTTTCAACTTACAACTTCATGGAAGAGAATCAAAAACTTGAGATGTTCGGGTCTGAGTCGCGGTGAAGCTTTTCGCTCTTATACTGTATGTATAATGAAAAAAGAAAAGGACGTTCTTAAGGATATAAGTTCATTAAAATATTCTAAAGTTATTCCTGATGATATTCCCCAAGAAGTTAATGAGTTTGAAATTGTTGATCAAAAATATAATTTTAGTAACGTCTTAGCTGAAGTTAGAACGGGGGAAGAAGATCAACAGCCATTTAAATTTTTTAAACAAGTTTTTATAGATCATGTTTATAACCAAGAATTATTTGGACCCTTTTCTTCCAAATCTAGGATCTATCCACAAAGGATCAATGATAACCGAGATATGCTTACTAAAAGCAAGGTTCTCAGTAAAGGAGCTTCCAACTATAATATTGATGTAGATTCCAAAGGTCTTCCCATTAATGAGGGTAGTGATGATGAAAGGCTAGACTCTAGGAGTAATATCAGAGATTATTCATCGTGGGGAAAGAACTCCTTGATTAGATGGGATGAAAGAGCACTACCCGTAACCCACACTGTTTACAATCCTAATGTGACTAAGTGTTTTCTTACTCTACAAATTAATCAACTTGGTGACACTCTAGTTAGAGATGTAGATAACGTTCGTGCCGAGGGTGATGAAGATTTAAAAATAGGAACTAAATTTCCCACTGTCGTTAACATACAAGTGGAAGTAGGAAGATTTTTAAAAGATTTTAATGGAGGAGGCACTAGAGGGGGGCAAGTTGTTACCGATACTTATACTTATAGAATAGTAGCCTTGGTCGAATCAACGACTCTTATAGATATAGGAAATCCCGATTATAAATCAGAAGGTAGTGGTTCCGAATATGTTCTAAGCTTACATAGCACTGATCCACGGGCTGGTAGATTAAGTATGCCTTTTACATTACCCAAGGCAAGAATCTTTAATAACGATGTCCTAACAGAAGATGGGGAAAGAGGAATCGAGGCAGGAACTATTGATGAAGATAGTGTAGAAGAAAGGTTTGTAAGAATAACTAAGCTATCATATGAGACTAATTCTGTTTTATTAGCAAAAGAAGTTTTAGTTAATAAGGTTACAGAAATTATTGAATGTGATTTGCCCTATCCTTTCTCAGCTATTATAGGAACTAAGTTAGACTCTAGAGCATTTTCAGCTATTCCCACTAGAAGTTTTGATTGCAAACTAAAAAAAGTAAGAGTTCCTAGCAACTATAACCCCACCGTAAACGACATCGACAAAAGATATTGGGATAGAGTGGGGAAACAATCAGAAGGCACAAATAACGCTCAAAAGGGTTCTTTTTATTGGACAAAAGCAGCCATCGAAGAAGGCCGTAGTGACGTAGACCCAGAAGCCCTTCTGGTTTATGAGGGAGATTGGGACGGTTCCTTTAAGGAAGAGCTAGAGTGGACAGATAACCCAGCTTGGATTCTCTACGACCTACTAGTAAGTCAGCGATATGGAATGGGAACCCATATTGATGTAGATAGCATTAATAAGTGGCAACTATATAAGATAGGCAGGTTTTGCGATGCTGTAGATGAAAATGGATATTTTGAGGGAGTAACAGATGGAAGGGGTGGTAGAGAGCCAAGATTTTCTTGTAACATTGTTTTTGATCAAGGTCAGAAAATTTATGACGCTATTAACACTATTGCTGGTATTTTTAGAGGTAGAGCATTCTTTGGTAATTCAGAAATAAATTTTGTAGACGATAGACCTAGAAGACCTGTTAATCTTTTCACTAATGAGTCAGTTAAGGATGGTTTATTCTTTTATTCTAATAATAGAAGAGATGAACAATTTAATACAATTGAGGTTGGTTATAGGGATCGCTTCGATAATTTCTCACCCAAGGTAGAAGTTATAGAAGACGAGGAGAACATTAGGGAAAGGGGCGTATTTAAAAAGAAGATAGAGGGAGTAGGGATAACTTCACGGGCAATGGCCCGAAGAGTGGGTCAGCACCAAATTTTTTCTTCTATTAAAGAAAATCAAACAGTTGCATTTACAGCAGGGCTTGAGAGTCTTTTATGTCAGCCTGGAGATTTAATTGTAGTAGAGGATGAATTAAAAACAAATAGATCTAATTTTGGAAAAATCCTAGACGTAAATATTGATAAGCAGGAAATAAGAATGAGTAACACTTTTGTTGCTGATGACATGACTGCGAAGGTTACTCTTTACCATCCTACAGGAGTTGACACTATTGACGATATAGATATTTTAGGTAGCGCAAAAAGACAACGCTATCAATCATTCACTATAACAGGTAATCCTGATACTGCTCCTTGGGCTGGATTTACAGGATACTATAGTTTTTCTGGTTATCTTAAAGGATACCCTGATATTGTTGACGAAGATGATAATAGATATGAGCAATATGCAGCCTATACAGGACTGACAACGGGAATTAATAGTGTTGAGAGGATAACCACTCTTTATTATGAAACTGGAGTTTCTGGCTGGATGTTTGGCTCAGGAGAAGCTGTTAAATTAAAATCGGGAAGCTTTATCTCAGAACTGACAGGAGATCAAAGTCTAAACGCAATGGGAACTGGGTTTTTGCTTCCTGTTGATATGACAGAAGCAGACAAAAGAGATTCTTCTGCATCTCTGTCTCCCTTCTCTGGCTTCGCTGTTGCAGGAGATGATGACAGGAATAGAGATAGTTTCATCGGCCCATATAGGGGAGCAATGGATAGCGAGATTTCAGGAGCAGCGCCTGAACAAATAACCGTATTAAATGTCACAGGGAGTGTGACAAACAAAGCTTATGGTTGTTTAGTTTCAGGAGTAGATAAACCTGAGATATTGCAATTCGCTAAACTTGGTAGTCCTGCTAAGTTTGAAATTACTGATGCGAGTCCCTTTATTTACAAGGTTATAGGATTAAAAGAAGAAAATCCCAACGAATATTTAGTTACTGCCACTAAATACACCACTGGGAAATTTAATTTAATTGAAAAAAATATAAGCATTGAGGACAAGAAAAATACTTTCAGTTACCAAGTGGCTCAAGAGGTTAATGGCATCACATATCAGACTCTTGACGCACCAGTTATAGACTCACTTACTACAGGTGTTCCTAATCCAGTAACTGATACCTTCACGGTCACGGGTATGTGGACCGCAATAGACAATGCTACGGGCTACAACGTCAGACTTACATTGCCAAATGGTGATATAGAGGAAGCAACAAACCCAAATACTCTAACTGGCCATGCCTTTACAGGTATGAATCAGGTTGGTGTATTTAATTGGTGTGTTAACTCTCTTGGAAACAAGGGTGGTGAGGCTAATGTAAATGCTTATTTCGATTCTGACTATGTATGCTCAGGTATATTTATTGTATACGAAGAGCTTTTCACATTTAGCCGAGCGTTTCTTAACCAAATAACTATATTATGATCCCAACAGGCTATACAGTTTTACAAGTTTCCAAGGACGAAGGAGCAGCCGTATTGCTAACTGAAGGGTATTATCTTCCAACTGGAGCTACGGGGGCAGGTGGTTATTTAGCTGCTTCAGGAGCCGCCAATGGTTGGAATAGTGTTAGCTTTCTTAACCTTGTCTGGGCTGATCCAAATGCCCCTAGAGTCGGAGGGGGTCCATTCCCAGAAAGTATTACTACCACTGGACAAGTTAACGGAGCGGTCTCTGGTCTTTCGGTTGTAATCGGAGGGACCACTCCTAATGGTGACTTAAGGTTAGAGCCTACAGGATGGGCCGATTTTGGTAATATAGCCGAAGAAACTTCGGCTACGGGAATTAGTGGCTACCAGTTTTTAAAGGGAGTTACTTATAGCGGTGCTTGCTATGCTGTTTATGAGGGTGCGGGTCAATCATGGACGGGTAAAGTCGGAATTGGAACAAGTGCCGCAGATATCGCTACTTCTGGTTACTATGAGGGTTCTTTCACAACGCACGAAATTTTTGAATTTGACCCAGAATATCAAGTTGATACTGGAGACCTACTTGCAATAGAAACTGGTAGCGGAGTTTATTTAGAGGAAAACCTAGATATAACATTTGGAATTACGGACCCTTTTGGACAAGAGCTTGAAAATTCTGCTGCAATTGCCGCCAATGCTTTTGTAAGTGGGCAAAGAATTAGTCTTTTAGATGCAAACGGTAATATGGTTTTTCCAAATTGGAGAAATTATGGAGACTCACAGCTTAGTATTGGTAAAAGAGATAGAGATGACGCTGGTTTAGGACAGAACTTTGGAGCATTATTTGAAACTGTTAGTTATGATGGAAAGATAAACAGAAACGAATATAACTGGAAGGCTAACAAGCTACAAGCGCCCCATACCGTATATGTTACAAGTAGTGGGGGAGTTAAAAAGAACCAAGCGGTAGAATCTCCCAACGCCGTTTACCCGACTGGAAAAACTGGAGACATTACCAATCTAGCTGATCGAAAAGAAGCCCTTAGATATACAAACAACCAACCTGTTCTTGACTCATTGGGAAAAGAATTAACTGGTTCATCGGGTTACATAGAATTTGGATTAGCATTTGACAATGACCCCACTTATACCCGCTATGGAAATATTACTCTAGCGGCAGGTCCAGAAGAAGATTTTAAAATTGATGAGGGGAGTATTGTCTTGTCGATACCTCTTGAGCAATCAAGAGAGCAAATCATTAGAGTGGGTGCGGGAGATGGCGTTCCTGCTGATACTGGACAATACTATAAAATGCTGGTGGATAATCCGTTTGGACCAGCACCAGTGTTTATTAATTGTGGTTTCGCTGTTTTAGCTGAGCTTCCTAGACCTCAAGAATTATTTCTTCCTGCTTGGGGTAATGCCGACCTAGATGGAAACATTGTGGTTAAGGGTGAGAATGCGGGTTATGTAACAGCAAATTGCCTAGAGGTGGGACCATCGGATTACGATTATCCATATACAATAAAAACCGCTGATGGTCATGTAGGTATTGGAACCTCTACAACACTTCAAGCAGGAGCAAAATTAAGTGTTAACGGAAGAGCGGTTGGAGCAGGGGTTGGAGGTAGATTAACTGGACCAAGCGATTTACCATATATGCTTTCTGGAGATGCTGCGGGAACAGAATCTGATACTCTCCAAACAGTTGCTGATAGGGGAAATACAACCACAACTGATATTGGTATAGGATTTAGCACTACCCCCACCAATAAATTAGATGTGGCGGGTGCGGTAGCAATAGGGAGCACTTATGCGGGATCTGCCACAGCCCCATCTAACGGTTTATTGGTAGAAGGAAATGTAGGAATAGGAAGCTCAGTTGGTATAGGATTCTCAACTAGTCCTAATGCTCAACTTCATGTTAGTGCCTCTGCGGGTGCTCCTACTTTTAGATTATCAAGAGCGGCAACAGCCCAAATCTGGGAACAATCAATAGACTCTTCTAACCGTTGGCACTTAAAAGAAGCCGCTTCAGAAGGTGGCACTCAGTATACCAGACTCCAAATAGATGACGCTGGAGAAACTTTAATTACCCCTAATGGGGGTAATGTAGGTATAGGAATTAGCACTACCCCAAGCAATCAATTAGATGTGGCGGGTGGAGTAGGAATTGGCGCTAGTTATGCAGGGGCTACCTCGGCCCCCTCTGACGGTTTAATTGTTCAGGGAAATGTAGGAATAGGGCTAACAGGGCCAACAGTCGCATTAGATGTCGCAGGGGCTGGCAAATTTACAAGTCAAGTGACAATACCTGCCACCCCTTCAGCCTCAACAGATGCTGCATCAAAAGGCTATGTAGATGCTCAAGTCGGTTCGGCAGATACACTACAAGAAGTAACGGAAAATGGAAATATTACTGATCAAGGCATTGATGTAACTGCGGGAGGAATGAACGTGACAGGCCCGAAATCTGTTACCCAAATGGGAACTGCTGACGGCTATGCAATATATACTGAACAGAAAGCTGCTGTAGGTATTGGTGCAAGTATTTACTCCACAGGATCAATGATCGCTGGGGGATCAGGTCACCACATCAGTGGAGATTATGATACTATTGCTGGAGGAGCATTAGGTAATATTTCTGGTGGTGACTTTAATTTTATTGGAGGTGGATCAGGTATTGATATTACAGGAAGTGAATATTCTTCAAGTATTGGAGGATATAATAATGATATATTTATAAGTGATCACGCAATTATTGGAGGAGGCTTCAGTAATACTATTTTTGATGGAGATTCCCTTTTTGTAGGTGGCGGTCATCTAAATATTATCTCTGGCAATATTTCCTCTGCTGCAATCGCGGGAGGAACAAATAATAAAGCTTACTCTAATAACGTTTTTATTGGAGCGGGAGGATCAAACACTGTTCATACAAATTCTGCCCAAGCTTCAATTGTAGGAGGAGCAGGTAATGTTCTTTCAGGAATTCAATCTTTCATAGGGGCAGGGAATGCGAATGAAATTGGCGCTGACTATGCCTTTATAGGTGGTGGAGAGGCTAATATTGTTTCAGGAGAGTTTGGAGCTATTTTAGCGGGAGAAACAAATCTATCTAATGGAACTCACGCAGTAGTAGCTGGAGGAAATGAAAATATAGCTTCTGGACATTATTCTTTTGTGGGAGGGGGACAATTAAACTACGCAAGTGGCTTATTCTCCTACGCTTTGGGAAGACGTTCTAAGATTGGGATTAATGATACGGGAGCAGCAGTTTTCTCTGATGGGCAAAACTCAGACTCCATCTCAAGCGGAGCACACACTGCTCTTTTAGATTTTGCGCGTGGTGTTTATGTTCCTACTACTGGATTTTTTAATAATTTACATGTAAGTGGTGTTCCTGTTTTAACTGGTGAGAATAACCCAGCAGAAGCTGATACTTTACAAACAGTTACAGCTAGAGGCAACACCACTACGACTTCTATAAATTCTACTGGCCCACACATCTCTGGGGGGACGGGAATATTTATGGAGAAGCTGGCTGTAGGAACAGCCTATTCCAGCTACAACGCGACCATTAAGGGAACCTTGCAGGTCAAGGATGTTGGGGG
>VTLG01009628.1_pt1 | contig 24075 bp, 28 predicted proteins | sample 4694571 | NCBI WGS metagenome assembly VTLG01 (sample SAMN12604809, study PRJNA352737) | marine metagenome | biome: ENVO:00000447; feature: ENVO:00000209|ENVO:00000569|ENVO:01000036; material: ENVO:00002151; isolation source: viral sequences binned using virsorter ...
CAAGTAAGCATTTTTATTCTATACTAGCAGGTATAAAATATATACCTCAAGGTAATCTAACTAAACACCCACAATGTTTTAGTGGGATGGATGAACTAAAGACTGATGAGTTCTATCCTGTCAAAGCCTATCGTGCTTTCTATATAGCAGACAAAGCTAGGTTTGCACGATATAGATATACACAACAACCTACTTGGATGAAAGGAGTAGCATTATGAGAGATACAAAAAATCAATTCAAGGTAAACTTGGATAACAAAGATATACTAGTAACTGAGGAGCAACGTATGAGATTCCTACAGCTGCATAACAAATTAAAGGATGCAGTAGAATACGCATCAGAATGTAAAGACTTACGTCTATCTGACTTATCTATAATGGAAGAGTTGGTGCATCATTTACACACGTCACTGAATTTTTCACCAACAAAAAATCCTAATACAGACCAACCAAATATGTATTCAGATTATGTATTGTCTTCAGATGAAACGGCTTGGGAACGTGCATACTAATCTTTGGACAAAGGCTGAAGTTGTTGCATTTTTGCAACACGCATATAGTAAATTTGAATACAGGAATGTGGGTGTTATCACGCAGATTGTATACGAACTTCAGCCACCAAGACTAGAGTTCAAAAAAATATTTGAATGGACATGGGAAGATGTAGATAATGCGTGGAGTGCAAATTTGTTGCATACACTCAAACAGCAGAAAGAAGACTTTGGTTTTCAGCAATACATTGCACCACAAATAAAACCATTTAGAGGTGAGTATATACCATACACAAAGTATAGATTTTCTAAAGTTGCACGAAGAATAATTAAAAGTGCAGACACACTCAGAAAAGATTTACGTATGAGGTACTTGCCTTTAAGTTAAAAATATGATATTAACTCTGTTAACAGAAAGGATGTTATCACATGAACATAGATGATATATTAAATGATATTGACCTAGATATAGGTACTACAAAAAGGATGGACTGTCCATCTTGCAAAGGTAAAAATACTTTTACAATAACAAATAGTATGGGTTCTATACTATTTAACTGTTACAAAGCTAGTTGTGTAGTTAGTGGCACTAGAAGAGTAAACCTTACTGTAGACCAAATAAAGAAATCAAAACAGGATACTGTACAAGATAAGAAGTTTGTTCTTCCTGAATATATTGTGCCTATAAAAGAGGATAGATTTAAGAATCCCATAGGTGGATTAACATGGAAAGAAAAGATATGGAAAGAGCATTGCTTACATGATGTAAAAGAAGATAGAGCAGTATTCTTGATAAAGGAAAGTAAAAAAGGTAGAGTTGTAGATGCCATAGGTGCATCAACAGATAATCGCCTACCTAAATGGAAGAGATATGGCAGGGGTAAACACCCTTTTGTAACATGGAGTACGTATAAAGATAGTCTTGACTATAGCTGTGTGCTAGTTGAAGATTGTTATAGTGCATGTACTGTTGCCAAGCATGGTATCACAGGGGTAGCATTGTTAGGTACAAGTTTATTAGAAGAACATAAGAGATTTTTATGCCACAACTTTGATACAGTTGTAGTTGCACTTGACCCTGATGCACTACAGAAAACATTGCAGATAAGAAAAGAGTTGCAAAGTTGGGTTCGTACTGCTAAGGTGCTTCGTATAACAGATGACTTGAAGTATGAAAAAGAAATTGACATTAATAATTTGAAGGAGATGATATGGAATTAGCATTAATTAGAAGTTTAATGGACAGAGAGTTCTACGAAGACCATCGTGGAGCAAGATGTCCTAATAGATTGTTTAGTAAAGATGTAAGAAAAATAAAAGAGGTTATAGATAATGCTATGACTAGGTATGATAGGACTGTCACACCTGATGAGATTGAAGCATTGTTTATGTCTAACAATCCATCTATGACTACAGCACAGAAAGGTGCGTATAGTTCTTTATTCTTGAAGATTAAAAAAGAACAGAAGCTAGGCGAGGATATAGCTAAAGAAGTTTTATCAAAACTTTTTCAACAGATTATAGGTGAAGACATAGCTAATCTTGGGTTTGATTATGTTAATGGTGCAAAGAGTTCTTTAGAACCTCTGAGAGCATTGCTAGAGCAATATGGAGATGACTTTACACCAAGCATGGATATACAATGGGATGATATAAGTATAGAAACTTTACTTGCAAAGAATGATTTGGAAGCAAGATGGTCATTTAATATACCATCTCTATGCAGAAAGGTAGAGGGTATAAATGCAGGACATCTAGTTGAGATAGGTGCTAGACCCAACACAGGTAAAACATCTTTCCATGCTAGTCTTATAGCAGGTCCGGGTGGGTTTGCATCGCAAGGTGCTAAGTGTATAGTGCTTTGTAATGAAGAGGGTTATCACAGGGTAGGTGCTAGGTATCTGACAGCAGGTACAGGTATGAACCTACATCAGGTGAAAGAGAACCCATCTCAAGCACAGGAATTATATTCCAAGATAAGAGATAACATACGAATAAAAGATACAACAATGTATGACATGAATTGGGTAGAGTCAGCAGTTAAATCTTCTAGACCTGACATAGTTGTATTAGATATGGGTGATAAGTTTGCTACTTATAATGGATTTGCAAGAGCAGATGAAGCATTAAAAGCATGTGCTATACATGCAAGACAAATAGCAAAGCAATATGAATGTGCTGTGTTATATATGTCTCAGTTAAGTGCAGAAGCTGAGGGCAAGATAGTATTAAATCAAAGTATGATGGAAGGTAGTAGAACAGGTAAAGCTGCTGAAGCAGACTTAATGATACTGATTGCTAAGAATCCTCAAGTTGAAGGACAAGAGGAAGAGGATGCACAAAGACATTTAAACGTAGTTAAAAATAAATTATCAGGTTGGCACGGAAGTGTGCATTGTGAACTTGATTATAAATTAGCAAGGTATACAGCATGAGCGACTCAAAAGAGTGGGTATACGTAATATCCAATCCTGCATGGAAAGGTTGGGTAAAAATAGGTATGGCAGTTGATGTTAATAAAAGGCTATTAAACTATCAAACTTGTTCACCTTTCAGAGACTACAAGGTAGAGTTTGTTGTTCCTGTTACAGATATAAAAGTAGCTGAAAGCACAGCCCATGAAAGGGCTAGTTGGATAGCTGAAGAAGAAAAATGTGAGTGGTTTAAAATGCCTTTGGATAGTGCCATAGAAGTAGTAAGGAGTATAAAAAATGAAATTAGTTCTTGATGTAGAAAATACTGTAACTGAACGTGAGGGTAAGTTACATTTAGACCCATTTGAATCTGACAATAGTCTGATTATGGTGGGTGCTTTAACTGAAAGTGGAGATGAATACTTATACAGAATGGATGAGGATGCATCTTACTTTAACAAAATACAAGAGTTACTAGATAAGACAACAGTTCTTATAGGACATAATATCGTTCACGATTTAATGTGGTTATGGGAAAGTAACTTTAAATATAATGGTGATGTGTTTGATACTATGCTAGGTGAGTATGTATTACAACGTGGACAGAAACAAGCGTTGTCATTAGAGATGTGTGCTGAAAGATATAACCTAGATACAAAGAAGCAGGACACACTAAAAGAATATTTTAAACAAGGCATGGGTGTAGATGAGATACCACCTGATGAGTTATCATCTTATTTAAGTAGTGACTTACATGCTACAAAGGAGTTATATAATGAGATTACTAATAAACTTTCTACCGAAGAATATAGTGGGCTTACTAATACAGTTAGTCTTACTAATCGTGTCGCCCTTACTTTGGCTAATATATATAGAAATGGTTTTCGTGTGGATGTGGCTAAGTTAAGTAGCGTTAAAGAAGAATTTACAAAAGAAAAGAAAGAGATTGAAGAGTTCTTACAGGCAGAGGTTAGAGATTTCATGGGTGACACACCTATCAATCTCAATAGTCCTGAACAATTATCTTGGTTAATATATAGTAGAAAGCCAAAAGATAAACAACAATGGACAGTTATGTTATCTCCACATATGCACATTGAAGAGTATAAACGAAAGGTTAAAGAACATTCTAATATACTTTATAAAACTAAGGCGATAAGATGTCAAAAATGTGATGGCAAAGGAAAGATACGTAAGATTAGAAAAGATGGTACACCTTTTGCTAAGGAGAATAAATGTCCTACATGTAATTCATTAGGCTATTTATTTATGCCAACAAAAGAAATTGCAGGTATGAAATTTACAGCACCTAATTCTAAATGGATTTCTGCACATGGTTGGAGTACATCTAAGGCTAATCTAGAGTTACTTACATCCATAGCTAGGCAGAAAGGCATGAAGAAAGCTGAGACATTCTTATCAAAAGCCATACGTCTGTCAGCACTAGATAGTTATTTATCTTCTTTTATAGATGGTATAGATAACAATTTAAAATCAGATAATTTATTGCATGTTAGATTATTACAACACAGAACAGCCACAGGCAGGTTCAGTGGAGCAGACCCTAACATGCAGAACATGCCTAGAGGTGGTACATTTCCTGTTAAGAAAGTATTTATATCTAGGTGGGAAGGTGGCAAGATACTTGAAGCAGACTTTGCACAATTAGAGTTTAGGACTGCTGCATATTTGTCACAGGATAAAACAGCAATGAAGGAGATTGAAGATGGATTTGATGTACATAGCTACACTGCAAAAGTTATTTCGGAGAGTGGTCAGAAGACTACGAGACAGGAAGCAAAAGCCCATACCTTTGCACCCCTCTATGGAGCAACAGGATTTGGGAGAACTCCTGCTGAAGCAACATATTATAAACAGTTCACGCAGAAATACAAAGGCATTTCCCTTTGGCATTCTAAGTTGGCTGAAGAAGCTATGAGTACACGCAAGATAACAACACCATCAGGTAGAGAGTTTTCATTTCCCTTTGTAGAACGAAGGTCAAATGGTTCTGTTACATTCTTTACACAGATAAAAAACTTTCCTGTACAATCATTTGCAACTGCAGATATTGTACCTGTGGTGTTGTTGGATATTGAAAAACAATTAGATAAATTACAATCATGTATCGTAAATACTGTGCATGATAGTATTGTTATAGATGTCCACCCCAATGAGGAACAAGATGTTATTAATGTTATTAAGAATACAAATAGTAATCTTAAAGATATTATTGATAGTCAGTTTAATATTAATCTGAATGTTCCTCTAGAACTAGAAGCAAAAATAGGTAATAATTGGCTTGACACGAAAGACATAGCCTGATATAACTAGACATTCAAATTAGAAAGGAGCATATAATTATGTTAGATAATAATACAATTGATACAAATAACTTCTCTGCAATGGCACAACAAATGGGCATGAATGCAGACATGACACAAAATAAACAGACTTCGCAACTTGCGAGGTTAAAAATATCTCACTCCCCAATCATGGGTGAGATTGAAGTGAAGGGTAAAAAAACCCAAGCTGCCATAGTAAATGGTGGTGTCTATAGAATAGATGACTTAAATAATAATAATGTTTTCTATTCTGATGATGTAAAAATCAGACCTTATGTACAGAGATTTATGTATAAAAAGTTTGTAAAGCCTGAAGGTGGCAAAGGTTTTTATGTTAAAACTGTTATGTCCGATAATCTAAATGTAGATTTAAAGGATAACATGGGTGGTTTTAACTGTGGCAAACCTACAGGTTTCGTCAAAGACTATGCTTCACTACCTGATAAAACAAAAGCACTCTTAAAAAGTATTAAGAGAGTTCGTGTTTTAATCGGTACTCTATCAGCTAGTAATGTACTCAATGTTGATGGTAATGATGCAATGGAGATTGCAAATCTACCTTTCATATGGGAGATAGATAATAGAGATGCTTTCAAGGTTATGGGTGATGCTGTATCTAAGATAGCTTCTATGAAACATCTTACTTTGCAACACGAGATAGCACTTGCAAGTGAAGAAAGAAAGCTACCAAGTGGTAACACTTATTATATTCCTGTAGCAACTGTTAATAAAGACACAATTGAGATTGTAGACCAAGACCAAGACCATTTCGCTGAGTTCATGCAGTGGATTGAAAACTACAACGTATATATCTTTAACGCTTGGAAGGATAAGGCAGGTAACACTGAGGATGCTATTAGCAAAGAGGATGAGAAGGTAGTTGATGACTTTGTAAAAGTTACTGACGAAGAGTTCAACGGACAGTTTTAATGAACTCAGTAGCTGAATTAAAGTTACATACCTACCTTGAAAAAGCAGGTAAGGGTCTTGCAGGTATGAGTGATGACACAATCGAAATGGTTGTGTCACATATTCGTGATGCACTAAAGAAACAATTCTCTCGTGAAGAGGATAGTACATTTAGATTACGAATGTCTAATATCGGCAGACCCTACTGCCAACTTTGGTTTCAAAAAAACAAACCTGATAAGAAAGTAGAATCACCTAAAAAAATACTTAACTTTATGCTAGGTGATATAGTTGAAGCTGTATTTAAAGGTTTGCTAACTGAAGCAGGTGTAGACTTTGAAGATAGTAAAGAAGTCAAATTAAAATTAGGTAAGTCAAATATAAAAGGTACATATGACCTAGTAGTAGATGGTGCAGTAGATGATATTAAATCTGCATCCACATGGTCTTATACAAATAAATTTGTATCTTTTGATACTGTATCAGAGAGTGACCCATTCGGATATGTCGGACAACTTGCAGGTTATGCAAAAGCATCAGGCAAGAAAGTCGGTGGTTGGTGGGTTATAAATAAAAATAATGCAGATTTTAAATATATTCCTGCTACAGGCATTGACTTATCAAAAGAAATAACTAAATTAAAAGATACAGCTAAGCGTCTTGCAAAGAATAAGTTTGAAAGATGTTTTAAAGCTGAAGATGAGACCTTCAGAGGTAAACTAACAGGCAATAAGATACTCGGAAAAGATTGCAGCTTTTGTGAGTTTCGTTTTGAGTGTTGGGAAACTTTAGAAGAGAAACCTGCCGTGATGTCACAGGCAAAGAACCCAAAGATAGTGGGTTATGTTTAAAAGAAAGGAGTAATTTATGACTACAACAATAGATGATTTAGCTGAAATGATTAAAGAAAAAGAAAATGAACTCTTAGAAATGAAAAAAGAATATAGAGAACGTAGAACAGAAGGTTTGCGTAGTGCTATAGAACAAAGAAAGGAAGCAGAAAAGCTAGTGCGTGATGAAATGAAAGCATTAGGTTATGGGCATACACATTCTTCTAATCTTCCATTTAGATTTTATTTCTAATGTCTGCATATAGTGCTAGGCAAATAGCACGTAAGCATGGGTATAGGAGTGGGTTAGAACATTCTCTTGCAGATTATTTAACTGAATTAAGTATAAAGTTTTTATATGAAAAGGTTAAGATTGAATGGGAAGATTTAACATATCGCACCTATACCCCTGATTTTATATTACCTAATGGTATTATAATAGAAACAAAGGGTAGGTTTACTGCAATAGATAGACGTAAACATGTGTGTATAAAAAGACAGCACCCTGAACTAGACATAAGATTTGTATTTACAAATAGCAGGTCTAAGATACGTAAGGGTGCTAAATCTAATTATGCAGATTGGTGTATTAAAAATGGTTTTAGATATTATGATAGAATCATACCTGAAGATTGGTTAAAAGAAAAAAAGAAAAAACGTACTAAACATAAAAGTTTTATAGCTTTTAAAGGAATAAAGAGGAGAAAAATATGATTGATACAAAGATACTAAGAAAAGAAGATTTTATTATACAGCTAACTCCAATAGTAAAACCAAATACATTTGAATGGAGTGGGAGTGTAGTTATAAATATAGCTACGTCAGGTAAAAATCCTATGAATAAAAAAGATATATCTGACCTATGGCATCTATGTCGAATGATGTGTAGTGTTATACCTATAATGCATGAAGATGCTGAACTTATGTATATGTTAGATGAGTACGCATCAAACAATGATTTTTCAGAAGAAAAAGAAAAAGATAGCTTGACAATAGAAAGTAAAACAGGTAATGTAATCAAACTAAACTTTAAATCAAAAACAAAGGGGAGTGCTTAATGAATGCAACAATAAAAGAACTAATAGAATTTGAAAAGGGTGAGACTATAAAAGAAACAAAAAAGATAAAGACAAAAAAAGATATGGTTAATCATCCACCACATTACAATCAACGTGGTATAGAATGTATTGATGCTATCGAAGCTGCAACAGGTGATGGATATGAGTATTACTTACAAGGTAATATAATTAAATATCTTTGGAGATATAGATATAAAAATGGTGTTGAAGATTTAAAGAAAGCACAATGGTATTTGAGTAGGTTAATAGGTATTACAAATGCGAATACAAGTTAAAATATTTATTAGCCTAGACATTGACCCTGATGAGTATATGATGCCATCAGATGGAGATGTCACAGAAGAGTTTCAAGATGCTATGCATGAATACATACACGATATAGATGGAGTTAAGATTAAAAATATAAGAGTAACACAGGAGATAAAAGATGAATAATGATATAAAATTACCAACGGATTACCAAAACTTTATTGCACTATCACGCTATGCTAGATGGTTAGAAGAAGATGGGAGAAGAGAAACATGGACAGAAACTGTTAATAGATATGTGCAATACATGGTTACACATATCTCTAAAAAACATAATCTTGATTTGTCTTTAGATTTACAAGATAAAATATTTAGTAATATAGCTAACTTAAATGTTATGCCAAGCATGAGAGCGTTAATGACTGCAGGTAAAGCATTAGATAGATGTAATGTAGCAGGATATAACTGTTCATATCTACCTGTAGATAGCCCTCGTGCTTTTGATGAGTGCATGTATATTCTTATGTGTGGAACAGGTGTAGGTTTCTCAGTTGAGAGAGATAATGTAGATAAACTTCCTATTGTTAATGAACATTTTGAAGATAGTACAACAGTAATTAAAGTTGCCGATTCTAGGTCAGGTTGGGCAAGGGCAGTACGAGAACTTATTGCGATGCTATATGTTGGTCAAGTTCCTGAGTTTGATGTTGAAGATGTCAGACCTGCAGGTGCTAGACTTAAAACATTTGGTGGGAGAGCATCAGGTCCTGAACCCCTCGTAGACTTTTATCGGTTTTGTGTCGGTATATTTAAAGGTGCAGCAGGTAGAAGATTGTATCCAATAGAATGTCACGACATAATGTGTAAGATTGGTGAGGTTGTAGTCGTTGGTGGGGTAAGACGTTCTGCCCTCATCAGTCTTTCAAATTTAGGTGATGACCAAATGAGATATGCTAAGTCAGGTCAATGGTGGGAGAATGAAGGACAAAGAGCATTGGCTAATAATAGTGTAGCATACAAAGGTAAGATTAGTATGGAAACATTTATGCGTGAGTGGCTGTCTCTTGTTGAAAGTAAGTCAGGTGAGCGTGGCATATTTAATAGAGAGTCAGCTAGACAACAAGCAGGTAAGAATGAAAGAAGAGATACTAACCATGCTTTTGGTTGTAACCCTTGTAGTGAAATTATACTTAGACCATATCAGTTCTGTAATCTATCTGAAGTTGTTGTAAGAGAAGATGATACAGAAGAAACTCTTCTTGAAAAGGTAGAGATTGCTACAATACTTGGCACACTTCAAGCTACACTTACAGACTTTAAATATCTACGTAAGATATGGAAAGATAATACAGAGGAAGAAAGATTGCTTGGCGTATCACTGACAGGTATTATGGATAGTAAATTATTAAATAGTTATAACACAATCTATTTAGAAGATGGTCAAATGGTTTTTGATGAAACATTTGTAGGTGGTATCTTAGAAAAGTTAAAGGAGAAAGCAATTGAAACAAACAAAAAATATGCAAAGGCTTTGGGTATACCTCAATCAACTGCCATCACTTGTGTTAAACCAAGTGGTACTGTTTCTCAACTCGTGGATAGTGCAAGTGGCATACATACTAGATATAGCGAGTATTACATTCGCACTGTACGTGCTGACAACAAAGACCCATTAACTGAGTTTATGAAATCTGCAGGTATTCCTAATGAACCTGATGTTATGAAACCTGATAGCACTACAGTGTTTAGCTTTCCTATGAAAGCACCTGAAGGAGCAGAGACAGAATTAAGTTCTATAAACCAATTGAATACATGGGCTATCTTTCAGAAGTATTGGTGTGAGCATAAGCCGTCTGTAACTATATCAGTCAAAGAAAATGATTGGTTAAAGGTAGGTGCATGGGTATATGAAAACTTTGAAGATATATCAGGTATAAGTTTCTTACCACATAGTGACCATACATATGCACAAGCACCTTATCAAGCTATTAATAAAGATAAGTATAAAGAACTTATGAAACAAATGCCTGAGAATATTGATTGGAGTAAACTATCTGAGTTTGAAAAAGGCATAGACACAACATCAGGTAGTAAAGAACTAGCTTGTACAGCAGGAGTATGCGAGGTAGTTGATATTGTAGCAACATAGAAAGGAGTATATTATGGAGAACTTAGAACCAAGTATTGATAATAGAAAAAAATTTGATATAGATTTAGAATACGGAAAGGTAAGAGAAAAACTTGTAGCTGATATGCTTCAGAATAAAAAGATTGAAGTTAAAAGTGAGAGAGATGTGTGGCAAAAGACAGGTAATATAGCAATTGAGTATGAATGTTATGGAAAACCAAGTGGTATTAACACTACAGAATCTGATTATTGGTTTCATAATTTATGTATTGGTGATGAGACCTTTGCTACTCTTGTCTTTGACACAAAGAGTCTAAAAAAGATTATAAATAAATTAGACTATAAACGAAGTGTTTCAGGTGGAGATAACATGGCATCTAGAATGTACCTGTTAAATCTACAGAAACTATTTTCATCAGACGTTATTAAAGCATTTAAAGAAGAGGAGAATTAATATGAGAAATATACTATTAGGTTCAGCAAGAACATATTATATGGGTATGATAAACAGGTCGATAGCAAACATGGAAGTATTGCTAACTAACCCTGTAGGTATTGGAGACCCACCACATCAGGACATACAAGCTGTTATCGAGGAAGAGTTAGGCAAGATTGCTGACTACCACGATAAGCTAGAAATGTTACAAAAGTTTTTTATGAAACCTGAAGAGCAACCTCAACAAGAAAAGGAGAAAGGTAAGAATGATAAATAGATATGACCACAAAGGTAATAAGCTATCTAAATTTGATGCACCTTTACGTATACAATACGAGAAGGGTATACAATCGTTTAGAAAGGGCAGGATTAGAAGTCCTTATCCTCTAAACACTATGCAACATCGTGAGTGGGAGAGAGGATTTAGTTTCGCTTACTTTGTAAATTTAAAAAGGGTAAAGAAATATGAATCTAGAGGAAGAGGTAAAAAAGTTTATGGACAATAAAAATAAAAGTATGATAACTGCCAACTCTTATCAAGAACAAGCAAAGACAACTGCTATATTTCCCCCTGACAAAGCCCTAGAGTATTTATCTCTAGGGTTGGCAGGTGAAGCAGGTGAAGTTGCTAATAAAGTTAAAAAAATAATACGTGATAAAAAATTAAATGTAGACGTTGGTGGGGAAATAGGTGACGTACTATGGTACTGTGCTATGTTAGCTGATTATTTTGATATTAATCTAGGTAAGATTATGGAAGATAATTTAGATAAGTTACAGTCAAGAAAAACACGAGGAGTGTTAGGGGGTAGTGGAGATACTAGATAACTAAAATTGATACAGTTTAGCTAAAGCTAAACCTATGGCTTTACCTTCTCTGTATCTACCTGATTCAGCTACAGTTTCACCATAGTGTTTCATAAAATATTCATCGGCTAATTTACGAACATCTCTTGGTGTTCTCATAAATTCATTTCTTTCAAAAGGTGTAAATGGTTTTTGTTCTTCTACTAGTGCAGTATAAGTCGACCTTTCTTTTGCAATCTCTGTTGCATATTTTCTAAACTTTTCAAGTTGTTTTTTAACCATGTTCTTTTTTTCAGCTTCACTAGATTTTTCATACGCAGGTGTAGCTATAACTGTACTTAAAACATCTTCTATTAATGGTGCGAGTTCTCTTTTAATTAAACTATCAACAAGTTTATCTCCTTTAGATGGCATGATTTCATAATTTTCATAGCCTAGTCTAACAAGTTCTGTTTCAACAGGAGTTCTTCTCTCAACAAATCTTAATCCTAAAAGTTGACCAAGTAAAGGTGACTGTCTTCTTACATAATCACTACGTGTAGGAGACTGTAATGCAGGTAAACTTTTTTCAATTCCAAAAAATGCAGGTAGATTCTTATGAAAAGATGCATTTAGAAATGAGTCAAATCCTCTTTGTACTCCACCCTCTCCTTCTACCTGTCTCGTATCACGAACAATTGCAGCTTCATCATCAAAGGCTGCTTGAATATCTTTTACCACTCTAAGAGGTGTTAAAGCACCACCAAATAATTCACCTATATATGTTCCTACAGTTTCGCCTACTTGCTCTCCTGTAACACTACCCTCTTGTCCAAGTAGTTCATAAAATCTATCTATAGTATACGATGCAGCACCTGCTCTAAACTGTGCTCCTGTAAATCCCTCTAATATATCTCTTCCTGATAGTTTATCTGTCTCTCCATTTGCATATTTTACCATTGCATCTGCAACAATTAAGTATGGTGCAAGAGGAAAGAAAGGTCTAAGGTCAATTGTTTTACCCTCTTTATTTATACCTTCATACCACTTAGTGTCTTGATTTTCTGCTCTATATTTTACTGCAACATATAGTGCGGCTGTTCCAACCATGCCTTTAGAAAAGTTTTCTCTCATAAGTTGGTTTTCAGCAGGAGTTATCTTTCCACCTTTATTAAATGCTTTCTTAGAAAGGTAACTAATACTAGCACCCACAGCATTTAATGGGCTATATTTAAGTTGGAATGTCATTGCATTTGCCATAAATCTAGCAAACGGAAACTCACCTGTACCTATAACAGGAACACCCGGCAATCCTTCTATTGCTTTTATAAAATGGTGTGCAGGTCCTTTTCTAGGCATCAGTGCAAAAGTATTTGCTAAAGATTCTTCAACAGCATCTTTTAAATATGCTACATCTATCTCTTTATCTAGTGCAAATATATAATTTAGTCCTTCAATACGACTATCTTTTTTAAGACCTAGTGCTTTTATTTGGTCTTCATCTACTGTTCCATCTGCTTTTCTATATATATTTTCAGCAGTATCACCTATGTTTGCTCTTCTTAATTTTCTTTCAATTGCCTGTGCAAAAAATGCTCTTCTAAATACTCTATCCTGCATGGCATTTAAAGTGTTCATCGCTCTTGAAAAACCTGAAAGCCCTTCACCTTCTCCTACTTCTTGTAGTGTTCTATCAATTATTTTAGCAAGTCTAGGATTATTTTCTAGCATAAAGTCAGTCATTTCTTTTGCTTTACCTTGATTAACCATGAGAACTAATAGATTTGTACTATCTTTAAATAAATCATCAAATCCTTTTTTAAAACCTGTTACACTACCCTCTCCTCTAGCCAATGCTCTTACAGCTTTTCCTGCATGATACAAACTAGACTCCATTATATTTGCTGCAGTATCAAAACCTAGTACAGATACACCTGTAGCTACGTTTCTAGCTGTAGTTGCAATTTGTGTAACCATCAATGCTCTTCTTTCTCTATCAAGTCTTTTAAAGAAATTATAAAATGACCCAATTGCATTTGTTGTTTCTTCTGACCTACCAAATAATGTGTCAAGTCTATTCTTTGCGTCAGGTGTTAAATCTAACAAAGCCTTTCTCATTTTACCTAGAGGACTATCAACTGCTAGTGTTGCACCTGCTTCTGATTTTGTACCTCTTGCCATTTGAGCAAACCCATCATTAACTTCCATAAAATCTAAAAAATCTTTAGATGATATTTCCTCTTTTCTCAATGCTCTATCTAACATATCTTTGGATATGCCATCATCACCCTCTTGTGCAGCCTTTTCTAAAGTCTCTTGTACTATATCAGATATTTTTATATTACTCTTATATTTAGTTAATATAGTTGGGTCTTCCTGTGCTAAGTTATACACAACCTTAGACATTCTTCTGTTTAAAGCTAACAATACTTGAGGTTCTAAAAATGCTGTATCTTTATACATTCCTTCAGGTGTATACTGAACACCTTTTTCTCTCATCTCTGCAGCTTTTTTTCTTTGAAACTTTTTAATTGTTTCTGTAGCATCAGCTAGTGATGCACCCTTGTTAGGGTCATATCCTTCTATATCAGTTTCTTTTGATAATAATTCATCTGCTTTGTTAGATAGACTTGCTTTTTTATTTGCTTTTTTAAGTTTGCCTTTTTTAGCTAATTCTTCTGCTGATAATGTACCTCTTGACAGTCCACCTAAACTTCCTAAAGCACCCCCTAAAAGAAAACCTGCACCTGATGCAAGTGCAGTTTGAAATAAGTCTATATCATCGTCAGGTCTTGCATCTCCTACATAACCTTTTCTTTCTACATCTTGCATTCCTACATCAAATGCTGCAGTTTCTGCACTAGCAACAGCACCACCTGCTAATCCACCTCTAATCACTGCACTTTTAGGTATAAATCTTTTAAATCCTTCTTTTACAGCTACTTTACCAACAGTTGATGCAGCTAAACGACCTGCTCCAAAACTAAATAAATTAATTGGGTCAAATAAAAAATGTCCTACAGTGTCTCTAACAGCCCTTACGCTACTATCTCCACCCTTCTCCCAAAAACTAGGTAGTTTTAAATATTCATCATACACTGTGCCGAAAGCTATTCGCTCATCATCATCTGCACCACGAAGATAATCTATCTGACCCATCAAGCCTATACTATTACCCTCTATTTTTCTAGCATGGGTTATAAATCTTTTTATGTAATCTTCATTCGACTCTTCTTTTTTCTTGCGACCATTCTCCTCACCAAATCTTGAAATCATATAGCTAGATAAATCATTCATTCTATCTTGGTCTTGTGCCCATGCGTCTATACCTACAGCATCTGATTCATAGGCATCTGCTTTTATAAGTGGCTCTATATCTTTGTCTTCATCCCTATCAAAAAACACATCAAATTTATTTTTAGATGTTTTAATAATTGTATCATCATCTTCTTCTTTAAAAAATGCATCAAATTTATTTTTACTTTTAGATGATGTTTTTACAGAATTATCTTCAAAAAATATATCAAACTTACTACCCATTTAATTACTCTTTGGTTGATAGTCTGTTACAAAAGGTATAAGTTTTAAGGCTTTTTCTTCTGATAAAGCATATCCACCAGCTGCTTTTGGTTTCATTAATAATTTTTTAATATCTTCTTTAACTGAATTTTTTTCTTCTAAAGTTTTTGCATTTTTATAGTTTTCAATTAGTTTAGTTTTATCTGTTAGATAACCTCTAATGTTACCACTTAAAGTTATTTCACCTAAGTCAAGGGTATTTATATCTAATTCGACTGTTGATTCTGCTGTATCATCTTCACCGATTAATTCCATTAAGGCTTGTTTTTCTGCATTAGGTTTACCTTTATTTGCTATAGCATCATTAAGCATTTTAATGAGGTCAGCATCTTGTGGCATCTCCATTTCACCAGCATCTACTTTATCTTTATATATTCCTTTTATTTTAAGTATTAAATCTGCTTTTCCTTCTCTAGTGTTATTAAACTTTTCATTACCAACCAAGCCTGTTAAAACATCTTCTATAGGCATACTTGAAAATTCGTCAATTGTACTTTTGTCTTCTATATTTTTTTGCCCAACTGAGTCAAAGGTATTTGATATAGTTTCAGCCGCTTCATTTAATGCTTTGCCACCGGGAAGAAATACTCTTTTAAATTTTTCATGGGCTAATTTATCTGCTTGTGCTTTAGCTTCTAGGTACGCTGCAGATTCTTTACCATGTTTTACACCTTCTTTATCTGTATATATAAATATACCAGTTGCATTAGATATTCCTATCTTATCATACTGTTCCTCTTTAAACTCTTCAGCATAAGCACTCATAGTTGTCATGCCTGTTATGTCAGGACTAGGGTCTCTTTGTGCTTCATATAGAGTAGAAATAACTGCTTGGGTACGTGTAATCTCAATTGATAGTTGTTCAATAGCCGCTGCTTTCTCTTCTTTTGTTTTAAATTGACCATCTAATTTTCCACTTTCAATTCTTGACCTCTCTTTTAACAGCCCACCCAATACATTTGTAGGACTTGTTTCACCTGAGTTTATTGTTTGTGCTATAATATTTGCTAGTTCAGCTTCTTTTTGTTTCTTATTTAAATCTTTTCCCCAATCTCTCCAATCAGTTAGTTTATCATTAAGCATAGAAGTTTCATAACCTAGTTTAATATTTTCTAAATCAGCATTGTCAATTTTTACACCTAATAACTTATTTCCTAAATTTAAATTCTCTAACTCAGCAGTATTCATCTTGTCAATCCATGAATTATTTAATTTTAACTGTTCATTAGTTAAGTTTGTTGTCTTTATTTGTGCATCAAATTGTTCTATTTTTCTTTTCTCTTCTTGTGAAAGTCCTGTTAAGGTAGCAGTTAAACCTGTATCACCAAAACCTGTAGTTATATCATACTCCTCTGGCATTTCACCTGCTTGTGCTTTTAGTTGTGCTTCAAACTGTTGCATTCCATACTCAGGACCTATTGCACCAAATATAGTTTTAGTAGATTTAGATATAGAATCTCCTAATGACTGCATATCAGGTGATGCAAAAGGCGACTTTTTAGATGCAAACAGTTTAGCCTGTTCTATAATTGCTCTTCCATCTCCTGACTCTTCACCACTAAATATTTGTCCAAGTCCTGCAACTTTATCAAATTTATACTTAGACATATCTTCGCCATTAGCTTTTGCTGCAGTAAATGCGGCATCTTCTACATCTTTCATTCTTTCTACAAACAAATCTTTATTTGCTATACCCCCTGATAAAACAACTTCAACTTGATTATTACTTAAACCATAATTATTTTTTAAGAATGTTGCAGCTTCAAGGTAATCTTGTCTAGATTTCATTCTTTCTTTACGTACCTGCAACGCTTCGTTTGCGTATCTAGCCGCAGCAGTTTTAGCTATATCATCTGCTTTAGTTTGTAACTCATCTAAATTTTCTGATGTTCTTGTTGCAAATCCTGCAATTGCTGACGATAATCTAAATCCCATTACTCACTCCTTCTTTCCATTAAACCTACAGTTCTCTCTTCTTGCAATTCTTCTACAGCTTCACTAGCTTCTTCTATTACAGGTTTAGCTTCTTTTAATTTACGCATAGCATCTTGAAGCACTTGTGGGTCAGCTTCTTCGTCTTTATCTCTATCACCTAAATTATATTCTATCTCAGCTATCTCAGCCATACCTTTCATAAACTCAACAAGTACAGGACTAACTAAAATACCTACATCAATACTATGAACACCTTGCATTGCACCACCTGTTACAATTGTTTCAGCTAGTGATGTTAAAGGTATACCTCTTTCTATTACATCTAGTAATCTAGGTGCTAGTTCAGGTGAAGATAAACGAGGAAGATAATATTCCATTGCATCTTCAACTGTGTCTAGTTGAGGTGGATTTCTCCAAGGTCTATTCTTAGGCTCAGATGTTAGTGATTGACCCGGAATAGGTGCATCAAATGCAGGTGTTTTTCTAAATGGCATTTTTATATTTCCTCATTTCCATTCTTATATTACGAGCATATTCAATTACTTTTTCAATTTCAGATTTACCTTTTTGATTATTCTCTTTAAATGACATAGGATTAGTTCTAGATAATAAACCTTTATTTTCAATAGGCTTTTCCATTTCTTCTTCTTTATCAATTTCATTTTTTATATTTAACATTGCTAGTCTAGCTGGTTCATTAAAATAACTCATTATCCAAATATTCCTCCAAATAAAGTACCTGCTATTGGTTTAAAGAATAAGTCAGATACAAGACCACCTATTGCTGTAGCTTCACCTATTTCAGCATCTAAGTTCTTTAAGTCAGTTCTAACTTTAGCATCTAACTCTGCCATAGCCATTTGCAGAACTCTCTCTGCATTATTTTCTGATGATGTCCAAGCCCATTCCATAACATCACCATAATGTTGCCATAGATTATTATAAGCTGTATTAGATAATCCTAATAATGCAGTCGCATTTAATTCATTTGCACGATTAATTGCAACAGTATCTGCTGTACCAATCTGTCTTCTCCATTGTGCATTTGATTGGTCAATAACTAATCTGTTCTGTGCATTAAACTGCTCACGTTGATTATTTAATTCAGCATTAAATCTTTCAATTGTATTTACTTGACCTGCATTATATTGTGATTGTGCATTTGCCTGTGATGCATTAAACTGTCCTACCTGTGATTGTAACTGTGAAAAGAATTGGTCTACCTGATTTTGAGATGTAGCATTAAACTGTGCAGATGCGTTAATTGCAGCTTGGTCTGTAAACATTGACTGCTGTCTAGCTTGTGCATTAAATAGTTCAGTCTGCTGTCTATTAGATAAGTTAGCCATATCAACTTGCATAAAGTTTTGTGCATTCATAACTGCAGCTTGTTGTCTATTACTTAAATTAGCCATGTCCATATTGGCTAAAGCAGATGCTTCAGCTAATACAACTGCCTGTCTATTAGATAAGTTATTTAAATTAACTGTGTTTGCATTACGAGAGTTCTCCAATGCTACCTGCTGTTCAGCAGTAAAGTTCATGTTAGCTATATCACCTATACGTGAAGCATTCTGTACTCTAGCTTGAAACTGTTGGTCAAACTCTTGCCCTATAAACTGAGCACGTTGCTGTGCAGCTAACATTGCTCTAGACTGTCTGTTACTTAAATTCTGTGCTTCAAACTGTGCTTGTGTCTGTGCATCTGCTGATGCTATAGGTAAAGCTGACTCCATTGCAGCCTGTATAAGTGCCTGTCCTGCTATGCTAGATGCACCTAAACCTCTTTGTTGCATTACAGCTTGTACACCTCTGATTGCTCCTGCAGCCCATGATGGGGGGTTAGTTGCATCAAAGTTAGATGTTAGCTGTGCAAGTTGTCCTTGTACAGTAGCTTGTTGAGATGGTGTAGCTGTAGCAGATTCTACCTGTTCAGTAAACTGTGCTGCTGTCTGTGCATTTGCAGAGGGAGATATAAGTTCACCTTGTTGTATCTGTCTTTGCACAGGGTTCTGCATTTCAATGGCAGTTCCTTGTGCGGCATTAAGATTAGATACAGATGTACCACCTGCAGTCTGTGCTTGTGTTGTAACAGGTGGTGCTGTTTGTTGTGCCTGTCCTTGTAGCTGTGCTACATTTTGTTGTGTTGTTGTAGGGGTTATTTGTGCAGCTTGAGTTGTTATAGGTGCTTGTGTTTGTGCTGTAGTAGCCAATGCTATAGGTGTTTGTATTGCACCTGTTAATTGTCCTGTAGCAGGGTCAACCATCTGCCCTAATTCCTGTATCGTACCTTGAGGTACTACTGTAGCACCCATAGGTAATGCAGGTGCTTGGGCTTGTCTAGCCATCAAGTTTTGTATATTTTGTCCTTCTTGATATTGTGCTTGGGGAATAAATTGCTGAGGTAATGTGTTTGAAGGAAGAGGTTTAGGTTCTAAAGCAGGGCGAGGTCGAGGAGTGCTTCTAACAATATCTAAGGGTGGACTAGTAGGTTGTACCCCAACTAAGTTTACCCCAGCTAAATTTGATGCTCCTTTTCCTCCTCCAAAAACCTTTCCAAGTGCTCCTGCTAATCCTGTAAACGACTGTCTAGCACTAGGGTCAATACCTAAAAATGTTTGGTTAGTTAAACCACCCTGTTGCATTTGAACAGGGTCAAATGTCTGTGTAGGTGGTGGTACAAATGCACCTACTGTATCTTCAGATTGTTTTTGAGTTTGTTTAATAGTGCCATTCTTAGACATCTCCATAGCAGAGTCTTCTAGCTGTTTCATTCTTTCTTTTAATGAAACATTACTATCTAGATACTGTTGAAAGCCACTCATATCCCCTGTATAACCCATTGTTTTAGCTATACGTTCTAGGGCTTGTGGCTTAAATGCCTTAAACTTTGCCATAATTATTTACCTATTAATATCTTATCTAATTTATCTTCTAGTCTCTGTAATGCATCCATTACTGTATGCATATCTTCTTTTACATCATCTCGCTTTGCATATTCCTCTCGTGTTTTATTGAGGAGTATATCCAAGCGTTTTACTTCCATAAACATACCACGAAACACCCATATAGCAGGTGCTATGACGAGTGTTAGTAGTCCATTCCAAAATAATATTGGATTTACTTCCATTAGCTATCTTGTGTTTCTCTAGATGCTTTGTAAGCTGCCTTAACAGAATCAGTCCAAGCTGCATTTGCAATAGCTTGTACAGAAGCATCTTCACCACTAATGTCAGTAGCAGTATGTGTCCACTTACCATCAGAACCTTTTACTGAACCAAATGGTATTAAAACATGACGATGAAAAGAACGTGTTAATTCTTTCTTAGAACCATCAGCTTGTTCTTCCATAATCTTTGTTGCTTGACGAATTTGTATATTCCATCTATTAACAACCTCTATTTTATCATATTCTATTTCTTTTGTTATATCACCTTGTGCCATATTGTTTCTCCTTTTTAGGCTTCCAACTCTAGCAATCCACTAGAGTATTCCTTTATGCTGAAAAATACATAAGTGTACAAACTATATCTGAGTTTGTTGAATTTAAGTCTTCTACTTTAATAGAGTTATGCCCTGCATCATTTGTTCCTGTTTCATATATTCTCATAAAAGCACTATTATCCATAAATGTATAATATGAACCTATGCCTGAATTGTGAGTTACAACATTTACATGAACAGCACCTACATTGTAAGTTCCAGAACTATGTCCAGAAAAAGGTAAACCTCTAATAAAAAATGTATTACCTCCTGTCATTCCACTTGTATTTAAATCAAATAACTCACAAGTAATATACACTAAACGACCTACTTTAATATATCTATTTCCTGTTGAACCACCACTAGAATAACTGCCTGTATTACCACCACTATTTGCATCAGCAATCACAGGTGTCCATGTGCCTTCTTCATAGTCATCGATTGTATTACCATCTGTGTTAGAAGTTACACCAAGAACAACACCTTTATTTGCAGTAGCAAATAGTAAATCACCATCTGTGATTGTAAGGTCTGACCCAAATCCTGTTGCGTTACTTCCTATCTTTGATATTGCCATTAGTCTGCATCCTCTATTGTAAGTTCACCTGCATCAACTTGTCGTTTGATTTCAGCGTAGTGTCTGTTGTCATTTGCTTTGGGTACAAACATTATAGTATCATCTTGCAGTATAGTTTTTACACCTATTACAGTTTTACCGTCTTCCCCTGTATAATACTTTAAATTTTTAATTTTTAATTCGTTATTTGATATCATAATATCCTCTATAATTCTGCATCTACATTCCCAGCTATATCAACTGCTCTTCTAGAAGAACTGCCATTATTGGTAGTTCTTACATAAAAAAATACATCTTTAGTAACAGCAGAAGATACTATTCCACCTAGAGCATCACCTGTTCCAGCTTCAATAGCTGTAACAGTTGCAGTTGGGTCTGCCCTCATTGTAACTGGAAAATTACAAGCACCACTGTGGTCTGTTGCAAGTCCATCTGGTGCATTTAATCTTCCCATTTCAGTAGATGCATAAAAATACCTTTGACATCTAGCTAAATTATCTGAAAGAGTTTCATGTTCAAAAGGTGTTGCAACTTCTCCTAATTCCATTTGAACACCTGTTATAAAAAACTCTCTATCTGTGCTATCAAAAAATGAAGATATACCTGCTGCTCTGTTAGCACCAACAATACTACCCCAACTTGTTTGTAATGTACCACCTGTGTAATCACTACCACCATGCAACCATATATTTAGTCGTAAGGAACTTGCATTATCTGAATCTAATTTTCCAGTAGTGTCACCCGGAAATGTTAAAGATACTCTACTCCAACTTGTTGTAACAGAAAAAGTTTTATTAATATGTCTACTTGAATTATCTTGGTCTAATAATTCTGCTACATAAGTTGCACTTGCATTGCCTTTTACATAAAAAGATACTGTAACAGGTTTAGCACTAGAAAATCCTTTTTGCATTTTTTGTACAAACTGTCCTTCAAATTTTTGATAAAGAAGAAGTATTTCGTTTGAAGCTATTGAAGTATCAGCAGTAGTACAATCTAGTTTTAATGCTTTTCCAAAACCTTCTAAATCGGTAATACTTGCTTGTGACATAGTAAATCTTCCATCACTTGATAGGGCTATACCCCACCTGTCACAAGTATGAAATCCACTCGCTGTAACAGCAACAGAAGTAGACCTTTGTGCAACTTGCATATTGCCATTTATAATTATATTACGCTGACCTAAATCACCTGCTTCAGATGCTGTAGCTAAATCTGCGAATGTTCTTGCTCTGCTCATTATTTACTCTCCAATGCTGTCACTCTATCTTCTAACTCTTGTATTGTTTTAACTAACAATGGTACAAGTTTACTTTGGTCTATACCCTGATATACATTCTCTGTTCCTGTTTTTGTCCAAGTATATCCTTCATCTTTTTTAGCTTGTGCTTCTATAATATCTTTTTCTACTATATTGCCATCTTTATCTTTAACATCGCCTATATCTCGTGTTTCATCTTTTATGCCAAAAATAGCTTCTGGAACTATACTTGATACTTCATGTGCTAAAAACCCATCAACAGTTGTATCTGCATCAGCTTTAAAATTAAATCTTGCAGGTTTTAATTGTTTTAATCTTGATGTTGCATCCCAAGAATAATTTACATTTTCTTTTAATCTATAATCAGAACTAGTGTTAAAAGCAGTAGATGAACCTCCTGTTGTTATTGAACCTGCTACTGAACCCCCTGAATTTTTAAATTGTATCATTGTTGCTGTTGTAGCATCAGGTATCATATCAATACCAACCATACTTGTAGAATGAGTAAATCCTAAATTCAATCTACCTGCTGTGCTTGTACTACTCATATTAACACGATTTGACCCACCAAAAAACATTGACGTGCTTGTACCCATTGTACTACTATTATTAAATTTAAAAAACCCACCATCACTTTGGTCAATACCTATAAGCCAATCACTAGCATTAGAATCAAATTGAATTTGTGAATCTTGAGATGCATTATTACCAATTTTAAGGTCATGGGAAGTAATTCTTACAGTACCATCTGATTCTATTCTCATTCTTTCATTAGAACCACCACCACCACTTCCATCAGCAGTTGTATAAAATACCATCTCACCTGCTGTATCGTTCTCTCCAATGCCAGAACCACCCATTTGGAAATCTATTTTTCCTGCAATACTTGCGTAATCAGCACCATCAAATCCACCAAATGCAATTGAACCTATAACATCACTTGCACTTACAGCAGTCGTACTGCCAATAGTATTATTTGCAGATTTCATAAAGTTAATACCACCATGTGTTCCATCGGTAGTTGAATAACTAAAAAAATCTACAACAGGTGATGCACCATGAAGCTGTAGTTGTCCACCACTTCCTTTAACACCTTCGTTGTCATCATTAATGCCATCAACTTTTACACTATGTCCTAAAATAACAGCATCATTACCACCATCCACAAACAACATATGGCTTTCACCATTTGACTCTACTCTAAAGTCTACATCAGCACTATCTTCGTTAAATACTGCTCCACCATCTTGTGTTAATGCACCATCAATATCTACAGCATCTAAATTAGCCGTTCCATCTACATCTATGTTACCACTAAAGTTTACATTCCCAACAAACGTACCACCACTTGTAGCACTTACCATGTCAGCAACAGTAAATATATCATAAACCACCACAGTCACTTCATCATTTGTATTGAGTGCTGATAGACCTGCTATTGTGTTAGCAGTGCTTGTGTTATAGTCTGTTGTTGGTTTTAGTAGAACACCATTAAGATACACATCAACGTATGCACCATCTGTAAATGTTAGAGTTGCTCCATTGGCATCTGCTCCACTTACGGATGTGTCACC
>VTLG01012144.1_pt1 | contig 24075 bp, 37 predicted proteins | sample 4694571 | NCBI WGS metagenome assembly VTLG01 (sample SAMN12604809, study PRJNA352737) | marine metagenome | biome: ENVO:00000447; feature: ENVO:00000209|ENVO:00000569|ENVO:01000036; material: ENVO:00002151; isolation source: viral sequences binned using virsorter ...
CAGTTCTGCAAAAGGATCAGAGGCGTTCATTAAATCCAGTTCGCTATCCATTTCGCCAAAAGCAGCCTGAGCTTTTCTTCGTAATTTTGCTTTTTGTTCTGGTGTCATAGCCATATCAATTACTCCTCAACCGTGAAAACAGCCTCTACCGCCTGATCCATCTGCTCGTTCTGTTTCAGCCATTCCTCGTAACTTTCCGCTACCGGCGGTGCGTTTAACGGCCTGACTTCCACCGTATGCTCAACCTGTAGGCGGTTATCGCCCACTTCTTCACGAATCTCTTTTAACACCTTCAACTTCAGCGCTACGCGCTTTTCAGGTATCTTGTTGTAAATCTCTTCCAGCGCCAGCACCCGATTCTTTCGCCAGGCCAACGGCACTTCGTCAAAATTCTTGCGATCTCGCTCCAGCGCCTCTTGCAGTGCCTCCTTGAACTCCGGCTTTTTGCGCCATGCCGCCACCGTAGAGCGATTCACATCCAGTGTTCGCGCTACTTTCTCTCCGCATTTGTCCGGAGTCCACCGATCCAACACGATCAGTTGCACTGCCTGTTGCTGTAGTTCGCTTAACGCCATCAATAACTCCACAGTGCCGGACGCGGTACGTGAAACCCGTCACCCGGCCCGATAATGTCCAGATGCAAAAACCTCTTCGCTCCAGACTGCTGCACCCCTAAACCCGTAAACCCCAGCTTCACCGCTGCAAACAACACCTGGAAAGCAAACACCCTCTCACACGCCACATCCACCGCCTTGCCGCTGGTATGCGACCCGGTTGGTTTACCGTCTGCCAACTTCGCCGCTTCAATCGGATGATCCGGCGAACGATACCCTGACGTAATCACCAACGGCTTACCCACCGCCTCTCGCAATCGCTGCAACTTATCCATCAAATCCTCATCCACCCGACACACCCCCGTTGCTGAACACGCCATCTCGTCAAACGAGAAATTCGGCCAGCGGTCTGAAGGCCATTCGGCCTGATGGAAGTCTCTTTGCATAGGCCAAAAATACCTAAGTGGCGACCACACAAGAGATACGCTTGTGCAGTATATGCACTTTTTTCTAAAAAAATTTCACAGAGATAAAAAACAATTTGACAAACGATTTCCGCGAAGTTACTGTTGGGGGGGTAAGGGGGGGCAAACCGGTTAAACACGTCAAACGTCACCGGGTACACAGTGTACACGGTGTACTCAGTGTACCCCATGTACTCAACCCTGAGAAACGTGTACCCCACCACCCAACCACCCATAGCAAAAACAAAACGTGTCACATATCACCCAATCACCCGATAACACGGTGACACAGTGTACCCAGTGTACACCCCTCAGCCACATTCGGGCATGGTCACCGCGTCACGGATGGTCACAACTTGGTGCTGAGATGGACACGCATATGGACGGGTATATACGGGTTCGTTCGCTTTTGACGGCGCCCCTTGTCGCTTCACCTTCCAGACCGGCCACAACCCAAAACAAACACAGAAAGACGCACACAAGCCAAGACAAAATCAACCCAAAACAAGCCGACTATATTGCCAGTTATCGCCGGTTTACTGCTCGCCGGTTAAGACTATAGGCAAGCGTAGTATTGGCATGTTGTCGCATTGTGGTCGCTATATTGAACGCACTGAGATTGATTGATTGGGTTGAGATTGATTACGGGTTCAAGGACCAAGCAAGGCTCAGTCAGGCTCGATCAGGATCGGCCAAGCGGTAACCGGCGCCAAGCGTTACCCGGTAACAAGCGTAACTCTTCGCAATATGTCGCAAGCGTTACCAGGCCCAATATTCGCCACAATGCACAAAAATAGGCCCATCAAGCGTCAATGCTCAACGGGCCTAAATCTGTGACTCTGTGACTCTTTACGCGTCTATATAGGCCCTTGTCTTAGCTTGCGCGCTAATTTGTTGACCAATCATTAAGCTAACTCGGCTTTTTTCATAGCGAATAAAACTTTCGCGTCATATGCTCTTTTGTTTTCAGCGTCAACAGTTCCAATGTGTCCTTGTGTCTCTGATATCCATTCTTGCGCCACATTTTCCAATACTCCATACAATGCCAACTGTACAAGTTTAATCAATGACCTTGACTCGTCGTCGTTTACTTCTACCCATTCCGGCAACTCTAATTCATGTGCATAGTCACTGCCGAATACTTCGCGTAATTCTTGATATGACATGTATGCAACTGTATCATCAATCGTTTGATGTAGTCTTCCGTCATACTCTAAGTCTTCAAATATTGTTTGGGCTCCGGAATGTGGTTTAAATGTTTCGAGCTCTTGTTCGACTAAGTCATGCAAGCTTTTGCGAAACTCTTTTTTTACTGCTTGTAGATCTGCCATTGTTGGCCTCCATTAGGTTAATAGATGCCCCTAATATAATATACTGAGTATACAAGTCAAGAAAATAATTTATATATATATTTCTCTCTCTTTTGCTTGTTGATCTATTCGCCAAAACTTGACCAACAAAGCAGCAACAAAAACGATCAACAACAAGCGTCAACAATGCCGAAAACTTGACAAATCTTGTCAACAATTCGCCACAAATACAAATAATCAAAACAATTACATATAATATAGAACAGCACCAATCAGATTAGATACTGATTGGATTAGATTGAAACTGATTGTGATTCGATTGGATTGTGATTGGATTGCGTCCAGTAAGATTTGATTGTGATTAGATTACTGGCCTTGTTCGATTGCGCTTGACAATAATGTAACCTTTGTTTACTATTACTCCATCTATTAATCTAAGCCCAATGGAGGCCAGATATGAAAGTCACACCACAGATTAACGCACCATTGATTGATGATTGGACAATGATTGCTGAAGAGCTATCGCTAAAGGATGCCGAATCAGCAAAACGTAATTTTGATAAGCATGGAATCGACGGAACCGAAGAGTTTGAGACGTATAGCATGATCGTAAAGATGAACAATTACTACGTGGTAAATGTTTACGAGATTGAAAACCACGAACACCATTTTGTTTATGCACTTAACAGAGATTGGATAACAAATAATGACTAATCCAATCAAGCACCCACTACCCCATCGTAGTCGAACGGATGCGGACCGGTTGATTGCCGATTTGATTGCCGACGATCAGCAAAACGATTGCACTTACATTGCTCACCCCATTAAACCCAATAGCAAGTATTATGTCGTGATTGCTTACGACGACACTGGACGCTATCGTGGTTCGATTAAATAAGGAGTGTTGATTGATATGAATGAGTCAGAACAAAAACAATGGATTCGTGACAATCCTGATTATTACGGAGAGTCAAGTCTTGGAATGTGGGAACTTGTCGCGGAGTTATTAGGATTTAACACAGAAAAAGCAGAAGAGGAGATTTTTATTGCGGAGCGCGTGAACTCTTATGAGGAGCTTAGCGAAGCAAGTAAATGTAGCTTTTTGGATGCTATGGAAACAGACCATAAGGACTACGTAGAAAAACGCGCTCCGTTGATTTTTAAACACATAGAGGGGGTTGATCACGGAATAGCCATGCCAGATACATACCGTAGGCCATTAATAGACTCGCATCAGATTGCAAGCGTTTTAAAACAGTTTAGCAGTGCGCTAAAAGCGGACGGATTAGCACCTAAAGATTACACCGGTTTAACGGAGGCATTCATTGCCCAACTTTTCGCGTCAGAGTTGAAAAAAGCCGATCCAGAATTTGACGCGGAATCATTCATCAGAGACATACAGAAAAGCGAGGATTAGCCCAATGAAAACGATAGATGCGTTAGACGTGTTTATACGACTCAAGCAATTACCCGATAGCTGTGTAGAATTTACCGCCCATGAATGGAGCTTTTTTGAGGATAGTCAAATTGTTGATGAACTGTCAATTAACGAGCAAGGCCAGTGCTGTTTTTCGTGGGTTGAGTATGTGCTGTTTAAAGTTTTTTACGATCAGCTAAACGATGGGTTCTATTTGATCTCACATAACGATGAGAACGTCAGGATTGATATATCCAAATTAATCGAAGAGCGTGTAGCGGATCATTTCCGTGACGATCCAGACGATTGTGAGGGTGACGAGATATTGGTAAAGGTCTACAATTGTGATGGTGAGATTAAGGTCACTGTAGACAATTTTCACGGCACGAACGGCGTAAGTGAACCAGACATTACACATTGTCTAAATCAGGACACCTATAACGTACTTAAATCAATGACATATCAGGACGTTATACGGCTAACAAAATAATTTCGGAAATCCCACATTTTTCATTATAATTTTAACAGTTCACAAACGGAGGAATCACAAAATGGTATCAGCAAACGATAATGAGATAAAAGAGCCAGAGGGTGTCCAATATAGCAGTCGCAACACTAACATTAAATATGAGGACGATCATTTTAACGACGGTATAGGTGAAGACGATTCGCCTACCGATACCAATCTACAAGTCAAGACGTTTTACTACTCAGCACGAGCATTAGAGCGCATTGAGTTACGGTTGTCCAGTATGGGCAAATTGCACGATCTCGTTAAACGGGTTGAAGATCACTACAACGAGTATACAGAGAGTGGCGAACAGATAAACCACGAACGATATGATTACACCTCTACCCTCACGCTTGAGGTCGAAGACGCGAAACAGTTGGTCGAAGATTTACAAAAGGCTATCATTGTAGCCGAAGCCGCCACAGCAGAGTATCGCGCCTACCAGTCCGCTAAGTTCAAGCAAGATTATCCAGAAATCGAGGCCGACAATGACTAAATCAATCACAATATCCATGCCCGATAACGACTACGCTCACCCACTCTACGTGCCAAACGTCAAACGTGCCTATATCCAATACGATCCAGAGTTACAGACACTCCACGCGGATTATAGCGAAGATGATAGTGTGTTGGCAGACGTGAGAGATGGCGAGGTTGTCCAATGGCCGATTGAAGTTAATAGGACACGCGAACAGATACAAGATGGCTTAGATACGATTAAAAACGCATTGGAATCCAATCAGGTTACACCAGAGCAAATCACAGAAATTGCCAATGGTTCCACACTGCAAAAAGCGTCTACTGATATAGGCAGAGTGTTCGATTATTACGATAGTCTGGATTATAACGGCGGTGTGGCGCAAGCATACGATTGGGTAAATGTTGAGGCGTGGCTTGGCTCGCAAACAACAGAAGAATTTTGCGAGGGGTTGAATGACGACCCATCAGATCAATTACGCGAATGGTTTGATGAGGGCTACTTTAAACAAGAAGATGATGAGGGCAATCGGCATGTCCATAACGATACTGAGACTACCACGATAATTGGCCTGTTAGATTACTGGCGCGATAAGGTCGAAGAGTATCGTGCAGAGAAGGCGACGGTGTAGCTATGACTGGAATAATTCGAGACAAATTACTTAATAAACTTAAAGATCAGTTTGCACCAATTATCAGCACTCTTAAAGAGATTAAAGAAACTGATCCGATTTTATATTGTCAGTTAGAATATATAGACGAGAGGGTCAAAGATGTGTTTGGCCTTATACGATACGCAGAATGCAATAACACAAAAACGAAAAATGCAACATCTAACGTGACAGTATTACCTGCTCACGAACGCGACTATACAAGCAAACGAGCAATGTTGCACGACTTTGCAACAGGTAGAGATTTTACACATAGAAACCTTGACGGATTTATGACTTCTGGTGTTGCACATATTGAAGACTTCTTTAACGATGTAGGGTGGACAACCTTACAATTTCGTTACGAAAACTCACAAAGTACTTTCCAGTTAGATCGAACAGAATTTCTAAAATATTTGACCGAATACCGGCAATACAGTCGTGATGTAGTTGAAACATATAAGAGGGTAGGACATGACGCTAAGCCAGGAAGAGGTATTGAGGGTATGAAGAAATTGGAAAGTATAAAAGAGAAGAGGCGTAGCCATGACTAACATTGCTATACTGCCTCACCCGTCAGCAGATTTGCTTGAACCATTCCTGGAGTCGCAACTGGCCCCATCTACACGTCAAGCGTATCGTGCCGATCTGATTGCCTTCTTTGGCACTACGCTGGTGACGGTGGATCAGGTTACTGGTGTAGCTGTCGAAGACGTTGAGGAGTTTAGAAACGATTTGATTGCAAATGATGCCAAGAATACGACCGTCAATCGTAAGCTAACATCATTACGCGGTTTCTTCCGTCGTATGGTAGCTAAAGGTATTTGCAAAAAGAATCCAGCAGATCCGGCACTGGTGCGTAACATGAAAGTATCGGATAGTTCAGTAGGCAAAGCGATTGCGACCAAACATATCAATGCCATGCTTAGATTAGCTCAATCGAACACAAACGAGCTAATGGCAAAACGTGATTACGCATTGATGCTGGTGTTACTGTATGCTGGATTACGTCGCGCTGAGGCGACGAGATTGCGCTGGTCAGATATACGCGAAGAGGGTTCGCACTTGATTGCCGTATTACCTAATACTAAATCCGGTATGGAACAGCACGTAAAGCTATCGCCAGTGATCGTTACAGCATTGCAAGCGTTATCTGATGCGTATCAAGATCAATTTGATTACGTATTTGTTTCGCTATCCACGCTCAACTACGGCCAGCATATGCGCCCTGCTACCGTAACGGACATTGTTAAAGGATACGGCAAGCAAGTTGGTATCGACATATCCGCGCATTCGTTTCGCCATACGTGTTGCACGTTAGCGTTTGAAGGCGGTTGCGCTCCGCAGAAGGTGCAAGGCCATTTACGCCATGCGGATCTGAAGACAACCTTGCGATACTATCAGGATCGAGATTCGCTTGACGACAATGCAACCGATTACATCAAGACCGGAGACAACAATGAGTGAGGAACTAACACCGGGTAAACGCATTAAAGAGGTGCGAAAAGAATTAGGAATAACGCAAGACCAGTTTGCCGAAACATTAGGCGTTACGCGAGTTGTTGTAAATCGGTGGGAGTCTGGCAAACAGGAACCTTCAGAAACGATTTTAAAGTTTGTCGATTTGATTGCAACCTTGAAGCCTGGCCGTGATTGGGTTAGATTACATGCGCCCAAAGCTACTGGCTAACGCCATAGGCTTCAGGTTAATAGATAAGCAGTCGCTGATCGGATAGACCGGTTGGCGGCTGTTTTTTTGTATATCATAGAAGACCATTATTTATGTTTCGCTATACATTTGCCGATTGGCAATTTTTTTTGTCAAACTTTTTTCCACCCACCTGTTGTCTGTAGGCATCCGTTTTTATATTGCTCATTTACAATAATTGCACGGTTGTGCATTATAATGCTATGTAAATGGCACTATAAGTTTATTATTGGCCCTAAACAGTGCAAAAGTGCAATATTTGCTGTTGCCTGTAGACTGCCAAAATAAATTTGCATTACTAAATGTGCAGTGGTATACTACGCACAAAAGGAGGCCAGCGTGCACAAAGACATAACCAAACTCATTGCAGAAAATATAAAAATATTAAGCGAACGTCTGTCATTGAGCCAAAACCAACTGGCCGAATTGTCTGACTTAAATCGCACAACAATTAACCATATCCTCACGGGCAAAAACATATGTAATGTAGAGACTCTGGCTAAGATTGCCGAAGCCCTCGAGGTGCATCCTACAGTATTAATGGACACGAGATTGAATATGGTTTTAATGACCGGAATCAAGCCGATTGATACCGCGATTGCTGAAATCAATAATAATTTGTTTAAAGGAAAAGCAGCAGTAAAAACGATTGGAAAATATTTTGCCAACGATTACAAGCTAAAATATGCAGACAAAAATTTGGATGATCCGTTTAGAGCAGGGCCAGGTTTTATAGAGGAAATTGAAAGCAATGGAAGTTCACCTGTGAGGGCGCATTCTCGCATCGTAACCGCGTGGATTACGGGCAACCAAATTCACACAATGCTTGAGGTCCGGAGGAACGCCGACGAACCTAAAGATCCGGCAAAAGAATTTATGAAACCTAAAAACTTGTTTGAAATAACAAGCGTGATAGATACGTGGCTCATTACGAAGGAAATACAAGAAGTTGAATTGGGCGCACCTTTAAAAATCAGAAGGAGGCTCTTAAAAAACCTTAACAAAAAATACGAATAAAATAAACGAGGCCCACGCGGTGCGCTAACACCGTGTGAGCCGATAACAATCCACCTCACTCGCAAAAGAAAGTAGGAAAGTATGTTGTTAAATATGCTGAACGGCTGTGCAATAGTCAAGTGGCTAAAACTGCACGGCTACACACTCGCCCTCACCCTCACATCGCTTTACGTTGTCGCGTTTCTGATTGTGCCTTTCGTTTTTGAGGTGCTGAAATGACAGAGACTCGCCAATACCCACCTAAAATTATTTTTGATTCCAAAGTTGTCGAGATCACAAAAGGCAAAGATAATCGCGGTGACCCGACCACTATTTTGCCGGACGGCACGTCGCACGATCTGATTCTAAATTACGACACGCCGCTTGAAAAGGATGGCAAATACGGGCCGTATTACATCTACAGCGTCGACCATCAGGGCGTAACCCACACCATGTTCGCAAACCCCCGTCAACATGAGGCGATACAGCATGCCGGTGGACATCGAGGCTCTACGATTCATATACAGTGTGACCGCGAGGAGTTCACGGGTAGAGACGGCACACAAAAATGGGCACCGGCCTGGACGGTTACCTGCACCGCTGCACCCAATACATCCGCAGATACATTTTTAGCCTCTGAGGATGCAAAGGAGCGCGCTGAGAAAGCCGCTGAGGCGTTATATGGTGAGCAACCCAAAGAGGATCAAGGCGATCTGTTAGGGGGTGATCTATGAGCCTACCCGAGGTTGGTTTTCGGCCTGACACACCTACCGCTTTAACCATTATCGACTGCGCTATTTGGCCTTACACGGTACAAGCCGGAACTACCCAAGCCAAGTTTAAAGTTGATGCTCACTCTGCAATCTTAAAAGAGCTACAGCCGATGTCGATTGGTCAAGGCGATACGATCCAAGTCACGGCCAGTAAACGGACGGACGGTAGCGTAGCGTTCGCCGTTGAGATAATAGCTCGATATGAACCGGATGACAGAGACAGTGAAGAATTTGCTGAGTACGCATGGAACAAACTGGTGTTGCTACATCGGCGATGTATGAACTCTGCCATTACTAACTGTAAGGCCAATAACATTGAGCCAACACCGGAGATGATAAGCTATCTCACGGGTGGCTTAATGCAACAAGCCATGCAACATGTGAAGTTTACGCGCCTTGTAACGGATAGCGATGAACTGCCATTCTAAGCTGATCGTGCGTGGAGCCATGCCCAATCTCAATACGGTGATAGCTGCGACAAAAAAGCATTGGAGCTATTACTCCAAAGAGAAAAAGCGTTGGACTCAGATGGTGCGCGTGGAGGCGTTGGCCCAGAAGCTCACGCCCGTCACGCAACCCGTTTGGGTCAGGTCAGAATACTTCTCAAAAAACAGACGTGCTGATCCGGACGGAATACGCATAGCAGCAAAATACATTTTGGACGGATTGGTCGAGGCTGGAGTCTTACCCGACGATTCGCAGAAATGGATCATCGGTTTTGTAGATCGGTTTGACGTGGACAAAGATGACCCACGAATCGAGGTCACGTTATTGCCGGAGCCGGATGGATTATGAGCAATCAGTTGTTGGTCGAGCAAACAGACGGCTGTCTAAAAAATGTCTACGCAGATCAAATTGTAGATGTGGTGCCGTCTATGGAACCCGACCGGCAACCGTGCGCCATCATAATGCGTTTCGGTAGCCCGGTGCTGTTATCAGAAGAAACAAACGTGATACAAATCATTGAGTGGTGGATAGAAAATTTAGAACAGTCACGTAAGCGCATGGGGTCCGGAGATACCGGCTGCGTTTAGTGACTCAGGGGTGGGCCGTTCTCCTCTTCGGCTCGCCCCGTCTAATTCAAATTGGAGAAATAATGGAAGAGTATACAGCCACAACACTGGAACGAGCCAGACACGTCCTCAGAAAGTTTCCGCTGTCTGACGGTGCAAAGATGGCAGTAGGTAAAGACTTGGAGTACGGATATACATGGGCCGCGCTACCCGAAAATAAACGCGCATTGGTAGCTACTATGCCACCCCGTAAACCAGGCGTGTTTACCGTTTTTACTACAGAAGGTCACACACTTAACCTCACCGGCAACGCCCTAACCCAGATGATCGAAAATGCCAGAACAAGACACAGAAACACGAAGGCCCGTATTGAGTCTTTTAGATCACGCCAGAATAACCCTACAAAATTTGCTGGACGAAACGGAGTTGACTACACCGCCAGCGCGAAACGTCAGCAACGAGACTACGAGGCTGGCATTAGAAATACTTTCAAAGTTGCTGGATGGGGCGACATGGAATTCACCTTTGCTGATGAAAGCGATTATCGAACTGATCGAGGGCGAAGTGGAGTGGCTGAAACGCCAGAGCATTCAGCACCAGTGGCGAATGGAAAACAAACCGAGACCGGCACGGCGCTACGAGACACCCGGCCCGGCACCGCTGAAATTGTCACACGCCGTCAATCAGCGGCTTACGGATGTGGGCCTCAAATACAACCACAACAAGAAAATGTGGTGTGGGTGGCAGACGGACGAGATGGTGATCGTAGCAAACGAATTGTTGTCTGTGCAGGGCAAAATGATTTAACGGGTGAGCTATGAAACCACGCAAACACGGTTGGGCAGACAAAGCTGCTCCATATAAAAGCTGGCGCTACCAGTGGAATGTAACTGGTGTGCATGATGTAGACCAGATCGAGTGGCGCGGTGACTACCCCGTTGCAGTGCTGGAGTTAACCACTCATCGGCACATCAATTTGAAGGTAAAAGACAAGGTAGCGCATCGGTTATGGCATCAGTTCAGTGGTAAAAAGCTACGCCATGTAGCAAAGGCACTAGGCGTTCCGTTTTACATCGTCCTCACAACATTTAACGCAGAAGAGATTTCAGTATGCCATCAAACAAGTCCGCATTCCGAATGGGTCGATATGCCGCGAGATGTCTATCGGCACTGGCTATCCTCGTTACAGCCATTGCCATCTACAAAAAATTTAAACGCAACTTAGACTACGAACAGCCCATAGGATTGTAACATGAGCAAAGATTTGACCGACGAGCAGATGGCAAAACTAAAAGACAACCCACCCAAAACGATACAAGTCTTTGATCGTGAAACGGGTAACGATTTTGAAGTGAAAGAGATCACCGTTCACGATTGGGGTTTGGAAATCGACATCGAAGTCTACAGGATGGAGTAAACCATGCACAACCTACCCATATTCAGTACAAAACAAGTTTCACAAATGTTTGGCATACCGCGCCGACCTTTAACTGCCTTTGCCGAATTGCAGATCGTGGATCACCATGACCAGCGACCCGGCACGGGCAACTCCAGGCGCTACAGCATAGCGAATCTCATGCAGACCAAACTTGCGTGGAGCTTGCAAGCGCTTGGAATAAGTCCAAAAAAATTGTCACGCAAGGCAGAGCATTTGAACTACGGTATCGCCCGATACCTCGATGAACCCAAAACTGCACCACGCTACATGTCGATTTGGCTTAATGACGAAATGGAAATCAAAGTTAACTGGCACACCAGCACAACACTTACTTACCCGGCTTCCATTTTGATGGACTTAAAAAAGCTGCACAAAGAAATCAACGATAAACTTGCCAAAGAAACAGCAATCTACTATGCCGAATAAAATGAACTATAACCTACCTATCTTGACCGCGAGAGAAGTGTCGGAGCGATTCGAGATACCGTTACGCGCTTTAAAGCAATACGCAGAATTAGGCATCGTGAATCTGGCGAAACCACATCCTGGTATCGGCACGGCCAGACGGTTTAGCATAACAAATATTGTCCAAGTCTACACCGCGTGGCATCTACAGATCATGGGCGTAAACCAAAAGAAAATTTCAACACTGCAAAAAGACATGATCTACGAAATCAATCAATTCTTGGACAACGTGGAAACTAATAATAGACACCTTATGCTATGGCCGTCCTACACAGATTACGGCCCTCAAGTTGACGTTGGTCGCAGTGATACACCAAAGCCACTTTTTATAGGATCTGTGGCTATAAATCTTCGCACCCTTTATGAAACTGTATTGGAAAAATTAGAATGGAGTGAACAATGATAAGCAGAACCATAATGCAAAAATTGTTTGGCATCCTGAGACGTTTGCATAGACGACAAAACACACTCACCACACCTGACCTAATTGAAGTAAAAAAAGAACTATATGAGGCATTAAAGATGGCATGTCATCGCCACAGAAATTATCAGGATTGGCTCGACAGAGAAGTAAATCAAATCAGACAAAACGAAAAAGAGGCACGAAATGGATAACAGAAAATACAGAGACACGCACAACACGCCCATCACGCCGGCACAGCAACGAGTGCTGGATGTAATACGGCGACACTTGGAGGAACACAACCGCACACCAACCATCCGACAAATCTGTGAAGAGCTTGGACTCAAGTCTACGTTTTCTGTTAGCACTCAGATACAGCGTTTGCAGAAAAAGGGCCATTTAGCATACGGGCCAAGAGTCGCACTCAGTGACCGGTATCGCACCGTCGTATTGGAGAAAAGCGAATGAGCAAAATGGAACCGTTACTACTCACCCCCGAAGAGGCCGCACAAACCTTGCGTATTAGTCGTGCTTATCTTTATGAATTGAAGTCAAGAGGTGATATTTCTTTCATCAAAATTGGTGCGAGTTTACGATTTAGGCGTAGCGATTTAGAAAAATTTATTGAAGAGCGAGCTAAAGAAACAGAGCGCACATTAAAGCTACAGGAGTTCGTTGCGTGATCCTGACGTGATCCTGAGCGCATTTTAACCAAAAACAACCACCTACGAATTGTCGTAAGTGGTTGTTTTTTATGGTGAGCCCGGCGCGAATCGAACGCGCGACCAATTGATTAAAAGTCCGTACAACACTCAACTACAAGTCATGTAAAAACAATACATTACAGTTGATATAGTTGCAACACAACGAGTTATATAATCAATGTAAGTCCAGAGAAGTCCATTAAATATGTTTGCAATCGGACTTGACCGTGATCCTACCGTGATCCTATATTAGTCATAATTGTGGATGCAATACTATGGCATTGGAGGTCATAATAATGAACGAAAAAAAAGTGTTTGTTGGCGCTGTTACTGTGAAGACCAGAAAAAGTAAAATTGGATATTATGCGTACTACAGAGATGAAAGCGGACAACAACACCTGCGGAGCTTGAAAACCACCAACCAGAAAAAAGCTGTTGAACGTGCAAAAGAAATCAACGACGCTTTACAAGGTGGCACCATAGAAAAGGTTGAAGAGGTAAAAAAAAACAGAGGCGTGACCTTTGCCCAAGTGACTGAAGAATACTTCAACGGCGAAACGCAAAACACGAAGAAGTTGCGGAAACGTCGCCTTAAGGCCGTGACCGAAAAGTCTGCTGCTACGGTAAAAGGTGAGCAATCATTTGCACGAACCATTTGCGCTCATTTTGGCGACCAGCCTGTAGCATCCATCACGGCACTGGACATCACGAAATGGCTGACCAAGATGTCGAAAAAAGGCGTGAGAAAGTTAGACGGTGGATGGACACCCAGCACCCGTAATCGCCATAAATCATTTTTCAGTTGTGTATTGCATTTGGCCGAAGAGAAAAACTACATCGCACGGTGGCCGATGGATGAGGTAGACCATGTAGATGAACTGGTCGATGAAAAGGATTTGCCCACACAAACAAAGTTTGACCAGTTATTGGGTTATTTGCCCCCCTACGTTTCGCTGATAATGAGCCTAATGCGATATACCGGAATGAGGGCCGGTGAGCTACATAGCCTTGTTTGGCGAGATATAGATTGGACAAATAATGTTATCGTAATTAGACCAAGTAAAGAGAAAGCATCCAGAGGTCGAAAAATACCAATGAATGACTACGTGAGGCCCACACTGGATAGCTTACGCGGTGGCAGTTCATGGGTAAAAGAGAAAAGCGGTCACAAGGTGCCTACCATCTTTTGGCCGTCCGATGAAAACCTGGACGATTTAATCATTCCACCTATCAATATATATAACACACTCAAACGTGCCGTCGATCAACTACTGGAAGATACTAAGCATTTAAAAGGTGAGGATCGGTGGACAATCAAAAAGGTCAATCGCCACATGATGCGACATCTGTTTGCTACCGATGGATCAGACAGGGGTATGCGTGATTCTGTCTTGATGGATATAGGTGGATGGAACTCGATCACTATGTTACGTCGCTATCGCCAAGAATCAGCCAAACGCAATCAGGAAGAGATGCAGTTGCTCAATGGCATCGCTGGTAAACCAAAACCAAAACTAAAAGCGGTCAAATCAGCCTAACACAAAGACCGCACCGGGCGTGGCAACACCCACACGAATCGCCACAAGAAGTTAAAGCCCGGTACGGCCATTTGTTACTTAGCGTGGGCATCTACATAGGCTTGACCCAGCACGTATGCGGCGGCTACGAGTGCGATGGGCCATGTCACCTCTACTGCACCTGTTCCGGCGGCGGCTCCGATTGCAGCGGTTACACCTAACTTTCGGCTACCCAATTTTTCCTTTAAATCATTCAGAAGTTTCATCGTTTTCGCTTTCTGCACTGGCATCCTGTTGTAGGCTCTCCAGTGCCGTTATTGCACCGCTTTGGCGCTGTATTAGTGCATTGAGTTCTGTTGCTTTGGATTGCGCCTCCTGGAGCATCTTTAGCGCCTCCTGGCGGTTCGTTGTTAGCTCTTCTATTTTGTCTGCAACAGTTGATACGGTCATTTCTCTCTCCTGTGGGTTTTGTTGGTTTATCGACCTCGTTTTTTGCTTTTTGACTTACCCTTTTTACGCGCTTTTTTAGCGGCCTTTTTGCCGGCTGTTGTATAGGCGTAGTGTTTACCATCCACGACAGGTGACATAGCTAATCTCCTTTTTTAACGGCGAGTAAATCGAGTTGTCGTTCGATTCGTAATGCGCCTAATTCATTGTTGGCTACACTCAATAACGTGCCGGATTTTATGCCTCCGTCTTTGTCCGTTTCGTAGACGTAGAATGTGGTCGATGTGAGCGATGTCTTGCTGATTCTTGCAGGTCTACGCTCACCGCCTACCTGTATCCAACACGTCTGATTCTCGTCATATTTTGATCCAAAGAACACCGCGCATCCGGCCAGTATGTTCTCTATTGAGTTCTTCAAAAACAACAAGGCAAACCCAACCACAAAGAGCCAGCTATACTGTTCTATTAGCAGACCGATACCGGATTGTTCGCTAAATTTTTGTAGAGCTGCTGCGGCTTCTGCTTCCATTCTTTTTTGCCATCCGCGCCGTTGGTGAACGCTTATCTTTTAGCTTTCTACGGTTCAGCAATTTTTCCAGCCAACGCCAAAAGCGGTTCATTTGTTTCCGGACGTGGCCTTATACACTTCAGCGAACATCACCGTCATTAGCCACACGATAACCCCGTAGACCGCCTCGTGATTCCAAAACTCCATCCATTTTTTATCCGCACCGTTTCTCGCAAACGGAAAGCCGATGGTGTGCCAAAGCTGGTATAGGATGGTCACGCAAATCGTAGCACCTCCGGACCAGGCAGCAGCTTTCTTCGATTCATCGGCGGCTTTTTGTCGTCTACTCAACGTAACCAGAGACCGTTTAGCAGACTTCAATTCACCTTTCAGATCGTCGCGGTCATGCTTGTATTCTTTCGCCACGATGTTTTCTGATGCGACCATTTTACGCAGATGTTCAATCTCTTTCACCGCTTCGACGTAAATTCGCCTTTGGCGCTCCGCAGACGGTATCTGCTCTGGTGGTGGATATTTTGCCGGAGACATTAGCTATCTATAGTAGGTTTGGTTTCTGGAAAACTTTCCGTAGAGGGCCACGCCCTGAGAGCAGACCTATACTGCATGATTTTCGCATGGTCAGGATGGTCTGTCACACTAACGAATTTATCGGTTCCACTTAGTTGCCTGTTGCGCCATTTTCGCGCTTGTCTTTCTATCTGTTCATCCGTGATTTCTGGCTCGGGTTTTAACTCAAACGAACCACCTCCTTCAGCCAGTTGTCTTGGTATCACATCATCATCGCAAATAATGCCGTCATCAACCCTTCCGTCTGCATATGTAATTTTGTATAGTGGCACTGTTTTATCTCCTTTCTGTTAGATGGACACTGGAAAAATGAGGACACAGCCATGCCCACCTATACCATTAGAGGCCGCGTTACCAGAAGTAGTGCTTGTTGTATAAGCACCGCCTCCACCCCCACCAAGAACTCCGCGCCCTGCCGTTACATATTTTAGGTTGTATGCAACGCCTCCACCACCGCAAAAAGCAGACCCATTCGGGTCTGTCATTTCAGCAGAGCCATCCAAAAATGGCGCGGTGGCATCATTAAACATTTGTTGCATACCTGTGTGTATTGTATTAAAACCTAAACTGTAATTATTAGCATCGTCATAATCAGCCCACTCCTGTGTATAATACGTAGTCAGCATACCTGAAAATGGTTCCATTGCTACAGGCATTGGATACCCTGCGACAAAATCTGGATTAGTATTTTTACTGTTAGAACTTCCACGACTCCACCCACTAAGATTACCACCGATAGTTAATTTCGTTGAGGTTCCTTGCTCGTTAGTACCTGGAGCGCGACCATTCATCCATAACCCTACCCCACCGCCTCCAGTGGCCCCTTTGCTTGCAGTCTGAGTATTGCCATAACCAGAGCCACCCACGTAATTGGCGATGTTACCGCCCGTTGGCGTGCCACCACTTGCACCAGATGTCGGGCCTCCACTGGTGTCAACTTGTCCTGCTGACCCTCCAGTTCCAGTCATGGTCGAAATATCTGATCCAGCAAACGTGGAATTAACTCCAGCCTCTCCGTTATTGTTACCCGAAGCAGTACCTGAAACATTCCCACCTCCAGCACCAATCGTAGCCGTGTACGTCACTGAACTGGAAAGAGTTAGAAGGCTTACGGCTGTTCCACCTGCTCCACCTCCGAGAGCTACACCAGTAGAATTATTTCCTACTGCGGCTCCACTGCCACCACCACCAATTACATATACATATGCAGTAGTTGTCGTAGCTGGACTCCACGAGGTTGTTGCGAAAAACTGAATGTTGGGCAACCCATTACCCGGCCCCTTTGTTCCTAAAACTGCCATGTAAAATCTCCTTTTATAAACTCATCCAACTGTCAATAGTTCCATCCACAAAAACCAGTTGCACTGCGTTGCCTCTTGGCAGTGTACCATCTTGGGCAAGTTCGTCTATCTCTTCTGAATTGCGGCCTATAGTGACGAGTGCAGCCCCCACATTTTTAATTATTACAGTGTTACCTGCACTTGGACTGCTTGGTAGCGTAATTGTAAATGGGGTCGATGCGTGGTTACAGATCAACTGGTCACCACTGCTTGCCGTATAAGTTGTTGTTTTGACCGCCCAATCACTATATGATCCACCCCCAACCTCAGTGCCGTTAACGCTGAAAACCTTACTCGCTGCAAGGTCTATACCTCCATCATCAATCGTAGCAATCTCAGCTTCGTCAATGTAAAATGACACTTTACCGTGATCGCCTGTGCCGCTTGCGGTTTTTGTGGTAAATCTGAGTTCTTCAAGTGTTTTATTTGAACCGCCATTTAAGGCTTGAATGAACAGTGCCTCTGTAGCTGATGTTCCGATGGACAGTGATGTATCTGCGTTATTATTGTCATCGTAAATAGTGACATCACCAGCAGTAACTCCAAGTGTAGCCGTACCTGCACTTAGCGTGAGGTTGTTGTTGCCACTGGTATCAACCGTAGCGGCACCATTGAAACTCAGCGTGTCACCGCCTATGTCTACATCGCCCTCAAAATCAAGTAACCAAGATGCAGTCGTAGAATTTGGCGTTAAGCTCAAACCTGTTACAAACGTTCCGGCACTTGCTATATCGTTACCAAAAGTTAACACACCACCATTAGCTGCATTAATTTTCCAATCGTCACCAGCATCAGCACTGGCATCGGCAGACAACACAATCGCTACAGGTGCATCATCTACACTGGCCTGTATCAGTAGGGCATCAGCACCAGCCTCATCGTATTCAATTTTAATGTCATTATTAGAACCAAAAATGATCTCTTTGGAATCAGCCATCGTGATCGAGTTTGCGCCACTGACGTTGATGCTATCGTCCACGATCAAACCACTGTTTTGGCCTGTCTTGCCACCAGTGCCATCAAAACGAACTAAAGCGTTGTCGGTAGATGAACCAGGCCCACTAAAATCGCCAGAGGCTATAGCACTGCCAGCTACGGTATATGCTTTACCAGACGCAAGATCAATTCCATCATCATCAATAGTTGCAATCTCAACCTCATCTATATACCAGGTGACTTTACCGTGATCGCCAGTTCCAGAGGCCGTCTTTGTTGTAAACCGCAACTCTTCTAAGGTCTTATTTGAGCCACCGTTAAGAGCCTGTATGAACAGAGCTTCCGTAGCCGATGTTCCAATCGCTAAACTCGTATCTGCGTTGTTGTTATCATCGAATATGGTTACATCACCAGCCGTAACGCCTAACGTAGCAGTGCCGGCAGAAAGGGTAAGTGCGTTATTGCCAGAAGTATCAATGGTGGCCGCAGCGTTAAAACTCAATGTATCGCCACCTATATCGACATCACCTTCAAAGTCAAGCAACCATGCGGCAGTCGTAGAATTTGGTGTCAACGTCAAACCCGTTACGTACGTGCCAGCACTCGCTATATCGTTTCCAAATGTTAGCGCACCGCCATCAGCCAACCCGATCTTCCATTCATCACCAGCGTCATCGCCTTGATCGGCTTTTAAGACTATGGCTAATGCGGCACCTTCTACCGCAGCAGCAATCTCCAACGCATCGTTGGTTGTTTCATCGTATTGTATCGTGATGTCATCGTTGCTACCCAAAGACAATGCTTTATTGTCTGCCATTTTTAACGTGCCGGAAATGGTCAAGTTGTTGATCTGGTTCGATGCAGACGTATCGTCGAGGTCACGGCTTGAATCCACAACCAACGCTTTTGAGGCCGTGATCTGCCCGGCGGTAACGCCTAAGTTCGTAGCGTTCAACCCTCCATTGATCGCTGACGATGTCAGAAGGTTATCAAACTCGTTGTTGAGTTGTGCCGCTGTTAAAACCGCACCTGATGAAAATGTATGTACGCGTGATACAGTACCCATTAGTTTTGCCCTTTTTCTAAGTCTTCAATCATTTGTGCCAACTCTGCATCTTCATTGAGGCGCTCAAGCACTTGCGCTAATGAGGCCCCTTCTGCCGCCATTTGCTTAAGGGGTATTTTTTTACCTATTGCTCTTAATTCTTTCGTCAATTCACGCGCAAACCGATTTGCATCTTCTAATTTCATACCAGCCTCAACAAGTTTTGGCGTGATAGCACCAACAGCTTGAGGGCTAAAGACTGACAACAACGAAATATCAGTAAGCGCTCCATAAGCACCCGTTCCGTACGCAGTGCCAACCGCAGCAACTGCACGCAATATTTGGGCTATTTCTGATTTAACAACAAGACCAGCGCCGAATAAATTAGAGAAAGCTGAACCTGTTAAAGCCGCGACTAAATCATTGCTTCCACCTGATGCCGCAGCCATTTTTTGAAACTGTTCTAAAGCCAGCAATTTTGTCGGTTCGTTCATAAGTGCTTGTGCTAATCGTCCGTAGGCCGTTCCTTCTGTTTTTAATCCAGCGACTTCAACAGCTTTTCTTGGGTCAATTCCAAAAAATTCATCAGCAGCGTCTAAAACCATCATTTTATTTGAATAGTCTTTCATTTGGTCTGCATGTCTGCCGTCCGTAGCAACAGAAAGCATTTCAGCAATACCCTTATGCACGTCATTTAAATATTTCTTTGCAGCCCTTGACGTATCGTCAAATTCAATGGAATCAATTTCATCACGTAGTTGTTTTTTTAACGTATCAAGGTACCTAACGTCCATTAAGGCAGTTACTTGTTCTGGCGCATTTATTGCATTACCAAAAGCGTCAAAACGCACGTTCGTAAAATCATCAACTTTCCTGTAATTTGGATCTAAATTTATAATTTCATTTAAAATCTTATTGATGCGTTTCCGTGACTTTTTACCAATAGTAGCTTCACCAACTGGAAATTCTATTTTTGCTTTGTTGTATTTTAATTTTGGATCAATTTTTCCAACCTTAATTGTTGCACCAGCAGAACTAACAGCTTGACTAACCATGTTTCGTATGCTTGTCAGTATTTGCTGATTGTTTTCACCTAACGCTTGGTCATAAAGACCATCTGCTTCCATTGCTTGTCGTGCTTTTTCAAAATCGTCGTTTGCAGATTTACGTATAGCTTTATGGTCGTCTATGTATTTATTAACTACTCGTAATGGGCCAGTTGTTTTGTCTTTGCGAAAACTTCTGACAACATCACCTTGCCCCTGTCGTACGGCTTGGCGTAATTGACCCATTGCTTTTTGACTTGTGCCTGTCGTAAAACCAAGTGCTGCATCAAAAACTTGACCAAGCGCATACATTATGCCTGACTTTTTACCTGGATAAATAACTTCACCAGCAGCACCCGGACGAGTATCTGTTGAGGCTTTAAATCTTCGTTTTAATTGATCCGCTTCAGAAAGTTTTTGTAAGGCTTCAGCCGTATCTCCAGTCAATCCAGTAACCTTTTCAGTGCCTCTTGCAAGTTTGCCTTTAGCGCCTTTGTATAATTTACCTGCACCTCTTGCTACACCTGTTACTGGATCAATAACGTCAGCAGCTTTACCAAGCGTTGATAACAATTTAGATGCTCTTGGAGCGGTTCTGGCTAATGCTGCACCACCGCCTGTAAGCGGTAATGTTGCCAATGATGCAAGGTTGACTAAGGATCGAACCGGGCGCTCTTCTACGTTCTTTATTTCCTCACCAAACTGACTTGCCATTTGGCGCACCATTTCAGCACGACGCGGATCACGAACAGGATAGTTCTCGCCAAACAAGCCTCGCCCAGCTATATCAGCCGTTCCTTCCAGCGCCATTCCTATACCGGAAATAGCCTGACCCGGATCACTTATCACTTCACCAATCGCACTAAACTCTTCACCGACTGTTTCCTTAATATCACCAGGTATCTTTTGAGCCGTCCGACCCAGACGAGCTAAGAAACTCTGATCTTTACCGCCTAATAAATTTTCTATTTTTGCTAATTCTGTGTCGGAAAACTTTTGCGGTTTTGCCTGTTTTGTTACTGACTGCTCTGGCTCTTGCACTTTTGCAACTACCGGCTGTTCCTCAACAATCGTTTTGCCTACATCTGCACCGCGAAAAAAAGCATCCGCTGCTGCCCGACTTGGATTTGTTTCTTGCGAAAAATCCGTACGGGTAACGGACTCTGTTATCAGATCTTGCTCTTCTTCCTCTGGTTGACTCTCGCCCAACAACAGCGCCATGCGCCGACGTTGTTTTTCATTATATGCCATCAGCCTCGTCCTATAGCTTTTCTCAATTTAGGATTGTTTTCTATTGCTGATTGAACTTCAGTATCATCTGGATTTTTTTGAGCGCGACGTAATAAAGCTCGTTCCTCTGGAGTCAAGTCTTTACCTTGCATTGCAACTTCTGCTTCAGTTGGCTCTGGCTCTGACGGTGTATCGGCTTCTGTTTCTTCTGCATTTCCGGCTTGACCACTTTGCACTTGGTCATAAATAGAACCCGTTGCATTTATACCTTCGTTCACTGCATCTAAACGTATTTGTAAGATTTCACGAAGGCGTTTCATTTTTTGTATGCCATACGGCCCTGCATCGCGTGGTATTCGTATATCAGGCACTACCGATTCGGCCATTTCTTGCTCTTTAGCTGATACATTTGCACCACCACCATTTATGATACGTGCAACCTCTGCAACAATAAGCGCCCTTGAATCGGTATATCCTTGCGCTTCAGCGTTCAATCTTGACCCAACATACCCAAAGTTTGTAGCAAGACCCTGTAAGACACGCTCAAAACCGCCAGTCATGTCTTCTTCATCTAATTCTTGAAAATTTTCTAATTTGTCTAAAAAGGAATTAACTACATCTACAGATCCTTTCATTATTGCAGCTTTGTTCTTTAAGGCTGTTACTCCTGTTTTGCCCCCTTGTCGAATCTCCGCCCAACCCTGATTTATTTTTGCTTCGCTCTCTTTACGATCTTTTTTGTCTTGCTCTCTTTGATATTCTGTTTCTTCTTCAGCAATACCGCGGTCGTATTCTAACTGTTCACGATCTTCACGTCGCTGTATCTCATCTTGTGCTAATTCACCACCACCTTTAATCGCTTTGCCTAACGTGTCCAGCGAAAAGAAACCACCGGTATCTGCACGTTCAGCAGCAACTTGCGGTGTGCGACCTGTAAGTGCTCCAATCAGGTTGGCTCTTGCCATGCGATCTTGAGTCGTGGCATCAGCGCGTCTTTGCGCTTTGTCTTGTGCCATTCCGCTTACCAAACCACCGCCTAACTGAGCGATTTGTGCAAACAGTTCCGGGTTGCCTTTTACCATACCGCCTAATCGACCTAATAGTCCTTGTTTTTCTTCTTCTTCTGGCTCGTCTGCTTCTACGACCGTTTCCTCAATCATGTATGGGTTGTCTTCTGTACCCTGACCTGACGGCTCATACGGACTTTTTGCATCTTCTGGTGGCAACTCAGGCTCATCAAACTTTTGCGTTGATAAAAGCTTGCTCATGTCCAGTTCGCCAGTTGGCTGCGACAAGGCATCCGCAGACCGTTCTTCTGTTATACCTTCCAAGCGTTTCATTCGTGCCTGATCTGCCCTATCTCTCATACGATCTACAGAACGATCCATACCTTGACCAATTTGTTCACCAATACGCCCACTAGCCCTATCGCCAGCCATACGATTCCTAGTGCCAAAATGCCTACTAACGTCTTGACCAAATTGACCTTCTGCTCTGCGTTGTTCAGATGCCTGTCTGTTTGCATCAATTAAATCCTGATCTGCTTGCTCTTGCGCCTGATCTTTGGCACGACCTTTTAGTATACCTTCAATGATGCGATCCTGAGATTCTCTATCTTGAAAGTCTGAACTCGCAACGCCTTCAGCATCTCGCAAATTGCCTTGACGTATTTCCTTATCACGCTGATCCAATATTGCTTGACTTGCACCCTCTGCACCTTCTTTAACACCCCTACGTCTTTCAATGTTGCGTTGTGCAGTTTCTTGCGCTTCTCTGGCTTTACGGTCATCCTCTCTACGCTCTTCGCCCGTCGCCCTAAACTCTTCGCCCCGACCTTGCAAGCGTCGTGAGACATCCATTAAGCCCTGTTGCGTAATCGGCCCACCGCGCCCTGTTTGTGTTGGCGTAATATCCGGACGGCTCAACGAAGTGCGGTTAGCCATCCTCATCCTTCTTCTGCGTTCACGCTCTTCCGGTGTAAGCGTAGGATCATCCTCATCCGGCCCTCTATCCAACAGACCGCCTAACGCACTTAATATGTTTCTACCAATAGCCATTATGTTTTCCTATTCTATCCTATAAGTCGAGGATCGAACTTAGTATCTTTTGCTAAACCACTTAAAAGCTGTTGCGTGATCGGGTCATTTAACAGCTTTTGCCCGATACCAGGTTGCGCGGCCTGTTGCATTGTCGGTTGGGCTTGCGGATTAAACGACTGTATCAGCTTGTCTTGCTTTGCCTGTTCTTCCATACGTTGCTGATCGCGTTTAGCTTGACGGCCACCCAACAGACCTTGCGCTATACTCATTCCAGCCGGTATCGCATACGGTGCTAATGCTCCAAGCATGTTATTCTCCTTATCTTAATCTGTTTCGGACTTCCATCAGCCGTCTTCTTTCTTGAGGCATCAACGGCAACCCTTCTGTTTCTTTACGCAATAAATCTTGTATGTATGGAGAATTATTTGGATCAGATATTTCTCTCATTTTTTCTACAACCTCTTGTCGGTCACCAGCAAATCTTTGTCGATCTTTT
>VTLG01013128.1_pt1 | contig 24072 bp, 32 predicted proteins | sample 4694571 | NCBI WGS metagenome assembly VTLG01 (sample SAMN12604809, study PRJNA352737) | marine metagenome | biome: ENVO:00000447; feature: ENVO:00000209|ENVO:00000569|ENVO:01000036; material: ENVO:00002151; isolation source: viral sequences binned using virsorter ...
TTATCTCTCATGAGTTAATCTCCATATGAGTGGTTGAAAGTGAGTTCATCCAATAATCAACCATCTCGTGTATCATACTTTCGAAAGTATATTCTGTTTTCCAATTTAAAGTGTTCTTTGCTTTTGTACAGTCACCCTTTAGATAGTTCAATTCTTCTGGTCTCATGTACTTTGGATTCTGAACGACATAATCATTGTAGTCCATATCCAAATAATTAAATACTGTTTCACATAAATCACGAACCGAATGGGTTTCTCCTGTAGAAAGAACAAAGTCATCTGGTGTTTCGTGATTAATGATATCCAACATTCCTCTCGTATAGTCTTTAGAGTGACCCCAATCTCTATACGAATCCATATTACCAAGCTCAAGAACATCTGTCAAGCCAAGTTTGATTTGTACTGCGGTTTTTACTACCTTGTTAGTAACAAAGTTAGAACCTCTTCTTGGTGACTCATGATTGAATAGAATTCCATTACATGCATGTAGATTGTAGGCGTTTCTATAATGACGTACCAAGTTATATCCAAGGAGCTTCGAGCATCCATAAGGGCTTACCGGATTAAATCCTGTGGTCTCTCTTTGGAATCCGTCTTCATCAACACAGTTACCAAACATCTCAGATGAGGATGCTTGATAGAATTTTGCAGTGGGACAGAACTCTCGATACAATTCCAACATGTTCAACACACCAAGAGAGTTGCTTTGGATGGTAAACGAAGGAAGATCGAAACTAATTCGAACGTGACTCATTGCACCCAAGTTGAAAATATGTGTTGGTTTAGTTTCTAAGAAAATCCTAGTAAGTGATGGAACATCGAGTAGATCACCATAGTGTGTGGTAACCTGACCACTAAGATGATCCAATCTAGATTCTTGATTCTCGGCAGTAGACTGTCTACGGACTACACCATGAACTTCATATCCACGGTCAATGAGATGTTCGGACAAGTAACTACCATCCTGTCCAGCAATACCAGTAATCAATGCCACGTTCTTCATTTAAAAATCTCCATGTCTCTAAGATCTGGCCAGTCTTGTACTGTCCATTCACGAGGTTCAGTTTTAATTGCTTTCTGTAATTTATTTATACCAATTTCAGCAGTCTCTGGTGTCATGTAATAGTGATAGCCCATTGTGTCTATGTTCTGTTCCCTCCAAGGAACGTTTGGCTCTCGACCATCATATGACATCTTCTTCAATTTCTTTGCAGCATCAACATCATCAGTTAAGATCATACCACCTCTACCAAGACTCAGGTGCTTTTGAAACTGAAAACTAAGACACATAAAAGTATCAGGGACGTAGCTATTCTCTCTCCACAATACAGCGGCATCCATGATGTTAGTGTTCCCTATCTGATAATACTCAGACCAGTCTTCCTCTCGCCACGACCAACGAAGATTTAGTTTCTCCGCTGTCATCGGAACAGACACGTAGGTTCTTGTTGGAATAGTAATATCATTAGAACCAGAGTTTCTGAGACACAGTTCTATACCATGTGTACAGCAGTCCACTGCAATTGCATATGGACTACCGAAAAATTCAGCTATAGCATTTTCAAAATCTTCAACAGCTTTCATCAGATAAAATCTTTATCCATTTCTATTCCCTGATACGGACCTGTTTTGTATTCATAAACAATGGTGTCATCTTCCAGTATTTCATAGTTGTGACCACCCTTGAAAGTAATTGAGCAGTCACCGGGAAATATAACGTCTTCGTGTATGATTGTATCGTCAATATCATAAAGAATCACTTTAACTTTACCTTCAATCACAATCCAAGATTCCTGTGCTATGACTTCCTTCGGTCCATCTTTGTAGATGTGCTTGTGTGGCTTGAATGTCATACCTAAAGGCATTTTCATGGTTGCTAATTGGAGAAACTCATCATCTGGACAAACATTTGTTCGAGCAGTAATCTCTTCTTTTCTATTGATGATGTGGAGTAATGAACCATCAACTTTTGACTTAATATAATCCATTATCAATCAACCTTTTCTACTGCGTTGTAATAATTTTCTGTACTGAGAATCATCTCATCAAACATACTCTCAAAGGTATATTCTGGTTCCCAACCCAGCTCTTCTCTGAGTAGGTTGGAATCACCCTTAAGATCATGAAGCTCTTCTGGTCTAAGGTACTTCTGTCCAATGACAACGTAGTCCTTGTAGTCCATACCGAGCTTATCAAAGACATATTCACATACGTCACGAACACTGTGAGAAATACCAGTTGAACAAACGTAATCCTTTGGTTTATCTGCTTGTAGCATCATCCACATCGCTCTGACATAATCCTTTGCATGTCCCCAGTCTCTTCTTGCATCAAGGTTACCCAACTTCAAATCAGTTGCTTCACCCATCGCAATCGCTACTGCACCCTTGACAATTTTATTTGTCACAAAATTAGAACCTCTTCTTGGTGACTCATGATTGAATAGAATCCCGTTGCATATAAACATATCATAAGCATTTCTGTAGTTTCTGCAAGCATTAAAAGCGAACAATTTAGCACACCCATAGGGACTCACAGGAAGCATTCGCGTGGTCTCTCTCTGGAATCCATCCTCATCAATACAGTTACCAAACATCTCAGAAGAACTTGCCTGATAAATCTTGGTTTCTGGACAGATCAACTTACATGCCTCTAGAAGATTGAGAGCACCAAGTCCAGTGACTGTTGATGTCTCGATAGGAACATCAAAGCTAACTCTGACGTGTGACTGTGCGGCAAGATTATAGACTTCATCAGGTTTACACTTCTGGAGAACCGTGATGAGCGATGCGAGATCAGTCATGTCACCATAGTGCAAATTCAACTGCTCATAGCAACTACCCAAGCGTGATGTTTGGTTTTCTGATACCGAATTTCTTCGCAGAATTCCATGAACTTCATATCCGATTGACAGTAGGAATTCTGCTAGGTAAGAACCATCTTGGCCGGCGATACCAGTAATAAGAGCGACTTTCTTCTTCATTAAATTATTCCCATTTCTTTCAGAACCTTATCGTTTCTATCTTTAAGTAGAGAGAACTTCGATCCTTCAACTATAGTTTTATGTTTATTGGATGAGTTATGCCAGTGCCATGCAAATGACTCTAAGAACAGATTACTTGGATCAGTGGGTTTTTCAAACCAAGCAGCTTCAGCTTCTCTACTTAGTGGTTCATCAACCTTACTAACAAGCCAATCACAATCAAAGAAGGGTGATGGGAAGACTGTAAATGCATTTGGATTTTTAGCATAAACAGGTCCAAGCATGTCTTCATCGAAACAAGTGGTCCTTGTTCTGATTGGTGTCCTCAACAGTTGCTCCATACAACTCTCAATGTATTCACTTCCCTTGACTGCACCCAACATGGCGGCGCATGGTCCATGACAGTCAGGTTCCCATCTTCTTTCCTTTGCGAAGTCCATGGATGATCCCCACTGGTACGCAAAGTTCTGATCCAGAATTGGTTTGAAGTCTCGGAGAAGAATCATGTCCATGTCCATATAAATTCCACCGAACTTGTAGAGAACTAAGAAACGCATGATACCACTTGACATCCAGTGCCTATCATCATCAGACACGTTTGTGTATTTACTGTTTCCCTCTAATGGCGTACCTTCTGATACTTCATCGGCAGAATACACTTTGAGATCAACAATGTCCTTGTATGGTTGAATGTTTTCTTGCTCACTGATATCGTATTCAGACCAGACAGTTAATTTAGTTTTGTCTAGATTCTGTGTTGCAATGTACGACTTGATCGCTTCCAGTTCTTTTGGTGATCTTGCCTCAGTATAGACATGAAAATTAGTAACCTCTTCTGGGTATTCGTAATCTTCTTCCTTAATCGAACCAAGAAAGTCCAAAGTCTTTCTGTAATCAAAGTATAAATCCGGATGTGTTTCTCGTGTAATATTAATCATATAATGTATCCATAATCATCATAGTCAAATGTCTTTCTATCTTTTCCTGAAATCAAACCAAACAGTTCTCTGTCTTCTTTTCTGTTCATATCATCAATGAAAATTGGAACTGTGGTATCAAGTTCATCTAAAATTTCCATAATCTTTTTTCTCTCACCCTGTGCAGGACCATCTACTATGATCACATCATATTTAATTTTCTTTACAAAATCCAACACAATCTTTTTGTCGTACCAACCATCAACTATGGGTGCATGAATATATTGTTCGTGATACAAACCACAGAAACGCTCGTTTTCTTCGACAGAAAAAACATTGTATCCTAATTTAACTAGATTCTCTGTTCCTTTACCACTACCAAATTCTAGAACAGTCGATCCGGGTTCAACCACTCGACCGAAATGTCCAAAAAAATTACCCTTCAATGACATAGAATCATGATGATATTCGAATGGTGGGCTGTCATTGTTTTTCATGGACTGCATTACAATAAATCTCCGTCATAGTCTATTTAGTTTGTCACAAATATCCGCGATCATATCATGTGTGATATCTTTGTGATTACCGATGTATATACAATTGTTATGAATTTCATTCGCATTCTTATCAAACCTAGATTGTTCAACAAAATTCATGAAGGGGTGCTCGTATAAATTACCTGCAATACAGGGTCTATATTCTACGTCGTTTTCTCGTAAAAGATTCTTAATATCATCAATGTTATTGTTCTTTGTGAAGATAGGGAAGGCAAAATTGCTACAACCCTCAACATCAAAATCTGTTCGGAAAGATTCTGGATCTAGCTTTCTTAAGAACAAACTAAAGTTTTCATTTCTTTCTTCTATGGCAGAATCAAGATTTGGTAGCTGTAGTAACCCTAGCTTGGCATGGAGATCGGTGCTTCTGATGTTGAATCCATCACGCAAGAATGTGAACAAAGGATCAACCCGATTAGAGACTCTCTTCTTCTGCTCTTCTTCTGGAAGCTCACGTAGTAAACCATGCGAACGGAGAAGTAGCAATTCGTGGTATAAGTTTTCATCGTCGGTACAAATCATACCACCCTCCATAGTGGTCATGTGGTGACCATAGTAGAATGAGAAGGATGACGCAATACCGAAAGTTCCCACCTTCTTACCCTTAAACGAAGCTCCATGTGACTCACAGCAATCCTCGACTAGAGTAACTCCATACTTTTCACACAACGAAATAAGCTCGTCTGTTATGGCAGGGAAACCCAGAAGGTGGGTCAGAGACAAGAACTTTGGTTTATGTGTCTGGAAGATGTGTTCCAAGTTTTCTAGATCTGGACCAAAGTTTTTCAGATCAACATCACATAGTTGAAGTCTTGCGAACTGCATAATAGGAGTCACGGCAGTAGCCCACGTACATGCCTGAGAAACCCACAGTGGTTTCTTTTCTGTACCAGATAATGCTCGGGTGATTGCTAGATTTGCTGACGATCCTGAATTGACAAAGACTGAGTATTTACAACCCAGCCACTCAGACCATGCTTTTTCAAATTCTTTAACAACAGGGCCCTGAGTCAACTTATCCTCATTTAGTACGAAATCACTGAGCACCTCTCGTTGATCTCTACTAATAGCCTCATCTGTCATCAACTTCCACTTCATAATAAATCCTTAGTTTTTAAACAACCACTCTTTCAGTGTATTTATAACAGCTATCTGGTTTTCCTCTGTCAGGTTGTAAGAAGAAGGCAATGAAATACCCCTGTTAAAAAGATCTTCACTCACCTCATAGCTATCCAACATAACAATATTAGAATAATTCTTATAGCACGGCTGCATGTGTAGAGGATAAAAGAATTCTCTGGTTTGTATATTTTTAGAATTTGCATATTCTATTAGCTCACTCTTTTTGTCACACAAAAATGAGGTAAACCAATGCACGGGATCACAGTCTTCTACTCTACTAACAGGGCTAAGCGACCAAGAGACAGATGACAATTCCTGTGTGTACAGTTCATAGATTTCTTTTTTCTTTTGTAGGATACTGTCTAACTTTTTCATTTGTGATATGCCAATAGCAGCCTGCATTTCTGTGAAACAAAAATTGTATCCAATGTATTCGTGTTTGAATCCTTTGGCATCTCTACCATGATTTTTCAAACGGTAACATTTGTCTCGCAGTTCTTTGTCGTTGGTGATTACCACACCACCCTCACCACATGTTATGGTCTTATTCCCATAGTAAGACAAAACCCCTAGATCACCAAATGTACCGACATGTTGACCTTTAAATTTAACACCAACACCCTGAGCAGCGTCCTCCACTACTCTAATGTTGTGTGATCTTGCAAACTCCATCAGAGCAGTCATGTCTGCACTCTGACCATACAGATGCACTGGCATTATTACTTTTGTTCTGGGAGAAATACATTCTTTAACAGTATCGACTGTCATACAAAATGTTTTAGAGTCCACTTCACATAGCACGGGTGTAGCACCACACATTATGACGGCATTAGCAGAAGCTATGAATGTCATATTTGGAACTATAACTTCATCCCCCGGACCAACACCAAGGGCTTTTAAACAACAGAACAAAGCAACAGTTCCATTTGTCATGGCAACTGCATACTTTGATCCAGTCAGATCACAGGTCATTTGTTCAAACTCTTTTGTGAGATTGTGCTCTACGACAAAAGTTGATTCTATAATACGCTTAAGTTCTGTGAGTTCGCTGTCGTCAATCCAAGGTTCAATCTGAGGTATAAAGTCTGTCATATGATTTTTGTTCTCTTATCTCACATTGATAATGTTCATTTATTCTTTTCTTGACCAAGAATCGTTCATCATTATACTTGGCGTTCAGTCTAGCAAACTCAATGAACTCATTATCAAATTCTTTCTTTGCTTCTTTTTCTCTAAACCCTGCTTCAGTATCCCAGATTTTTGTATTAATGTCTTTGAGTTCTTCGTAGAGTTCTGAATCAATAAGGATACCTTCATTTATTAGAGCCATATCAAGAGTCTCACGCTCACCACGGACGTACATGAGCCTTTCATTATCCTGAATTCTAGCCAACTTGATATCCAATATCGTTATTTTATCAAAAATTTCACCAATTGCAACTTCAACTTTCATTTATTTTTTCCTTATCACAGCTATGTTGCTCTCACACCAAAGATCATCTTCACCATAGTAATTTATAGTGTCAACGTACTGATTAATGTAGGCGTTCTGTTCTTCATCCATAAACTTACTAGAAAAAGGCTCCCCGTCAAGGACACGTTGTATGGTTGCGTCAACAGAATTATCTAAGTCAATTTCTTCAGCACCGAGCCACTCAGAATCAGGTCTAAAGTTAGGTCTATGATGGTGAGGTTCTTTACTATGTCCCCACCACATCGAACCATTTTTCAGGTCTTCCAATCGGCAGATATCTTCAATAATATAGATTCCACCAGAAGAAAGTCGAGGGAATATATTGGCAAAGCTTTTCATAATATCATGCTGGAAATGTGACCCATCATCAATAACAACGTCTACAGTTTCCCTTCCCGTGGCATCACTTATCATTTTAAACATTGTATCTAAGTGCTCTGGATTTGCCTGATCACCCAAAAATAACCCTGATTTGTCAATCGACTCAATCAATTTGTTTCTTGCTTCATAGTCATGATATGGGAAAATACTTTCTGGGTACAATTCATGTGGGATATCCATTCCTAGAATAAAGGACTCTGGAAAATACTCAGCCCACATTCTAAGAGAAGCTCCTCTCCAGACACCAATCTCTAGAATATTATTCTTTTCATTTCTTTTGTCAGATAAAAATTCTTCGTAGATACGAGTATATCCATTTTCACTTTTATCAGTGCCATACTTAAGACCAAGTTCTGTCAAATCACTCATAGTTAATCACTGTCCAATCCTTTTCATGTTTCCCCAATGGGTGTTCTCTGAAATCATGGAAGAACAATTTACCGTCAGTTGGATAATGTTCCACCATAGATTTAAATGAACTTTCCATTAGGTGTATCTCTTTTGCATTCTTAATAATTTCTGTAAAATTAAAAATATTTTCACTCACATCATTTCGTATGATCTTTAGATCATTTTCAATTGTAATCTCAAACCCTCTGGAAGGATCATCATGAACAAATATGTAGTCCTCTCCAGTGGGATTGAGTTTATCAAATACTCTCTTCTCTTCATCTTCATCCGGCTCAACATAAAACAAATCTTGCTTGATGTCTAGATCAATATCTAACTGCTCATAAAAGTATTCCCAACAGTTTTTATCTGGAGATGGGTTTGTTGGGTAATTACCATGACCCACAATGTATAGATCTTCTGACGTGAAATTATTTTCATTCATAAACTCATATACACCAGCATATTCATTACCATCTATCCGATGGACTTTGATTTGATCGTCATCCCGATACATCCACTCGATCATATCAAAGTACTGCTTTTTGGCAAAAGTGTGGATGGTGTCACCTTCATACAAGTCCGCAAAATATCTAACCATACCATTACAATCAATATGATCACCCAACCCAAGATGGTGGTGAATTACTATATCAGCCATTCTTAATTCTTTCTATGTGGGATTGTACATGCATAAATTTATCAACATTAGAAAAATCAAATACTGAATCTAAGTTTGTCTCGGCCACAGCTTCCCAACTCTCCACGAACATGCAAGGCAATTTCCAGTCCAGATAAATTGATTTTATATTACTTCGCTTCATAATCGGGACTGTCCCAGTCAACAAACATTCATAATTTCTGTGTGTATCATATCCAGCCCCCTCTAGACAGATACAATATTTATACTCTGATAACAACTTCATGTAATCATCAAAGTCTAACTTATCCTGTTGAACATCAACATAGGGAAGTGAAGACAGAAACTCTATCGCAGCAGATCTCACAGGGTTTGTTGACTGTGTGTGATATGGTAATATAATTTTATTCTTCTTCTCTACATTCTCTTGATTCAAGTATTTCTTTAGAAGTTCCTGATCACCACCAGCTCGTTCCTTTTCCTCAAAGCCAATAGGAATACCCACAATCTTTCTATGTTCCATGGGTGGATTTGTACAGAACCATTTCGTACACAATTCATTGTCAATAATTGGCTGGTAGTTATCCACCGTGTAAGAAGATATTCCACTGACTAACCTGAACGGAACTTTTATTCTGGGTAAAACCTCTAACTGAAAGTAATTACTTTTAAGGTAATCAGTTTTTACAAAAATGATATCATTCTCTTTGACATCATTTATGGTGTTCTCGGTAAGATCTGGAGGACTGCATATACGTGAAACAGAATTTGATCGATAGAATTCATCAGAACAATCCATCGACCAGTCAGCAATACAAGGCATCCAGTTATAGAAAATTAGTTTATCATCTAGCACAATATTCACCCAATATAGCTAGATCACTTTCCCAATTACCCGCGTAGTTATCATTCTCATCAAAAACCTGCCCTATAAACTTTACAACAGGATCCGAGTCACGGTCAATGGGAAAGGGTTTTTTGTCGAAGAACGGATCATGTATGAATGAGTCTTCGTGAAGCTCAGGAAAAACTTGTGACCAAAGGAAATGCTGATCTGAACCCTTCTCATCGGGGTTAGATTTAATGTGTTGATCAATCTTGTCAAACAAATCATCCATAAGCACTGGACGACATCCCCACATACCACCTAACATAGGAACTCCATGGTATGGATGATCTCTCATGATGTGTAGTTTCTTACCAGAATCTACCCACTCATCAACAGCAAGTTTTTCTCTCATACCTAAACGAGAATCTGTATCACGGACAATCATGGCATCGACGGATGAGTCTGCCGCAGATTCAAACCTCCAGAACATAGAATTAGTGCTACCGGGATCACTTCTGGGAATCAACTCTGCATCAAGTTCTCGTAGCTTTTCACATATATCATCTGGGACAGAGTTTGCAATGTAGAAACGACAAGTCCATTCAGGAAAAAGCTCTTTCGCAATCTCCACATTTCTAATAGCACCTATAGTGTACAGTGGATCGTCACCCCAAAGAGAAAAAGTTATCAATTTCATTTTAGTATTGACTCCGTGCCTTCCGATGAATAGTGATAGTGATGAAGACAATCATCAATGAAGATCTGTTCTTTGACTTGAGGATAAAGCCTCAGTAACCAATCAGAGTCCTCACATGACTGACCTTGCGCATCATAATTTTCTGTGAACTTTTCAGCTTTTGCGATTTCACTTTTCCATGGACACATATGGAAGGGTGGTCTCTTCAGATCATTGAACCCGACTCCGTTAAACTGTAGCTGATCCATTGGATCCCAGTTGTGATCAATATCAAACACAACGTCAAATTCTGCACCGTTATAGTTGCAGTGTTGTTTGAAGCAGATCACATCTGGTGTTTCATTATCAAGAACATCTAGGATTGATGGGATATAGTTATCAGCAACGTTGTCATCATCGTCAAGGAAGCAAAGATATTCTCCTCGCGCCATATCGAGAAGTTCGTTCCTCTTCTCGTAGATATGAAAGGACTTGTTGTCCAACATAACAAGAATCTCTACTCGATCATCATCGAACTGATTCTCCAGTTTTTCCAGTAATGTCTCTAGTTGTTTAATTCTCGATGGGATCGATAAAATTAGAATAGAGAGCTTTATGTTTTCGGGGCTTTTTGGCATATGACTTCCTCAATCCGTTCACTGAAATTAACATAAGACTCTGCAATCTTACGATTCTTTTCAACATACTCCATCATATCATCATAACTTTCCATAGTCAAGGCATTAATTTTAGGAATTAAATCATCGACCGTATCAAAGAGGATCATACCACGAACATCAAAGAAGTCTCCGATGTTTGGACACCCACAATAAATTGGCACTGTATATGTGATAATCGGATCAATTAGCTTCTCACCAAAGTGGTTCCTGACACGCTGGTTCTCGACACAGATGTGGAACATTGAGTGAAAGAGATCTTCTTTCTCTCCAGTAGGAAGTGGGTTAGGGGCATCTAGAAATGACTTCCTGCTCGTAAAGAACATCTTAGGAATTTCAATTTCTTCCTGTCTCTGCCAAACTTCTCGTCGAGTATAGTATCCTGCACGATCGATGTTGTACCAAGAAGCCAAAAAACTAACATCATTAAGAGTTCGTTCTCTCTTCTTGAAGATCTCAACTTCTGGATCAAAATGTCCTAGTCCATCTGGGTGATCAATCTTACCTCTGTTCAACCAAGTGGAACCGTAAGGGAAGAGTACGGCGTTTGAGCAAGCCTCAACGATCTCGTCATCATCACATAAAATCAAATCATACTTTTTATGCTGAGAGATTACAGAAGCTATCGACTCTCTATTGGGAGACTTTGCATTTTCACTCGAAAGGATGAGTACCTTATATGCATCAGGATTATCAAACTCCTCAATACGGACAAAGTGTAACTCGACAGGAAAGTCGAATTCTATATCAGAATCAAAAAGGTATTCGCCGTTTTTATTTGTAGGCTTGTACGACATCGTAGACTTCATCATCAACCATCCTTAGTTTTTTCACACGTTCAAAGTTATCTTTGATCGCATCAAGTTTTTGTTCATAGAGTTCTGGTGTGAGTTGACTGATATCAAAGTCATCGGTCAACTTAATTATACCATCTCCGTTAAAGTAATTATAGATTTCATCAGTTCCCCAGTACACGGGAATAGTTCCTGTTGCAAAGGCATCAGTTATCTTTTCTGTGAAATAGATTGTAGAATCGCGCTTACAGTTCTCAGTGACCAGTGTGAATCTATAGTCCTTGTACCCCTCAAGCTTATCAAACAGGGAAGATCCAATACGATCACCATTTATTGATCCCATGACATCTACATGTCCTTTATACTTCTCTGCAAGCGTGTGACGCAATTGTTGACCCTCTGTGAAGGTTTTATTTGATGCGACCATGGAAACATTCTTAGTCTTCTCATAGATCTCGAAGTCCTTGACCCAAGGAAGATTACTGGATGAGGGGACAAGATGAATTCGTTCGTGCTTAGAAACTAGATCCAAATCACATGTACAAATTGCTGTGTAATAATCAAGAAGCACTTCATAGTTTTCATGTACAAAGTCATAAACCTGTGGCACAACCACTGGGGACTCTGATACCCAAGCAAACTTTTTCTCAGGAATCTCGTCGCTGTCAAACATACCGATGATTGCATTATCAATACACACAACTGTATCGGTTTCGTTTGAATCTCTTGTCCAATTGAAACTTTCGGGTGTCAGATCCGAACAGGATGAGTGCTCGTAGTAAAAAGGCTCACCCAGACACATAATTTTATCACTCATTATTTAAACCTACACTTTGCCATTCTATTTTACCTTCATCAAAACCCATTTTTCGGAGAGAGTCTTTCTTAGAATCAACGTCAGAAAGACCCATTTCAATCACAGTATCACCATTTGAATCACCCGGCCATGTGCAATACTCATACCCAAGCATACCAAAGTTACAGTATTTATGACCATTAATTACACTGTTAAACATGACCTCGTGATCAAAGTTTTCCTGACCATCTCTCCTACTTTTATCAATTTCAGCTTTCCAACTCTTCAGAAAGTATCTGCTTTTTGAATTATTTTTAAACCAAATTGGAGAGGCTTTAATACCGGCTATGTCATGGATGGGTGAAGCAAAGAGGATGTCAACTGGCTGTGCTCCATCGTTATTCAGTTCCTCCAGTCGAGTCATTCTCTTGAGCAGAATGGTATCTACATCAAGCCATAGAATGTTAGAATCGAACTGACGAAACTTATCGATTATGTAATCGACCTTTCTCCTACAGTTCTCCTTATAAGAACCAAGACTATCCAATTTTTCAATGTGGTAGTCGTAGCCATATTTGTCTAGCTGTTCTTTTAGTCTATGGTAGGATTTTTCGTAGTACTTTGAATCGTCTACATCACAATAATAACTTATCACTTTTAAATTCATTATCACTTACCTATATGGTATTTTGGAACGAGTTCCCAATCCTGTTTATCTCTATGGGGAATAATTTTTATCTGTCCAAGTGTCGCCTTTGGTTCTTGGCATGAGTCTTTATTTACTATATCAAGTAAACCCCATTCGTCAAGAAGATTTACTATAGTATTTCTTCTAGCGATGTCACTATCAGAAATATCAGATTCTAATCCATCTAAAATAAACAATTCCTTGAAATGTAATATGGCATATCTACCTCTCTTGTGTAAAATATGACATGATTGAAATAACTTATTTTCTTTTCTCGACGAAACTCCCATGCGAGTAAGAGTCTCTCTAATCTTCAAAAAATCGTCTTTATCTTTGAAAGTAATCTCTACTCCCAAGTCACCGAATATATCTTCCATCGTAATACTCCATTTGTATAGTATGGCAGTATTATTTATTTAAATCACTTGCCCACACCCCCCGTGGCGAGCTTATTACGCATGAATTCTATGTCTTCTTCTGTCAGAATGTCCATGACTTCTTTGGCTTTGGTATCAGAATACCCGTAAAATTGCTTGATGATATCCAAGTTTTCTACCGATTCCTGCTTGAGCCACTTGCTGTATCTCTTGTTCTTCCGGATAGACTTCTGTAGGTAATCAAACTGCATTTTCTTGTCCGTCTCTGGTCTCACATTCATCTCATTAGCATAGAGAACAGTGTCCATGAAATAAGACAAACATCTGTTTACCACAAAAGGAGTATACCCCTTCTCGACACTTTCATCCTCAGTGTCGAGAAGAGGCTCCTTGGAATAATTGATCGCTGTTAAATATTCACCCAACTTCATCAGGAGTCTTTACCGCCAAAAGATTATGAACTCGAACAAGATCCAATGAATCATCACCGTTCTTGTAGTATGAACCGGGGTCTGAACCATACTTCCAAAGTACGTGATCACCGGGATTGATGTCATAGTGATTTTCCACAAGTTCACCAACAGAAACGACCTCACTCCAAGTCATCATGTTATCAGGCAAATCTTCCTTGTAAACAATACCGGCTTCAGTGGTATGCTCTTCCTTAAATACTGTCTTCACGGCAACCCAGTCACCATACGCTTTAAATTTACTCATTTATATACTCCTTTGTTTGCATGTGGGAATGGAATATTTGGAACATCAACTCCAAGAAAATCACAGAGTTCCTTCCATCCATCACCAGTTTCCCAACATAGTTCGATGTAATTATCTTTATCTTTGAAAAACTCTCTGACAGCGGCATTGTGTGTTTCATATCTGTGGATAAACTCCGAAGCATCTGGTAGATCTTCTTCTGTCGCACCATGCATAAGAAAGAAGTTTCTATCACTGTTTGCCAAAGTTTCAGAATCCTTACGTACAGTCAATACAAACTTAGCATCAGGATACATCTTATAACATTCTTTAAATGTCCACATCCATGGATGATCACTAAATCCATCATAGTTTTCTGTTACCCTCTGCATAATAGCAAGTTCTTCTGTAGTGAAATTATCATAGTCATAATCCACAACAATATCTTCCACGTTTCTTCGGAGATATCCCTGAGCATCACCATTAAAATAAACATAGTCAGTATCAAGATCGACATGCTTCATATCAAGTAAACGCAGACACTGTTCCAAAGTGGTTGTACCTGTCTTAAACATTCCTAGTCCGAACACTTTCATTTAAATTCACACTCCATCATAAGCTCAACAATACACGCCGTTAGGTTAATTTCTTGATCTGCAACAAATGCTGCTTTGTGTTGATAATCAGCTAGGATTAGAATTGCCTGTGGGATCGATGAGGGTGTGACATAATCGTGCAATCCATCATAGATCTTTCGGAACAATTCTGTCTGTGAGTTATCAAGGTTAGATACAACCCACTTCCTAGCCTCTGTGAAATTCTTAGCCTTCATGGCAACTGCAAGTTCTTTGACCTGCACTTCACCGATCTGAGAAAGAATTCCGATGTCAATAATTCCAGCGACCGAATACCGCTGAAGCTCATTAAGAACTCGACGGAAGTCAGGAAAATACTTTGTAATAAGTTGTGCTAGGATCTTATCCTCGTATGGAATAGCTTCCTTGTCAAGGATTGTCTTGACTCTCTGCATGAACTGTCCTGCAAGAGCCGGCTTTTCCTCCGAGGGAATAGTAAATTCAATATTAGTGCAACGAGAATGAATCGGTGAAATGATTCGGTTCTTGTAGTTACATGTAATAATGAATCTACAGTTATCAGCGAACTCTTCGATTGCACCACGAAGAGCAGGCTGGATGCTGTTTGCATTACTGTAATCGAACTCATCAAGAATAACAACTTTCTTGTTACCACTGATTGATACAGTGCTTGCAAAGGTTCTGATCTTTGTCCTGAGTGTGTCGATGTTTCCATCTTCAGAACAGTTGATCAAGATATTATCTGCGTCAAGCTCATTACAAAGAGCACGGGCGACACTTGTCTTACCGCAACCTGCTCCCCCAGTCAGGAGCAGGTTCTGACACTCACCACTACTGACGATATCCTTGAACGTCTCCTTCAAGGAGACAGGAAGAATACAATCATCGATCGTCGCAGGACGATACTTTTCTACCAATAGACCTTGCATGTTTACCCACTATACTTGCTAGAAGCCTCAAGTGCAACCCAGTACTTCACTCCACCAGATTTACTGGTGAACTGACTAACGACCTTTTCAGTGATATCAACTTGATAATCACCGGGGATAAACTTAAGATTCTCAATCTTGAAGTGGAAATCAAACTCCGCACCAGATTCATTTGAACCAAGCTCAATTGAATAATCGTTACTGGTTGGTTCAGACTTGTCCAGAACCGCTGCAACAATGTTTCCGCCCTCAGATCGGATCGCAAGATCTGGAAGCTGCAATACAGATGCTGCTCGTAGGATCTCATGGAACACCGAGTGAGGAAGATTGAAAGATACCGCAACATCAGGCATATCAAGTCTTCTTGTTGGAACCGTCAACAACGAAGGCTCCGAGTAGTAATACTTGACACACGAGCCAGTAGCACTACGAATCATCACATACTTTTCACTGAACTCAAAGTCAGGATCATCAAACAACGAGATGGTCCCAAGGAACTTAGACAAGTCCCAGATACCGAACTCAGTCTCGAACTCTTCCTCAACTTCTGCTTCAGCCATAACGTTCTTTGCAGGAGTAATCGTGCAAAGTTTGTTACCGGGCTTAATTAGAATGTTTGAGTTGATGTTAGAAAAGTTCTTAAGGATTTCAAATGTATTCTTACTGAATTTCACCTAGCGTCACTCCAATCTTCCATTTCCATATAGTCATCATAATCAATATTTCCTTTCGATACATTTTTAAGGTGCTCCTTTGATGAACACCTTTTTGCTTTTCTAGACTTTTGAACCCCCTTAATACGAGGTTCGTAATCCTTCTCATGAGGATTTTTGGTCTTTTTTCTACTTCTCTTATTTTCCATAATAATAGTATACCACAAAAATGTCAAAGTTCAACAAATTGTTTGTTTTCTCCATCATCTATAAACGTATAAGTCCTGCCATTTGCATAATTCACCCACATGTCACCAACTTCAGGATCTTGTGGTCGAGTATTTCTATATGATACTCTGGTAGAGCCTAAACCAACCCAACTAGAATTGTTATCGGGTGACTCCCCCTGAATGTTACTAAGGGCAACAAACAGCTTTCCTTCATATAAAACTTTCTCACCTACAGAATATGATCTAGGCTCACCTGTGGGATGTGATGCATTGAATTCACCACGAAAACGTTCTAGATTATACACTTGGCTACTGTTTGGTAAACTACTCATTTAACCACTCTTAAAATTAGGGTATCTTTATTGATACGTCCCGTTAGTTCCTGTTCTTTAGAAGACAAAGTATTTATTTCATTCATCATTCTACTAATAGGGCAACCAACCAGAGAACCAATCCACTTGGAATCTCTCCTACCACAAGTCTTGACAATACCACCATCAACGTCCTGAAGCGTAGTACCCTTTACAGTAAAGCCTTTCTTCGAGGTATAGAAAGCAATCTTTTTCTGCTTAGTATTGAAAAGGAGAACTCCCTTTGCACCCACAATTTGGGTAGGAGAAATGCTCTTGCCATACTCCTTATGACTCGGAAGATACTTCACCGATTTCACCATCTGTTCTGGGGAGATCTTTTTCTTACGGCGGGTTACAGTTCCTTTGACTCTAAACTCATCGACAATAGTCTCAAGGTATCCATGAAGTCTCTTGATCTTTGTCTGGTTCAAATAGGACCAACCTTCGACAAGATCCTCATCAACTTCATCAATAACAGAATTAACTTCGTCTAGGAGTCTTTGGAAATGTTCTGCTATCTTTTTGGCTTCTCTAGACTTTACTCTGTTTGCTTTGATGAGAGTCTTCACATTCTTGCGAGTAATATTAGAATTGTTCTGGAGAGCGTCGATGTATTCATCAATCCACGCTTCTACGGTACATGCAGTTTCAGAGATCATTTTGGTTTCCAGAAGACGAACACAGGTTCGTACTTTAAAAATCGTCCTTTTACTTTACAGAAATTCTTACACTTTGGTACACCGTTCTCATCGACTCGGTTCTGACCCGGCATAGATTCCATTGCCATTTTCAATGTATATTTATATACCATTCCATATTCTTCAAGTATATTTTTCGAATCTTCTTCTAGTGGGAGATACCCATCCTTCATTTTGATATCAGCAATGTTCCATAGAAGATACCTGTCATCCTTGAGCCAGTCAACACAAGTTTTCAAAGTTGGTCGAAGAAACCCATCTCTCCAAGAATCATAGGAAGAGCCATACTTTTTATACGATTGATTCTCATCTTCGCTGTAGGCTTCCCTGTTGAAGTATGGTGGAGAAGTGAATACTAGATCAACTGATCCTTTATGCTTCTGGAAGTTTTCGTCATGCTTAATTTCTTCGGAACCTAGCTGGTAAATCTCGTAGCTGTTTGTTGAACTGAAGAATGGGTTACTCCTGTACGTTTCAGTATTATAAAAATCGGCAACAGAAGAATATTTAGAACTACCATCAGAGAAGAAATTATCAGGATTGGGATCAGTACCAAGGTAAAGAATATTACGATCATCACGACAAGACATAGCCCCAAGAATTCTACCACCCCAGCCTGAACTTGGGTCAAAGATCTTGATGGTCTCTTGTGATTTAATGTCATCCGTAAACCTCTCGTACAGGTATTTAGCCGTCATGGGAGGGAAGTTTACAGCAGGTTGTATATAACCAATCCTAAAAGATTTAAACCCAGCAGGGAATACAGGGTTCCCTTTCTTATAAATTCTGATCGCATAGAGTTTCTCATCGGTTGTGTTATTTATATCGAATGTGGAGTGATGTCGATATGAGAGCATCGGTGTCCACTGATCCAACTGGTCTTTTGTAAGCTGAAGAATATCAGATTGTTCCAACTGGTGGTAACTACTACTCAAACCATCACGCTTTTTGACCTCTTCGATCATAAAGTCATGACCCTTGAAGGGTTCTGGATTTTCAAAGTATATTTTTAACCATTCTTCAGCAGATCCGACATCCACAATTGAATGTTTCTTACTGTGCTTGATTGCAGAAGTTGCGTGACTGTAGAATGAATCCCGTCGTAGGTGGCGAGCAGAACCACGTACAACACGCCTAAGATAATCATCATTAGCAACCAGATCGTATATAGAATAACCGTCATCATTTTCATTGTAATTAATTCTCGTCTTGAACATGTTGGAAAACCACTGATCGACTTCAACACCAGCACGAGACTTATTGATGATGATGTCGTCCTTGACATCTGATAATTCATCTGAGTGTGTAAACTGATGCACAGGATACTCACCCAAACGATTAAATGAATCTATAATTTCTTGTTTATTCTTCCCAGTTCGAGGAGGGCATCCGTGTGCGTCCCACGCCTCCGTAAGAGTAACACGCATACGGACGACCCATTCCTCGAACCTATCGGGAGTCATTTCTAGAAGATCTTCAAACATCACATTGACATCACTGTCAATAATATAATTATTACGTTCGTAGAACCTTTTCATGACACTCACATTTTACACGAAGAGTGATGGTTGTGCAACCTCTTTTTCCACAATATCAACATATTTCGTGATAGCAGCAACTGCCTCATATGGATCAATGTTTGCTGCGGGTCTTCTGTCTTCTAGATGCCCTCTACCCTTGATGGCAGTAGAAGCCGGAATACGAATAGATGCCCCTCGATCTGACACTCCCCAATTGTAATCATTGATATGAGCAGTTTCATGCTTACCAGTCAATCGAAGCTGGTTATCATTACCATACGTTGAAAGCATTTCCATTTTAAATTTACCGAGTGATGAACACATTTCTTCTATTAGTTCAATAGTTGCTTCTTCTCGCATAAACTTACTAGAGAAGTTAATGTGAGCACCAGAACCGTTCCAGTCACCAGCAATAGGCTTAGGGTCAAGACGAATGTATAGATTCTCCTTTGCAGCAAGCTTCTCTAGAATATATCGTGCAACCCAGAGATGGTCACACACATCTATAGCATTCGCTGGACCAACTTGATACTCCCATTGTGAAAGCATGACTTCTGCATTGGTTCCTTGAATTGGAATACCTGCACGGTTACAGATCGAAGCGTGTTCATCAATCAAATCTTGATGTTCAACACAGTCCCCACCGACACCACAATAATACCTTCCCTGTGGGGGAGGGAATCCATTGTCAGGCCATCCACTAGGGCGACCAGTCTTCTTATCAAAGATAACATATTCCTGCTCAATACCGAACATCATATCTTTGCTGACCTTTTCAAGACCACCACAGTCTTCGATAATTTTACGCATCTTTGCGCGACTATTTGTTTCATGTGGAGTTCCATCTGGATTCATAACTTCACACAGAACGATGTGGGTCATACCCATGGGATCCGATGCATCTCTGTAGAGCTTTACTGGCTCAAGAATACAATCGCTGTTCTTACCTTCTGCTTGGTCCGTACTTGATCCATCAAATCCCCAAACAGGAACATCTTTAATATCAAGCTCATATCCATTATAATAGCGAGTCTTCATTCGCATATTTTTAGTTTCGTATCCGTCTAGCCACACATAATCAAGTTTATACATTTAAGCTCCTACATTCCAAAAAAGTGCTCCGGGTGAAGCATGTTGTTTTATATATTCCCACGCCTTTGCATCATACGTGATTGCAGAGGGAAATGGTGGGATCAGTTTTGCGGGTTTGTTGAAAGGGATTTCACATCTGTAAGTCTTTGCTCTTCCGTAGTCTCCTTTGTGTCCAACAGTAACGCAATGGAAGTCCGCATCTGGCCATGCGAGTTGTAGACCTCTGGTGAGAGTCCCACTGGACCCAACTGTCCATACTTCGTTAGGTCGGACATCCATTGATAAAGCAACCCGAACGATAGAAGCGATAACAGTGTCATGGTGAAAACCAATAGGAAGCAATCTACGTACTTTTGGATCTTGTTCAACATAATCTCTTGCTCTTTTCTCTGTCACTGACAACATACCATTTGGAACCCATTTCATATCAGCACCAGCTTTGAGTGCTTCTATTTGATAATCATGCAACTTGTCCCATGCTCGCTCAGCCATAAAGATGACTGCTTTCTTACCATACTTGCGGCATAAGTACGAAAGAGAAATCTGTGCGTACCCAGTTGCGGGAGAACTCCCATATACCCATTCTTCTATCTCCGGTTGACTTTGTACCAAGTAATCTGCAAATCTTATCTTGGATCCACCACCTAGAAGATCATCACGAACAACTTGTATTCCTTCATGTTCTTCAATCATTGGTGAAGGAAGGCTATCTTCCCAGTCATTGATCAATGATAAATATTCTTCAATTGTATCACCAAAAAGTTGCATCATTTATAAACTTCGGCGTGTCCTTCTTCTAGAAGCATTTCATTGAGACTTCTATCGTTGACAAAAATTTCACCTAAGTATCGACCGAATTTTCCTTGTTGCTTTCCTGTTCTTACAACACACACAGATCCGACTGGAAGAAGGTTCTGTACAAATTCCTTTGCTTTGAGACCTTCTTCTCTTTCTTCGCCTCGGGTTTCCCATGCATCCACTCCATAGAAGCGAATTCTTTCTTTTCTCATAATATTAAATCCACAATCAACAAGAAGATCGACGGTATCACCGTCAACTACTCTCTGTACAGTTGCTTTATAAGTATATTCTGGTTTCATTACTTTCATTTATTTTATCCTACTAAAGTTGTTTTTCTTTTCAAATATCATGTAGTTCTGGAACTTGTCTGCCAGAAGATCTGCTTTATGACTGATTACGAATATGTTAGCATTTATTGACAGATCGTCAAGTAATTTCATCAAATCATCTGTACCCATTGCATCCAGTGATGAATCGAACACTTCATCTAGAATCAGTAGGTTACAACTCGCGCTGTTCTTTAACTTGGCAATCTCTCTCCAAGAGAGAATTAAGGCAAGATCAATCCTAAGTTTTTCACCTTCACTGAAACTCATATAACTGAACGTGTCTCGGTGTCGGCTTTTAATTGTTTCATTAAACTCTTCATCAAGAGTAAAATTAGCAAAGAAGTTCATAGAAGACAAATATTTATTAATCAGTTTATTTATAATTGGTAAGTAGTACTTAATGATCTTAGATTTAATTCCACCATCCTTTAGTAGATCGTGGACAACATCATAATTATACTTCTCATTGAGAACAGACTCTTTCTCATTCAGGGATGTTTCCTTATCATTCCTGAAATCATTGAGTTTATCATTCTGTTCTTCAATGTTCTCTTGGTTCGTTTCAATCTCACGAATCTCTTGCTCGATGTATTGAATCTGTTCATATAGAGACTTAACAAGACTTTGCTTTTCAACAATACTTTTTTCTCTCTGAACAATATCATTTTCTTTATCTTCAATCTGATTGATTCGCTCTAGCGTTTCTTTGATCAGTGCCTCTGTGCCAACAAGTCTGTCTTCGATGTTGAGTTTTTCTGCTTCTTTCTCAGTTGTGATAGAGTTACGAAAATCATCATCAATATTCTGTTTGCATGTTGGACATGTATCATTCGATGTATAGAATGTTATATCCTTCACAAGCCTTTTTAGGTCAGACTCTAGAGAGTTTTCAGTCTTCTCAATTCCTTTGAGGCTAGTCACAAACTGTGATTTATCGGGTAGCTTGTTTTTGATGTCTTCAATCTCATCAGTGATACCGACAATTTTACTTTGTGTATCCTTACCTTCATCTATCAGAGAATTTAACTTATCTTTATTCTTCTCTAGACGTTCCTGACTTCGTGTCTTAAGAGTATTGACATGACCTTCCTGTAATTGAATCTTTTCGTTTGCAATATCAATCTTGTTCTGACAAATATTCAACGACTCTTTGAGTTCGGATATCTTACTCTTGAGAAGGGAGTTCATGACACTAAAGATTTTGATATCAAGAATATCTTCGATTACTTCACGTCGATCACTCGTACTCAGTTGCATGAAAGGAACAAACGATGATGAACCTAAGATAACAATCTGTGTGAATGACTTATAATTCATTCGCAGAATCTGTTCTTCGAGTAGCTTCTGGTAGTCCTTTGCCTTTGCAGGCTGCGGTAGTAGATCACCATCCTTGTAGATCTCAAAGACCTTTGGACTGAGACCACGGATGACTTTGTATTGATGTTTGGGTGTACTGAAATATACCTCAGTTACACAGTCCTTTTGGTTGACACTATTCACAAGCTGAGGCACGTTGACCTTGCGGAAAGGTTTACCAAACAAAGCAAACGTAATAGCGTCGAGTAGAGCAAACGATTTACCATGTCCATTCCTACCAGAAACAAGTACAGTATTATACTTACCTAATTGAAGCTCTGTAAAGGTATTACCAAACGAACCAAAGTTTTTAAAACGAACCTTATTAAAAGTTAGCATACTATTCCCAATTACTAAGACCTTCGAGATACAAGTCGCGGATTATCTTCTTAATCTGATCCTTGTCCTTTATCTCTGAGTCTGTATCAATTTCATCATTAATAATCGATAGAGTATCTTTAGCCATGTCTATCGATGTCTCTTCAATTTCAAAGTCACTCATGTCCTCGACAACAGTTATGTCAATGACTTTATGCTTGTACAAGGTATCGAGAAAAGCGTCAAACAGTTTTCTCTTTGTCTTGTTCTTTACGATTACCTTAACGTAGCAGTCTTTGTAAAAGCCAAAATCAAGTTCGACTAACGCATCAGGATTTGTGTCATCATAATCAATGTGGTGGAACTTACGTCGTTTGTTTTCTACGAATTCTAGCTCTCGTGTTTCTGTATCGAGAACATGGAATCCTTTCTTGTCTTTCAGATCACTGAAGGTTATCTGGTATTGAGTACCCAAGTATCGCACGTTATTCTTACTACTCTTACTGTGGAAGTGTCCAGAAAGAACAGTCTCAAACCTCTGGAGTAGTTTGTCAGACATCCCATGCTTGAACTTGACTCCGCGCATGACTTCATAACCATTAAGTTCGAAGTGACCACCAATAATTGGACACTGACAAGTACGAAGAAACTCTTCACATTCGTCGCGGTTATCATCTGCAATCCACGGAACTAGACCAACACAGAGAGCACCAAAGTTAACGGCAGTTGGTTCTTCGTATAAGTGGAAGTAATCGTTTCTGTCAACAAAGAGTTCTTTGAGAGAATTGACCTCGTTGGTATTCTTATAGAAGGTATCATGATTACCTACGATACAATGTACATGAATCTTCTTCTCGTCAAACTTCTGAAAGAATCTTTTCCTGACTTCGTGTAGTGTATTGAAGTTGACGTACTTACGACGATCCATCAGATCACCGAGATGGAGAACCTGATCGATATTGTTTTCTTCGCAATATGGGAAGAACTGATCCTCGAAAAACTCCAAGAAATGATCCAGAAAAATAGAGGAGTCGTTTCTTGCACCAAAGTGCGTATCATTAATGATAGCTACTTTCATTCAAATAGTTTTCCGTCTGATTCTTTCTTTGCTTTCTTTTTAGGCTGCATTCTTTTTACGTCCTCATCGGAAAGATTGAAGTGTTCTTTCATGGCATCTTTCATTGAATCTCGATCAAAATA
>VTLG01014851.1_pt1 | contig 24069 bp, 19 predicted proteins | sample 4694571 | NCBI WGS metagenome assembly VTLG01 (sample SAMN12604809, study PRJNA352737) | marine metagenome | biome: ENVO:00000447; feature: ENVO:00000209|ENVO:00000569|ENVO:01000036; material: ENVO:00002151; isolation source: viral sequences binned using virsorter ...
AATACTATAAACCTAAATCGAACCCCTGGGTTCCATTCAAGTTGTAATAATGTAAATACTCCTAATCTAATTGTGAGGTCGATAATATTCTTTTTATTACCTTCTCTCCAAGAATTGATAAAATTCATAATCTTTATTTTTTATATTTAACTTTTATTTATAATCCGCCCAAATCTCATCGGCGTATTCTCCAAAATACTGTTCAAAGTATTCATCTATTTCTTCATCATCAGCCATTGGTAAAATTTCATCTACTATATGACTGTATATTTCATCAGCATCTTCTCCAAAATCTTGAGGAGCTATTCCAAATACATCTTGTCCCATTTGTTTTATTTCACTAGCTGATGATTTAGATATATTGTCTATAATAATATCTATTTTTGATGGGTTTGAAACAATTTCATTTACATTTTCTTCAAACCTTGTATTATCTCTTTGAAGATGAACTCCATATTCAACTCTTTCACCATCTTCTTTTTCTAATTTTGCTGCGTGAGCTCTTGCTCTGTCTTTAGGTGTTTCATAATCACCATAAGTTACCATAAATTCTTTTCCTTTAGCCCATCCTCCTTTTTTAACAGCTTCTGGGGCGAAAGCATGGTATTCTGGGTCAAATCCTTTTTTCTTTAACCATTCAGGATCTTTCTGTCTCCACATAACAATATATCTATCTTCATTTAATTTTTGCTTACCTTCTTCCATAGATCTTTTCATGTCTACACCTCCTGCCTCTAGATTTTTAATATCATCTAAATATTCTCCAGTACCAACAATATACCTACCTAATTTTTCTTCATCAGGTGTTTCATAATTTTTTATTATAAATAATTCTGTAAATTTAGGATTTCTAAAGTCATCATAATTACCATTATAATGTTGTGATTGATGAACAAAATAATCATTACCATTAACATCTTTCATTTTATGATACTGAAAATGAACAAAAGTATTATTATAACCTGATTCTTCAGTCCATTCACCATGTTGTTTTAATTTATCTTGAAATGCTTTATCATCTTTTGTTGCAAAAGCAATAGGAAATAATTCTTCTACTTCCTTTTGTTGAAACATATCACCTGGTTTTACAGACAAAGGGTATACTCCTTCTTGTCCACTTTGAGTAATTTCATTTAATGATTTATCTTCATCTAAATAAGGGATCATAGCTTTTGTAAGATTAATCATATCCCCAACTAATACTCCATCTAAACCATAATCAATTAATATATGCCAAGCTTCCTCTGCTTGCTCCTCAGTATGGAATTGTAAATATGGACTACCATTAGCTGCTATATCTCCTCCTGGATAATCAGGATCAAAATAATCATCATCTGCTAATGCCTTCATTGCATCTGATAAAATTCTATCCGCTAATTGATTGTCTGGTGTGTTTTCTTTTAATAAATTACCTTCACTAAGGAATTTTTTTAAATCAAATGTATCCATTGTTTCTTTTACTTTTTCTTTTTCTTTTTTAACCTTTTTTTCACCTCCTATTCTTTTCTTCTTCTTCTTTTTGTCTTCTTCATCTTCATCATCTTTTTTACCTGCTCTTCTTATACGTTCTGCATTGCTTAATTCTTTTTCATCTTCTCCACTATCAACATTAACTTGTGTTTTTAAATCAGCAGGTGATCCTTTGAATTTTTTTATAGCTTTTAATCTTTTAACAGCTTCTTCGTATTTTTTTATTTCTACGTCTACATCTTCACCTTCTTCTTTTCTAATTTCTAAATCTAATAATTCATCTTCTAATTCTGGTACTGTCCATTCACTTGCTATTTTATCAATATCAGCTTCATTTATGCCTTCTGGTAAGTCAGCATCTAAATAAAAATTCTCCCAATCATCTTCTGTGTAATCTGCTCTTTCATCATCTCTATCTATTTGCATTTGATCTTGTACCCAATCAGGTAAATCATCCCATTCGGAAAATAAAAATTCATCAATTCTAGGATCATCAGGATCTTTAATAACTGATAATAATGCTGTTTCTTTTTCATCATCAGTAAAATTTTCCCAATCGACTTTAAATATTTGAGCTTCAAATAGATTTAAATTTGATTCATCCCAAAATGATGATTTAGCTTTTTTATTTCTATTGAATTTTGTAGACTTTTCAAACTCATCTCGAGTCATTTTACCTACTGCTACATCATAAGGTATTGGTTCTTTACCAAATGTTCCTTTTTTTATATCTATAGCAGCTTCAACTGCTTCTATTTCAGCTCCATATTCATCTGCTATAGGACCACCTTCTGGCTCAGCTTCTTGCTCCATTTCTTGGTAAAGTTGTGTTAAACGATCTTTTAAATCATCTAATTCCCAAAACTCTACATATTCACTTGTTCTCGAATTTATAGATTTTTCTGTTAAAAGTCTATTTTCTGTTAAGTATTTTTTTAAATCGAAATTATCCATATTATTTTCTATTTGCAAACTTTTCCATACCTGCTATTCCAAAGCAACCAATTACTACCATAACAAATGAATTGTATATGTATTCATTAATAACTAAATCGGCTCCAAATGCTCCTGTAATTACATCTACTAGCATTACTACAACCATTATTAGAAATGCACAAAATCCAACTATAGATTTTTCATTCCATTTGTTATCGTCTTTGAATATATCCCACATAATTTAAGTTTTTATTATAAATATGGGAAGAAAAATAAGATTCACTAGCCATCACAAGAAACACAACTTGCGGTACGTGAACCTAAATCTCCCTTAATAACAGAATCGGTTCTTAAATAATATAGTGTTTTTATACCTAATTTCCATGCTTCCATATGTACTTGATTTATCCATTTAGGAGAATCTGTTGGTGGAAAACATAAATTTAATGATTGTGTTTGGTCGATATATTTTTGTCTAATAGCTGCTTGTTGAACTAATCCTAATTGATTTATTTCTGCGAATGTTAAAAATACTTGTTTTTCTTCTTCAGACAATACTCCTTCTGGTAAGTTTTGTACTGAACCATCATCAGCTAATATTTGATCCCACACTTTATTTATATTTTGTTTTTTTTCTGTTAATAAAATTTCTAATTCTTTATTTTTTACAATAAATGTTCCTTTAGCTCCATTAAAAGTATAAACATTTGCAGGTTGGGGTTCAATACCAGCTGAACATCCTGCTATTCTAGAATTCGAAACTGTAGGTGCTATAGCTAATAAATGAGTATTCCTCATACCTGTACCTTTACACCATAAAGGTTCTCCATATTCTTCAGCTAATTTTCTACTTGCTGCTTCTGCTTCATTTCTAATTTGGGACATTATAGTATGAGTCCAAGCAGTTGAAGCTATAGAATTAAATGGTAATTTTTTTTGTTGAAGAAATGTATGCCAACCCATTACACCTAAACCTAAGGCTCTACCCTTTTTAGCATGTTTGTGTGTACGTTTCATTGCTTCTTTCCCATTAGTTTTTTCAACAAATTCTTCCATTATTCCATCTAAAAAATAAATTGATGTTTCTACCAAATCAGTGTCTTTCCATTCATCATATTTTGCTAAATTAACTGAACTTAAACAACATATAAATGAATGTTCTTCGTCTGTATGTAATGTGATTTCAGTGCATATATTAGTCATTGATACCTTTAAATTATTCATCATATATGCTAATGGATTATGTTTATTAACATTATCCTCAAACATAATATAAGGTTCTCCTGTTTCCATTCTTGACTTTAATATTTCTAACCATAAATCCATTGCTTCTTGATTTCTATCATTTAACTTTCTCATAAATGAATCATCAACTACAACACATTGGTGTAAATTTAAACATTGTCTATTTGGATCTCCTTTTGGTCTTCTAATTTGTAAATATTCATGTATGTCTGGGTGATTTAAATTACAATTAACAGATGCCGCTCCTCTTCTTACATTTCCTTGATTGGTTGCAATTATAGTTGAATCATATATCTTACACCAAGGTACTACACCCTCACTTTTACCATTTCCTCTAATTTCTTCACCTCGAGGTCTTATTCTATCTACACTAATACCAACTCCTCCTCCTGACGAGGTTAATTTCATTAGTTCAGCATTTGTTAGTCCTATTCCTCTAATTGAATCAGGAGTGTCTACCCCAAAACAGCTAATTGGTAAACCTCTATCTGTACCTGTATTTGATATTACAGGGGAGGCTAATCCTAACCAACCATTCCAAATATATTTAAAAAATTTAGTTTGTAATTCTGGTTTTTTTAAACGATCAGCTACTGCTGACGCTACTCTTCTATATGCTTTCCTTGGGGTTTCTCCTGGTAGTAAATAACCTTTTGATATTGTTGATAAAGCTACTTCATCCATCCATTCGGGATAATCTTTACCTTTTTCCCATTGTGTGTAATCTGCTATTAAATTATTGTCCATATTAAAAAATTGTTGCTGTATCCCATTCTTGGACACCTTTACTATAATTTGTTACTCTATTTGCAAAAAAATCAGTGTGTTGTTTTCCTGCTGATAAATGATCAAACCATTTCATTCTTTCTATAGCATTTACATCTATACCATTTACTATAGGTCTATAACCTAAATCCCCCATTTTTGCATTTACTCTATGCTTAATAAAAGAAATTAAATCATCTTTAGGACAACCTTCTAAATCACCCATTTCATATACTTTATCTATAAAATCTAATTCTAATTGTAAAGATAGTAAAGCTGCTTCATTTATTGCTGCTTCTAATTCTGGTGTTTTTAATTCGGGTTTTTCTTCTAATAAAGTTCTAAATAACCAACAACCAGCATTTGAATGTAAAGATTCATCTCTAATACTCCATTCTACAATTTGTCCTACTCCTTTTAATTTATTACGCATTTTAAATGAAAGTAAAATAGCAAATGAACTAAATAAATTTACACCTTCTGTAAAAGCTGAAAATATAGCTAATGATTTTGCTATTTCATGCCAATCTTTTTCCCCATTAAAACTATCTCTAGTTTTCATTAAATTATCTATTTTAGCCATTGTAGTTTCATCTTCTAGAAATTCACTAAAATCATCTAATCCTAATTCTTCATTTAATAAACTATAAGCTTCAGCATGAATAGTTTCAAAACAACCAAAAGTAACAGCCATTGCTATAATTTCTGGTTTTCTAAACCATTTTGTAACCAATGTTGACCAATAATCATTTACTACTGTTTCTGTTTGAGCAAATCCTTTTAAAATTGAACCTATAATATTTTTTTCAGATTCTGTTAAATTTTGCTTCCAATCGTTAACATCTGCCATCATTGGGACTTCTGTCCATAACCAATGTGCTTGCTGTTGTTTCATATAATAATCAAAAGCCTCCGGGTATTCGAAAGGCTTATAAATAATACGTTCTTTCGTTATATCTTTTTTTGCCATTTTATTTAATTTTTAATTTATGAATTAAGTTCAAAAAATTTATTACTTAATGCTTGTTTATCTAATTCGTCAAAATTTTGAAAACTTTGTTGGGGTCTATTAGGAGTTTCTTCCTCTTCATCATCTGGGTTATAATCATGTAATTCAAAATGGCCTGTTGAAGTGTCAGCTTTAACACCAAAGGTTAGACCATCAATACCATATCTATTTTTCATAATGTGAAATCTACCAGTTCCGTTAACTTTATCTTTACGTTTTCTAGAAAGAGAAATGCAGACGTCTGTTATCATAATTTTATCATAAGAGCCGGCTGCTTTGTCACCTTCTACAACATCATCTTTTGCACCTGCTCGATTTACTTGTGAGACACTCCATATAGGAATATTTAATTCTCGAGCTAATCCTTTAGTGCTGCTATAAATATCATCAATTTCTCCTTTCCTATCAACAGTTCGTTTTTTTGTTGTAAGAAGATCTACATAATCAATAATAATTAAATCAAATTTAGTTCCTGAGTCCTGTGCTTTTTGAATATGAGACTCAAGTCTATTTACTGTTGTTCTACCTGTAGGAAATTCTTTAATAATTAATTTTCCAGGTAATTCAGGTATAATCTCTTCTACTTTATCTCTATTTGAAGTTATAGTATTAACTGGTATTTTTGAGAAAAAAGCATCATAACGAAGACCAACATATTGTTCTCCTAATTCTAAAGTGTAATGTAAAACATTATAACCTAATCTTACAGCATAACCACCTAAAGCTACTAATGACCAAGATTTACCACCTCCTGGATTACCAAATATGAGACCAAAATCTCCATTTCCCAATCCACCTTGTAGTAAATCATTGATTTGTCCCCAAGGAGTTGGTATAGTAATTCTACTTTCTTCTCTATAACGTGATTCAATATCTTTTTCATATTCATGTCCTATATTTTTATCTTGTCCTGCTTTTAATGCATTATCTATAAGTGTTCTAATAGAATCATACTCACCTGATTTAAGTAAATCTACACTACCTAATAGCGCTTTTTTTAATTGTTGGTTTTTACAAAAATGGGAAAATTCTTCTTGTACATATTTTAAATCTTCGTCAGATGCTTCATATGCTAATTTTAGTTGTTCTCTAATAGATAATTTTAAAACATCATTATCTATTTTTTGAAGTTCTACTTTAAGAACATCCATTGAAGGGGTAGTATGATAAACATCATAATATTTTAATATCTCTTTAACAATCCATCTATGGGCTTGATTATCAAAATCTTCATCATTTAATAAATCATTTATATTAATAAGAAAATCTTTATGTGTTAATAATGAAGAAAGTACTTTAATCTGGAAACTTACTCCATATTCATTTAACTTTTTTAATGTCATACGTAACCTATTTTTTTATAACTAAATTTTCAAAAACATCTTTAATCCAATATTCAACATTCCTAATAAGACCTCCCATTTTGTCTTGGTTGTACATTGCTATAAATTGATCTGGAATATAATGAATATTTTTTGATTTAACAACCTCATCCAAATAATTCATTTCCTCTTTACTAATCATTGGGTTAGATAAGTCCATTATTTTATAATTTTTTTCTAAATCATCTTGACCATGAATAACTCTAGCGTAAACTACATGATCTTTCATTTTTTCTTCACATATATTTAAAATGTCATCCCAAGTTAAATCATTTTCTTGTAACTCAGGGAATTTTTTTAACAATCCTTTTTCACCTAATCCTTTAACACCTTTAATTTTGTCAGAATTATCACCTAATAAAGTTTTATGTAGAATGAAATTGTGAGGAGACATTTTATATTTTTCAAATACTGTCTCTTTAGTATAGTACTCTTTTTCTATAGGACGATAAACAAATACGTTATCATCTACTAATTGTAGAAAGTCTTTATCGGATGATACTATAAATACCTTATCATCTGGTGTTTTTGGGATGGTTCTACTAAAATACGCTATTATATCATCTGCCTCTACTTTATCAATTGAAATAGTCTTAACTGGTAGGGTTTTTAAATATTGAATTATTCTTACCATTTGATCTACTTTAGCATCATCTTCATCATCCTTGTCATCAAAAGCATCCCAATTAGTAATACGTTGTAAATCTCTACCTGATTTATATTCTGGTATAATATTTTTTCTGTTATTAGCTGAACCTGCTCCATCAAACACAACATATACTTCTGTAGGTTGCATTTGACGGATTAGTGCTCCTAATGAACGAAAAAATCCCCCTAAACCTCCAATATGGACCCCATCAGGATTTACCATATTAAGCATAGCAAAATTTCTAAAAAATAGATTTAATCCATCTATCAATAATACTCTATTTCCACTTGGTTTTGTTTTGCCTTCTTCGGTTATCCCATCTAAAAGCTTAAATAAGTCTTTTTGTTTCATATAGTAAATTTATGCGGGGAATATACGAAAAATTCCTTGGGGAGCAAAGTTTATTCCGGCTCTTTTCCGAAAGAATCAATGTCTGAGTATGCTTGATCTTCTTCAACTACTCTAAAATCACCACCACCTAAAATAGCAGCCCAATCATCTTTTCTAGCTTCTTTATATTCTTTTAACTCTCTATCATTGTCATTTATAAACCCATGAGGAGTCATAACAATTTTACCTCTAGTAGTAACACCATTAATGTGATTTTTATCAATTTGAATGTTTACTCGTTTAGCAAATTCTACCTGCTTACCATCTTTAATTGCTTTAATTTTAGATGTTCCAGCAGACATTATATTACCAAATGTTACTACAAATGTTGAATCAAACCACATAGCATAACCTCCTTTATTCATTAATTTAGGTTTTCCCATTGGTGATTCAGGTTTTAATGTCCAAACTTTATTAATACACACTAAAGTATTAGTGTATGCAGATGACTCCTTACGTGACAATGTTATACGTTGATTAACATTATTACCGAATTGGGTAGACATAGCACCAGCATTCCATTCATTATTATTTTTATTTGATTTAAGTGACATTTCACAAGGTACAGAACCTATAGAATCCCATAAGAATAATAAATCATAAGGTAAATTACCTTTCTTTTGTTCGTCTATTAAATCTAAAATAAAACTAGCTACATCTTCAATCGAATTAATGGTTTCTCTATCAGTATAAATAAACTGACCTTCATAATTAAGAATCTCACCTGTTTTTTCATCAATGGTTTCTTTAATATCCATACCCATTTGTTTAGCATGCTCCCAATTCCATTTCATTTCTGTTATAATGAATACTGGGAGAATACCTCTTTTTTGGGCTGAAACTGCTGCTTCAATTAAACCTGTAGTTTTACCTGTATCTGAATGGCCTCTAAGGAGAACAATATGACCCATAGGAATTCCAGGTATTGAAGTTACTTCCTGGAATGCCTTTGATAATGGGATCCATTCTTGGTCTTTAAATTTAATATTTTGTTTTAAACCTTTTTTTTCTTTAAAGTCGTTTAAATTAAAATTTGATTTTATTTCTTTAGAGGCTGCCTCTGTTAATGATCTTTTTTTTCTAGCCATGTGTATCTAATTAAAATGGTAAATCATCAACATCATCAACTTTCTTCTTATCATCAAATAAATCATCAAATTGCTCTGACTTTGATTTTTTAGCACTGGTGTCTAATGAGTAATTACTACTTTTAGTATCACCATCAAACGCTACGGCAGGTTCAGAAATGATATCACCTTCTTTTTCTTCATCCTCAGGAGTTAACCATGACTGTAATGCTGCTTTAACTTCTTCAAAAGTATATCTTTTAAAGATTTTCATTGGATCTGGTTGATTATCTAATATACCCTGTACTACTGTTTCACTATCTGATATTGGTGATGTTTTTAAAGAAGGTCCTACTGATGTTTTATTATAAGGAGTTCCTGTAACTTCAGGTCCTACAGTAGTTAATTTAATATCTCTACCTTGAGCTATATCAGTGTAATCACCAATTTCTTCATCAGCAGCCATATTTAAAAATTCTTGATAAACTTCTTTACCAAATTGCCATAGTTTAACACCTTCATCTTCTTGTCCTCTTACTATAATAGGTGCAAAAATTCTAGTTTTAGCATCTAATTTTTTAGCTAATCTCCAATTTTCTTTATCATTAGATGAACGTAATTGCTTTGTAAATTCTCTAATTGGATCTTTTTCCTTCCAATTTTGAGGAGAAGCCATTACTCTTTCACCTATTCCATAGTAGAAAAGCATTTCTGTAAATGGTATTGATTTATTGTATTTGTTAGGTACAACCCTAACTACTTGTTTTCCAACGGATGGTTTCCAAAATAAATTTTTACCACCACCTGATGATTTTTTAGACTGGTTTAGATTGTCTAATTTCTTCTTAATTAAATTTAAGTCCATATTATAACTTTTTATTGATTTGTAACTATTATTAATATAATGTAATGAAAGTGTTTAAGAATACCAAACTAAACTTCAATAATTTTATGAATTTTTGTTTTTAATTGCTTTAATTCATCATGTTGAGTTAGTAAGATAGTGTTTTTATAATGTTCCCATGTAATAGGAAACTTAGTATCTACAACACCTCCATTTAATTTTTTTATTAATTCATTAAGAGCATTAATTGTATATAATGTATTTGATTCTTTTTTTCTATGTACTAAAATAGTATTTTCAGGGAGAGAATTGACATTTACTTGATCTATATTATAAGTACAAACATATTCATCTTGACTTTTAATATATAAAACAAATATCTTATTGTAGAGGATTTTGTATTTTTTTGTAATACTATTTAATAGGTCATCCAAATCCTCAAGTTGAGTAAATGTACAAAATAATTTATTATTCAAATCTTTTAAGTTTAAAGTAGAAAACTCATGAAAGTCGTCTATTTTATACATATTGTTGGATTCGTGTAAATCTATTCTATCTAAAGTCGTAAGTGTTCCCATAATTAATCTTTGTCTGTAATTTCCTTTCTTTAAAGACGTTTATAATTTTTTTAAATGTGCTTTTTTCCGTCTTATCTAAATCAAATAAAAAACTATCGTAAGTATATAATACCAATTTAGTATTTTTATCTCTTAATATTTTAAATATTTCCCATAATATACAAATATTAGTAGCCGTCTCCAAGTTTTGTAGAATATAATTTAAAAGTTTTTGGGGTTTCATATTATCCAATTTTTCTTTTTCAAATTTATAACCAGAAATATTACATTCTACGTATTCTCGGTCTAGCCATTTATCCCAAATATCATCAATATATACTTGAACTTTTTTAAAAAATTCTAAATCTTTATACTGCTCAAATACTCCCCCATATAATTGTTTAAATGTTAACTCTTTTGATTTTTTATAATCAACACCATACATTCTAGCAAATGCTTCATGTATATCTCCTTCCTCAAATTCATAATCTACTAAACCAGCTAATAATGTAGGATGATAAGCACTAATATCAACTTCAACTAACTTATCATTTCTTGGTATAAATGAATTTCTACAACCATCTTCTTTATTTAATGCAGCATAATTTACTCCTTTAAATCTATTTGATGGTCTTGTTGTAAGGGTTTTGAAGTTATATTGTGTGTATGTGTAGTCGGAGTTGATGCCATGAAAACTCTGTTCGAACTGTGGTCTATTAATTCGTAATCCATTTCTTTCGATAGCATTGAAGACAACTGATGCTTTTGTGTTGTAAAATTCGTTGATTGGCTCATTAATTCTATTTTTTATGTTATTATACATACCCTCACAATACTCATAATGCTTTACAATAGGAATAATTCTATTTACATCTACTTTATTTGGGTGTTTTTGTTTAAACCAACTATGAGTTTGTGTAAATTCTTGTATATACGTAGGGTGTGTTAATGTAATGTCGAAGAGATTTTTTAAAATTAAATAATGTAAAAATTCTTTTTTATCGCGTACAAATATTTTATTTATATTAGATAATATATGTTTAACATCGTTTATATTAATGTTTAACGTTTCACTATGGTCAATGGATAATACAAAACCTTTTGTTGATTCTAACGGTCTTATATAAAGAGCACATATTTTATTTTGTGATGGGTGTTCTTGATAACTATATGGAATAACTTCTATAAATACTTCCTTATAACCTTTTGAACAAAACTTCTTTAGTTGGTCACCATCTTCGATTAACCAAAACATAATTTTTATTTTTGATTAAAATACGAAAAAAAATTTTAAAATCCTAATTATTGGGGAATGTTGTGTTTTTTATTCCAAAGAAATAATGCTTCTTTAAAACATTGATATAATAATGTTCTTTGATCTTCAGGATTTTTTCTATTCCACTTTTTTCTTTTCTCCTTGGTTTTTTCTAACCAATTTTTATCATCTCCACTTTTGATATATAAAGCTTTATTTTTTACCCACTCTTTTCTTTCTCCAATTAATCTTAAATCTTTTACTATTTCATTTATTTCTTTCTTTTCTTTAACTTTAGCTTTATGTTTAGGGTTCCCAGAATATAAAACATACTCTGCTTCTTTCATAGCTTGTTCATATATTGGTACATCGGCTTCATTTGCTTTTTCCTCTGTGGCTTTATACCAATCACTAGTAGTATCTAACATTATATAATCTGCCTTTTTAATAATTTCCTCTTTTCTATCTTGTTTTAATTTCATTTCTTTTGAAACTCTCCATATTGTTTTTGCTTTTGATTCTTCTGGGGTTACAATTGTTGGTTCTTTATATAATTCCCAATTTGCTTCAAATAATGCTTGTTCAAATACACTTCTATTTTGTTCATTTGCCTTAATTTTAGTATCATTTAACAATTCTGGTTCTTTTCCACTTACAATATATTCTGCTTTTTCTACTACATCAAGAGTTTGATTAAAATCTAATTTATTAAGTTTTTTTACTAAAAATATACTTTCTACTTCTTGTGGGGTATTCCCCATTTTAAATTTAATAAAATTATTATTTAAATATTTTTTTAATCCAAGTCTTGGAAAATTAATTTTTCTTGATCTAACATATCCTGCTTTCTTTTCATATAAAGAAACCATTTCTTTATTTACTTTATGCACTTTATCTTTAGGACCAACTAAAGTCCACATAAATTTTATAGGTACATATAATTCAGCTGTCCAATTATTTGAATCTCTAGCATGGATAGCTTTATAAGTGGATTTATCTACTTCAATCCATTCATCAAAGTTTACTCTCACTAAAAAATATCTCTCAAATATTCCTAATTTATAATCTTTATGAGTGGGTTGAGGATAATATGTAAAAGGAATCTTTCTTAATTGTTCATCATCATCTCTTTGATTTGTTAAACTTAAATAATTTCTTAATTCAGCTTGACTCCAAAAATCTCTATCTATTATAGGATCTGGGTCTCCCATATGTAATGGTATATAATTTGATTCTGGAATTGGGAATGGTGCCGGGGTTTCAGTTTCTGGTCCACTTGGTACTATTTCTTGATAATTAGGTTCATCATTAGGCCCTTTACCTGTGTAAGCTGCACCTGTATAAAGTTTCCAATAATCTCCATTATAAAATTTAGATTTGTCAGATTTAAATACCCACTCATCATTAGCAGCTATTAAATTTAATGTACATCTATTTTTTGGAATATATACCATTATCCTCCACTTGTTTTAATACCTTTTAACATTTCTAACATTTCCTTTTGTGGAAATATATCAGATTTATCACTTCTTACTGAGTTATGAGTATAAACCCCATTTCCTGATGCCCCATTTGGAGGGAAACATTTAGGAGAACTGTTAGGAAATAAACAATTATAATCATAATGGAATGGTATACTGTATTTGTCCATCCAATTTTTTACAACTGTTCTAGTTGCCTCAATTCCTGCATCAGTATACTTTTGATACCAATCATATCTTTTATATGTAATAGGTTTATAATTATTGTCTACAGGTTGGATCCAAGTACCTCCATATCTTTTAGTAGGCCATTTACTGTATAATTTTGTCCCATCATCTAATTCTTTATAATATGTAGAAGTAAATTTAGGAGGGTTAGATCCTACTTTTCTTAAAGGTCCTATATTTTGTATCTCTAATGTTAAAGCTTGTTTATTTAAATACATACCCCCAGTTACTCCAGCATGACCTCCCCACAATTTGTCAGAATAAAGTTGTTCTGCATTACCTTTATCGTCTATAACATAGTGAGTTGATACTCTATTATATTTATTTTTTTGTCTGGCTTGATACGCATCTTTACTCCAACTATTTATTGTTGACTGTACACCTTTTGTATGACCTGCTGTATGGTGAAGGAATATAAAATGTTTTTTAGTTTCTGTTGTAAAGAAACATTCATACATTGGATAACCATTTGTTAATGTTTTATGGGTTACAGGAAAATCTTGTCCTTTATCTGGGGATCTTTTATCTCCACCTGTTCCTTGATTTCGATTAAAAATAGAAAATGATGATTTTTCTGGTTTTGATATTTGACCAAATATAGGTTTTGCTAAAGTTTCTACTTTTGTTGTCCAGTCCGTTTCTGATATTTCATGACTTAAACTTTTTATTATTAATTCTATATGGTCTGAATTATAAGTTGGTGGTAATACTTTGTCATCTATTTTAAAAGCATTATATATTTTCATTCCTCCTAAACCATCCATAGTTAAAGATAAATTAAATGGTAAAAAGAAAGGTGCTGGGTATTGTTTTTTCTGAGTTAATTTACCCGTACACAACTGTGCCCACTCTTGACATGCTGCTTCTAATGGTCCTACTGTTTCTGATGTAAAGTCCATTCCAAATCCTCCATCATAAAAATATCCTTCATCTATTTCAGGATCACCCCAACATTCTTGAAAGAGTTCTGTAAATTCTTCTGTCCATATTTTTTTAAAAGGATCAGTTTCTTCTTCTGATGATGCTGATGTTGTTGTTAGTACTGCTTTTTCTGGGGTAACTCTATCTATTAATCCTTTATTATATATAGAAAAAGCTGTAGCATTTCCTGCTGATGAATTACCATCTGCTTGAGCTCCAACAGATATCATAGTAGCAAATTTATCTGTTAATTCAGCTGATAAGTCTATTGTTCTTACAAATGAGCCATTATCCTTTTTTACACCATAGGTATTAATAGTACATGGTGGAGTAGTTGATTCATTAATAGGTTTTTCTGATATTATTCTTATAAGGTTAGTAGGAGTATCATGAATTACTCTAAATTCATTAATACCCCCTGATGTTAAATTTATTGTTGACATTATAGCATTGAGAAAATCTAATAATAGTATATTATCATCATCATCTTTATTATCTGCTAAAATAGTAGTAATATGGTTAACATCTAAATATACATTACCTAAAAAAGCAAAAGTTTGATCATCATTTGCATAAAACTTAATTCCCTTTTGTGTTAATTCTTGATTTACTAAACCATTAGGCATATAAACCTTACTAGTTATTGATTTAGCAACAGGTACATATGGAAAAAGTACTTTTGCAGGATTACCTGAGTACATTCCAGGAAATGTTGCCATTCTATTTTTATCATTTAAAGGTTTTTCAAAATCAAAATCATAACATATAATAGGTGATTCGTCTGATGGATTATGCATATTACAATGTGTCATTAATAAACACAATAAAGTATTTAGTGTAATATAAGTTGAAGGTGTATACCATTTATATGCATCTGTTTCAGTTCCTCTAATTTGATAACCTCCTTTGGGATGTTTAATTGTTTTTTTAGTCCATTTTGTAACTTCACCATTTGAATTTCTTGTAGCAATAGGAACTTGATTAATTACAACTTCAAATGCTCCTGTTTTTGTAAATTGGGCCTCAGGATTATTCCAATACCTATCATTAAATATATTAAATAGTGCATTATTAAGTACTGTTGTTATTGCATCAGCAGCAATAGTCATTCCTTCTTTTTTAGCTGTTTTTCTATCATCATCATCCCAACTTCCTTCATCTGCTCTAGCTACCATTTCTGGAGATGGTGCTAAATTTGTTTTAAAACTTTGAATAACATCTCCTAATCCTATTAAATTTACAGTAATATCATAACTACCATCACCATTAAATTTCCAATTAAATTTAGTTATTTTTCCAAAAAACCCATCATAATTTCCTTGCCATGTTTTTTTTTCAGTAGTAATACAATCACTTAATGAAAACATATCATTACCACTTTCCCACATTTTTCTAAATGGTCTTGTAATAAAATCTTTTCTATGAATTATTTTACTATCATTTCCTAAATAAACAGACCATCCAAATTCTAATAAAACTGTGTATCCTGGTCTTTGGTATAAAACATCTAAAAGTTGAAATTGTGATCTATTAAAACATTTAATATTAATTTCTCCTTGTGCTAAAGCTCCATCATTTTTATATGAGAAATTTGCACTTGTTATACCCGGCATAGGAACATAACCTCTTTCTAAAGAGCCTGCTGTGAAAGCATGAGCTCCACCAAAAAGACCTCCTGTTGTTCCTTTATATGAATTACCTTCAGAATCACTAACTCCTCTAAATAAAACTAAATTTTTAGCTAATTTATCACCATCTAAATCTGCCATATTATACCCCATATCTTGGAGTGTTTTTCTAACTGAAATTCCTGGTAGTGTTTCGTCTCCTTTTTCAATATCAACAGCCGATGCTAATCTAATCCAAGGTGTTCTTGTATTAAATGCTTTAAGGTCATTATCTTTTCTATTATGAAAATCTCCTAATGACTTTTGCCTAACGCCAATTTGCGTTTGAACATAACTGTCGAATCCATCCCCTATTATTGCCATTATATATCATTAAATGTTTTATAATCCATTAATATTTGATTAATATTTGTAGGTATTCTTATTTGTTTTCCAGGACCTGGGAAGAAAGAATCAAATGCTACATTATATGGATTAGCTGCTGGTATAATCCACCATAGTGTTGTATCTTCGTAAAATCTATATGCTAATAAATCATATCTATCTGTAAAATCAGTAATTACCCAAATATCATCTTCACTTTGTGGAATTTCTGGATAATATGTAGTGTCCCTATATAAAGTTCCCAATGTTCCTACATTTGGATTTATATTTCTTAATTCTTTTATGTCCGAGTATCTATTCATATTATCCTTTAAATCCTTTTGAATTATGGGAATTATTTAAATAATTATTATTTACTCCATTTGATAATGCTATAAATGGGGTTTTAGCTTGACTATCTGGATTGCCTCTTCTTCTTGGTATAAAGTCATGAATTGGTTTAAATTTAACTCCTGTTACTTTAATCATATGAGGTAATTCTTTAACTGATCTATCGTAAGTCCCATCATTTTTAAGTGCTATTTCCCATGTTGCTTCTTGTGGTACATCATACGTAAGACCTGTTATTACTCCAACCTGATTGTATAAATAACCCCCTATATTTAATTTTACTAAGTTACCTCTCATAAAACCCCCACTAGAATAATCACCAGCTAAACTTGAAGCTAAATAATTTAATTTTCTATACATAGGAATTAATTCAGCTTTTGATTGAGCTATTACAGTCCATGCTAAACTAATTTCTCTACCAAAACCATCATAATTATAAAATTTTTCACTTCGACCTGCGTATTTAATATCACTCCAATCTGCTGTATATGTGTCACTAAAACTGTCAATAAACGCTCTAAAATGCATCCACCAACTTTTACCTGTGCTATTATTTTGCATAATTCCTAGACTGAATTTTGCTAAATCATTTCTTCCATAACCAGATCCACCTCCTTCAGCTTCTGTAAATAAATTTGATCTTGGATGGGTTGCATTGTCCTTTTGGTATATTTCAGCTGCTGTTATTTTATCTAATGCTTCTTTTAAGTATGTTTCGTCTGTTCCATCAAATTGTCCTTCTAAACCATAATCAAATCTATTTTTTGATACTTTTCCTGGATCTCCATAACTTAAACGATTTTCTCTACGCATTTTGGTATAATCAGGAGCAAAAGATGCTATATTTTGTCCCGTTGAAATAGCTGCAGCACTATCATCACCTAAATACATTTTATTTACAAAACTTTCATTTATTGTTGGGTTGTATAATGAAGAGGATTCATTCATCAACTGTTTTTGATTAAATGTAAGTCCTGTATTTACAAAGGGATTATGTTCTAAAAAAGATCCTCCTCTATCAGTAGCGGGTAGCCATGGATTCCAACCACCTGTTGTAGTTCTAATACGAAGCGTAGGTAAAGTATTTTCAGCATAATTTATTCCTGCTATATCTATTGTTGCATTAGGAGCACCTGATTTTAAATATGCTCTTCCATAAGCTGATGAAGCTCCATCAGCAAATCCATATTCCCCTTCTTGTGGGGATACTGCTCTATAATTGCAAACACCAAAATCTTGTTTACTATCATTAACATAAGGTTTCATCCCAAATGATGAAAAATTGTTAGGACCTACTAATATATCTTTATCAGGTAAACCTAATAAGGGTTTATAAAAAAATTTATTTGTTAAATTAGAATTTTTACCAAATGAATTATTGTTTAAACTATAAACATTTTCTAAAATATTTTCATCAGTTTCAATAAAACTTCCGTACGTTGCAGCTTCATTAGCAGTCCATGTTCTTTGATTATCTGTATTGGTTTGTAAGTCTGCCCAATATAAATTAGTTGCCCCTAAATATTTAGTACCCTTTAATGATAAAGCTACATTAGGTCTATCTGCAGTACCTAAAAACCAATCTGGGTTTGTTACAGAATAAGCATTATTTACTCCTGTTCTTAAAATTCCACCTGTATTATCACTTGCAAATCTTATTGTTGTTTTACCAATACCTAAAACTGAGCCAGGGCCTCCTGGGTATTTATATAATACATCAGGCCCATCACTAAAAATACCTCCAAAAATACCACTATCTCCTCCTCTATTAGTTTGTTTTGTGTCATAAAATTCTACTAATCTATTAGTATATTCCGAAGGTAAAGTTTCTGTATATTCTACTTCTAATCTTCTTGTTGGTCCTCCTCCTTGATCTTCAAATCCATTTGTTTCTTCCCATAATTCAGGGAATTTTTTTCTCATAGACCAAAAAGGATTTCTTACTTTTTTAGTTTTGACTACGTCTTTTGTCCCTGTTTGTTGACCTTGTCTTTGAAGAAAAGCTTGAAAATCTCCATAAGTTGTTAATCCTAATCCAGGAATTAACCCACTTACATTTTTTCCTCTTTTTAACATAGGATCTGAAGGATCAATTCCAAATAAATTTAAATGTAAGCCTGCGACACCTCCTGCTGCTTGTAATATTGTTGATGTAGGTAAATAAACACCTTGGTTTAAATTACCTCCTGCATAACCTGTTCGAGATATACCAAGTCTTTTAGCTAACTTTCCACTTACTTCTGTTTGAACATTTTGTCTAGATAATACATTTTGTTTAGCAGTAAAAAGTATTCCATTTGGGTTTTTGAAATCAAAGAAAAATTTAGTTAACCTACTTGCATCTCGTACTGATCTTGTAAGGGCAAGACTTCCCCCTCTAAGGAGAACATCGAGGCCTCCTGTGGTAGACTGTTTCCCGTCAATTGGTCTTGTTTTATAAGGTTGACCACTATCTCCCCCACCAGGTCGATCTTTTCCAAACTTTAATGATTTTAAGTTTGTTTGTAGGTTAATTAAAGCCATATATTAAAATGAAACACCTTCAGGTGCATTTGAAGCATATGTTGTAATTTCTCCTGTTCCTAATGATGTAGGCATTGGGGTGTTTGCTGATGTTATTGTAGGTATTCCATTTAGAGAATATGTATTGTGTAAAAATGCATAATTATCTATTAATGCTGTTTGATTAACACCTGTACCCTGTAAAGCTCCCATATTTCCATTTTCGTATGATTGTAATAATCCGTTTGCCATAGTTTTAAGTTTTTAATTATTAATTATTCTGTTATAAATATTATCCTATTCTAGAACTATTCATTGCAACTGATTTTCCTACTTTCTGTCCATCCATTTCTATTATTTTTCCTGCTTCTGTTGCTGCTATTAGTTTATCTAGTTTAGCCATTAATTCTGCATGTTCTTTATTTTCTTTACCACCCCCAAACATACTACCTATAGCTTGTATTGGAGCTGTAATAGCTGCTGTTATACCTTGTGCAGCTGAGGCAATAGCTGATTTAGCTGCAAATCTTTCTAATGTTTTTAATGTTGATGTATCTATTGATGATATTGCAGAACCTACTCCTCTAAGTGCAACTGCCATTCTCATTATTGAATCTGCTGCACTAGCTAATGGGTCTGCTAATAATGCTAATTCTTTAATTGATCCTAAAGGACCTCCTCCAAACATTCCTGATATACCACCAAAGACAGACATAATTGCCATACTAAAAGCAAATTTTCTAATTGCAAACCCAACTGCTCCTAATGCTCCTCCTAATTTATACATTCCCGCTATTATAGGTCCACCAACTAGTCCAGTCATAGCTTCTGTAAAGGCTGTTAAGTCAACATCTTTTAATAAACTAAATGCATACGCTGCTGGTATCATAGCAAGGCCTAATGCCATTAATGCCATTGATCCCCATATTATAAATGGAGCTAAAAATCCTAAACCTGCTGCTGCTAATGCTAATAAAGGTAATGCTAAAGAGAATGCAAACATTTTTCCTATATCAACTCCTTCTAATAAACTAAAAGCAAAAGCTGCTGGTATTAAAGCTAATGCTAATACTAACATTGCTGCTGCTCCTAATATTATATTAGCTCCTATATTACCCATTATAGCTAATGTTATCCCTAATATAGCTAATGAACCTGCAAATGCAATCATTTTAACAGGGTCTACATCTTTAAGCATTACCATAGCTAATGCAAAACCTCCACCTAATACTGCAATTACAATACCTAATGCTAATGCACCTTTTACTACTTGTCCAAAGTTTTTACCAAAATATTTTAAACCATCTGCTAATCCTTTTAAGAATAATTTAGTTGCATTTCCTTTTTTAGGGTCTGGTTTCTTTTTAGGTGTTTCTTTATCTATTTTATCACCCATTCCTAAAGATTTTTTTAATCCACCCATAAATCCACCTTCTTTTCCTCCTCCCATCATAGCTTTTCCCATATCACCAAAACCACCAACCATAGATTTTACATCACTTGCCATTGAACCAAAACCTTGAAGAAGTTTAGGCATAAACATTAATGCCATAGCACCCATTAAAATGTACATTGCTGTTTCATTTTCTACAATAGGCATTATATATGATAAAAGTTGAGCTGCGTATTCTGATATTTTAGCCATAAATTTAGATATTTGCTCTTGAGTAGTAAGTCGTTTAGCTTCTTCTACTGAAATATCAGCTGCTTTTGCTGCTGCTTCTATTGATAAACCTTTATCTAATTGTTTTTGTAATACTATTTTTGCAACATCTTCTCTAGTCATACCCATAGCTTTAGCTATTGCTTCCTGTTGTATTCTATTTCCAGATTTAAATGCTCCTAATATTTCTTCATTTTTACCTATTTCTTCAGCTAATACTTTTATATCATTATTTAAAGCTGCTCGTCTAGCTGTTTCTAAATTTAATGATTTACCTGTTAGTAATTCAGCTTCTAATTCTGCTGATATAGATGATTCAAAGTCTAATAATGAGGAAGCTATACCATCAATAGTATCCATTTCTAATCCTAACTTTTCTGCTGCTAATACTGCTTCAGTGATGTTTTTTTCACTCATCCCTAAACTAACAGTCATAGCATCGGACATATTTCCAACTTTTTCCATCACACTTCCAAAGTTAAGTGCTGTTTTTTCTTCTTTTACAAAAGTTTTAAATCTTTTTTCAACATTTTTAGATATTTCTTTTGTATCTTTATTACCTACTTTAGCTAGTAAGGCAAATCTAGAAGCAGCTTCAGCAGATAAGCCCATATTTTCTGTTAATTCAGCAACTTCTAATATAGTTTCAGGTGTAAATACTACTGCTGCATTTCTGTTTAACTGTTCTGATAATGTAACTGCTGCTCCTATATACTCAGCTGTAGTAGTTAAACTAGTATTTAAGTTATCAAATTCTTGAACATTTTGACCTGCTAATTGCCTAAATTCCTTTTGTGCATCTTGGACTCTTCCTATACCTGATATAATAGCACCTATAACAACAGCAGGATCTGTTAATGAGTCTGCTAGATTTGTAACTGCTGATTGTATTCCTACAAATAAAACATCTAATTTTGAAATTTCTTCACCTGATCGAACTGCTTCATCAGCAAAGTTCTTCATATCATCAGCAACTTTATCAAGGTTAAATGCAGCTGCAATTTGACCCCCTGATTCTTTAATTCCTTGTAGTAATTTACCTGATACTCCTAATTTTTCGTTAACTTTAGCTCTTATGTTTTGTTCCTCTTGGATTTTTTTAACGATGGATTGTGATATGTCAAATCTGTGTTCTTGAGCTGCAACTAACTCAGCTTCTTCTGCAGATAATTTCTTTTTATCTTTTAATTCTGTAGCTAGTGTGTTTAAGTGTGCAATTGCTCCTTCTGCCTTTGCTTTTTCAGCTTGTAACTGTTTGTCGGAGATATCTAATATACCTTCTTCAACTGCAGCCATTTTTCTAGCTATACCTATTAAAGTATTATACTCCTTTGAAGCATCCTTATTGTTGTTCCTTTTGACGCCTAACCCCTCATTAATACCTTTTAAGACCTGTTGATAGTCCCTAAAGGACATATTTAATTCATCCTGTGCAGCTTTTGTATTTTTTATATTGTCAGATTGTTTAGACATGCTAGGTTTTTGTTATAAATATCGGAAGGCATCATTTTCTAGATGCCTTCGTGGTATAGCTTGGTTTTTTTGCATTTTCAGCAAATGCTGGTTTGTTTACAGTACCATCTGAACTAATTACTGTTCTACCTCCTTTACCTTTTTGTGCTTTTTTATACTCTTCATTTTCTTTTATATAAAAAGTATTTATCTGATGAAAAGTAAAATTTCTAAGCCAAATAGGCATATTATAGACAGTATGCCAATCATATCCTCCTTTACCATAAAATACTATTTCATGGATTTGTTGGAATAATTGTTTACGATACTGGAGCGTCAGGCCAAAAAAAGTTCAAAGATATAGGGATATCGACGTCCTCCTCACCGCCGTCCCCTGTTTCCACAGTGACTTTTAAATCAACATCTGGTTGAAAGTTGTTGATGTATTTTCTAAATGCTCTTGAATCTCTAGCTAGGAAATGGTAGTCAACAAATTCTCTAACTGTTTCATTTTTTTCATCACCGTTTATTGATAATAACATATATTTTAAACGTGTTGATAATTCTGGAGATGCATTTTTATTAATTTTTTTAAGTCCTTCTACTTCTTTTGTTATTTGTTCCTCATCCCTTTGAGTTAAAAGTTTAAATGTAATTTTTGTATTTGTTGTAGGAGTTGTCCATTCAAATTCATTTTTACCTGAAAATGTTTTTTTATCTAAATTTTTATTATCCAAAGTAGATAAGTCAACTTGATGTTTTTCTCCTCTTAATTCAAACTCATAATCTTTACCATAACCCAATATTCTAGCTGCTATTAAGACTGCATTTTTATCACCAATCAGTAAATCTTTATAATCAATTTTAGATACAATTAAAGCTGATAGTAATTTATCTATTACTGTACCCTTATTAATGTAAGATTGGTTAGTCAAAATATCTTCTTCCTTTGCAGTCATATATTTCATCTCTATCTTACCACTTGATAGTGGGTTTTCTTTATCGTAAAGTAAACCTTGTGATGGGAGTTCTATTATTTCCGTGGGGAATTTATGTTTTTGTTCCATAGTTTTTATTAGTTAATAACTTTATTTTATGCGTATACATATATATGATAAAAAAAAGCTTGACGAAAGCCAAGCTTAATTTTAAAAAAAATAAAATATATTGTATTAGAAATTTAAGATACAATAATCCATCGCTATAGTCAATGTAATTGTTTGAGCTTCCGCTTCAGTATCCCAATTATACCCTTTGAACGACGCGTCTTTAATAAATGCTCCTTTAATAATCCATTCTGAGACAACGTCTCCTACTGGGCCAAGAACATTGATTGTTAAATCTTTTTTATAGAAATCAGAATAACCATCTCTACCTGTTACAGATTCATGATGTAGTCTTACCCATTCCATTACGGCTTGAGCTCCTGAAGGAGTAATTGGATCGTATAGAGTCATCGTTAAATCACCCCATTTTGCTTTTCCTTTTACTTTTCTATAAGTGTTTATATGATTTAATACTATCTCACCTTGCTCGATTTTCAATTCACCTATCTCCTTAATCATATATGAGGGAATACCCGCTACATACATTATAAATCGATTGGCTACTTTCGGCTCAAAGGCGGTGAAAAATATTTCATTTGGGTCTAATACTGCCATTTTATTTTATTTTTGTTTTGTTATTCATTTATAAATATTACCTCTTTCAACTTTTATGATGGGAATGTTGCTCCTGTTGGTAAAATGTTGAAATCTAAGTAAATAAATTCAGCTGTTTTTGTAGGTTGTAAATAAATAGCACCTATTAATTGATTTCTATCAATTACATCTGGTGTATTATTTGAATCATCCATTACTACTTTAAATGCATATAATCCTTGTCTTTGTTGAACATTTTCTAAATAAGGAT